>Ga0067045_1002866_pt1 | contig 42415 bp, 40 predicted proteins | sample TerdegcTABiofilm_FD_59184 | JGI IMG/M metagenome (GOLD analysis project Ga0067045, IMG submission 59184) | Combined Assembly of (Gp0054472, Gp0054536) Wastewater bioreactor microbial communities from Singapore -Terephthalate degrading... | reverse complement strand
CATGGGCTGCACGGTTATGCCCTTTAACACCCCATCCGGCCTCAATCGCCTGAAGGTCTTCACAATCTGCTCAAAGACCTCTTCTATCTCCAGTTTGCGCAGGTGTAATTTTACTCCTCCCACCTCTGTCTTGTGCAGGACAGAAGGGGATTCCACCTTGAGGGCCACAGGAACCCCTAACTCCTCGGCATATGAAATGGCCTCCGCAGGAGATGACGCCAAAAAGATGGGAGGGGACGAAATGCCGTAGGCAGCCAAAACCGCCTTGGCCTCCCTTTCGTAAAGCACATGCCTGCCGTCACGAATGGCATCGTTGAAGATCTGCTCCACCCTGCCGGAATCGGGGAAAAAATCCTCCAGGATATTGGCAGGCGTCTCAGAGAGCAGACGGTTGTTCTGGCCATAGGTGTGCATATAGAGAAAGCTCTTTACAGCATGTTCCGGAGTCACGAAGGTGGGAATGCCGTTCCTGTCCAGAAAATCCCTTGCCTCCGCAAAATCGCCGGATCCCATCCAGCAGGCCAGGATGGTTTTCCTTGTGGTACTGGAGGTGATTTTGACCAGGATTTGCGCCATTTCCATGGGCTTGGTAAGAAATTGCGGAGTAAGTATTACCAGAACGCCATCCGCCTCGGTCTCCGCCATGCAGATATCCAGGGCCTTTTCAAATCTGTCCGGTCCTGCATCAGACAGTATGTCCACAGGGTTTCCGCCGCTCCAGTGAAAGGGCAGGACCTGATTGAGCCTTGTCACCGTCTGACCGGAAAGCCTTGCCAAAGAACCTCCCAGCTTCAACAGCATATCAACGGCCATGACCGAAGGCCCGCCTGCATTGGTTACAATAAGCAGACGATTGCCCTTGGGCAGCACGGAACGGCCCAGGGATTCCGAGAGATGAAAGAGTTCCAGCACATCATCCACACGCACCATGCCGGCCCTTTTGAAAACAGCATCATAGACGGCGTCGGAATCAAAGAGATCAGCCTCCCTGGCCGTCAACTTTGTGGCATCGAAATACCTGCCACCCTTGACCACCATCAGGGGCTTGGCCCTGGCAAAGGCCCTGGCAGCCCCCACAAACTTACGGCCGTTTTCTATGTGCTCCATATATAGCACAATGGCCTTGGTATCCGGATCTATGCTCAAAAAATCCAGGAGATCCGCAAAATCCACATTCATCTGACTGCCAAGGGAAATAAAGGAACTGAAACCGATGTGTTTTGCGATGGCATAGTCAAGGACGCCTGCCGCCAGAGTGGAACTCTGGGATACGAAGGCAAGGCCCCCTGATCTGACACCTTGTCTGCCGGTACTCACATTGAGCCCCAGCCTCGGCCTGATAAATCCCATTGTATTGGGGCCGAGAAGCCTGATATCGTATTTGGAACAGAGTCTCTTCAGCTGAAGTAGCAATTTATCCGGCTCATTGACGCGATGCCTGAAGTCACTGCCCAGAATCATAATGGACCGCACCGCCTTTTCGCCGCATTCGGCCACCTGCCCCGGCCACTCCTCAGGAGGACCAGACAAAACAGCCAGGTCAACCGGCTTGACAATATCCTTCACGGTCGGCAGAGTTGAGATTCCCGACATCGCCTCTTTTGAGCTGTGAATTGGATAAACAACCCCTTCAAACCCAGATGTAACGATATTTTGCAGCAATATCCTACCTGCGGACACAAAGGGCTCTTCTTTGGCCTCAAGCCCAAGAATGGCAATACTACGGGGACTGAACAGGTATTGAAGGGACTGCATGGTCATGGGATCAGCCTCCTGGGGCGATCTTAATGGACAACTTTACAAGAAATGAACAATTATCCCAATTTGTTATCATAATACATATAGAATAATCTGTCATTGAATTTTTTACTGTACCACCCTTCCTGGCAGTTATGCGCCGCATGGAACAAATGTTTCACCGCTGCTGCCGCCCAGTGCCTTTTTGCTTTATTCAAGTGTGCGCAAGCTCTCAAACGCCGCATAAAGGGTATGTGCCCTTTCATTATCTCGCATTCAGGGAAGACAAGGCATGAGTGCTGAAAATCGCAAAAAGGGGTATTCTGCATCAACATTTATGGCAAAAATATTGCACTATAATCAAATCCAGTTATCTTAAGTCTTATTGTCTTTTTATCACAAAACAAGGTACAGACGCGGCAAGATGAACAACACTGGGACAAAAAGCACTACAAATAGCGTTCTTTCCATGGCTGACGCCATATTGAAGACCGTAACAGAAGAATTTTATGGTGCTGCGATCATACGTACAATCATGGAGACCCCGAATATTTGGGAAACCGATGTCAATATTTTGACACAAGCGTTAGGACTCGTTCTCCATTCATATAAAATAAAATTACCGAAGAACATAGCCGATGGCATTCGGGCATTCCGGCCAGGCCCATACTCGTTTGAGGCAGCGAATATGACGGAAGGACTCAAGCCAAGACGGGTCATAATGGACCTGTCTCCTGGCAAAAAGATACTCCTCATAGCTGGACATGCCCCTGTTCCAGGCAAAGACGGTTTTTTCACTCCTACTTTCAAGTTCGATACCACCAAAAGATACCATCTGGATCACCTGAGCTTTGCAGACATCATCTCCTTGCCAGAAGCCGCCGCCAACCAGATCATAGGCAAACTGTTTCTGCCCACACAAGGCATTCCAGGCGTAACGGTTTCAGGTCAAAAAATAGAAGCCCCTTCAGGCGCCCCTCATGAGCTCCTGATCGGGGATGGCATAAAAACAAAAAGGATCCTTGCAGAGGATGGGCAGGAGTGCGACGAACTAATAGCCATGGACAAGGGCGTGATTCTTCCAACACTCAGCTATCTTCAAGATACCCACAAAATCATAGGGTTGGATGTAAAAAACAGACTGGAGATAGAAGAAATCGACTGCGTTACGTGCGACGAAAAAACCACTTTCAACTGTCCACCCACCATGGTAGTAAACGGGGCCATGCGCGGAAAATCACATTTTGTGTTTGGAGGTTCCCTTGAGGTCAGAGGCGTGATAGAAGGGCCCGGAGTGCATGTATCCAATTCCATAACCACAGCCCCCTTAACATTGTCCATAGAGATTGCCGGAAATCTCCTGACTGAATCCATTTATAATGCCCGCATACACGTCAACACATCAGCAGTCATCATGAAAGACATGCTCAGGGTCGATCTCACAGCCCCACAGATTCACGTCAACCGCACAGGCTCCTATTGGGACTCCTTGATGGGATTTGTAGCCATGTCAGCCAATCAGGTGTTTCTGGAACGGGTCAACATCAGAAATATAGTGGAATTGAACATAGGCAGAGAACTTTTTGATGAAAAGACCTCGCTGGAAGAGAAACGGGAAGCAATCAGCCTGATATATACGGACAACACTGAAGAATTACAGGAAAAACTGGCCACGCTCTATGAAAAGACAGAAAACCTTAAAACAGCGGCGGAATCAGATCCTGAAGCAAGGGATGCAACTCAAGCTGTTTATGGAGTGCTAAGTCATATCCTGAAGAAAAAATGTTCCACCGAACAGGCCAATCAAATGGTAACCGCCTGGATGCAGAATTACGGCAAACGATTTTTCGCCCTTGGCAAGGGATTACTTGCCATTCTGAAGATATTCGCAGAACAAAATGAAATCCTTGCCGATCTGCATTCAATAGAAAGCCAGTTGGTCGCTATCGAACAGAACCTGCAACAAATTCAGATAAAAATAACTGGATATCTGGGCATATACGGAAAAATCATCATTCGATGCTCAGGACAGGAAATGCAGTGGGAAAACAACACCGCTTCGGAAAAAGAAAATCTCATCATCGATCTCAAATACAGACCAAATAAAGGTCTCGTGGCAAGATAAGACCGTGTCCACAAAAAAATATAGGGGCGCAGATAACCACTACGCCCCTATACAACAATACGGGAAATTCCCAAAATCAATGAACAGGAGTATAGGGCAACGACGAATGATGGAGATTTATCAATAATTTTCCATCCTTACCCTCTTTATATCCAAAGGTGTATTCCACCTTTACCTCTTTGCCGGTCTTGGCGTCCGTGAAATAGTAATTGCCCATGGTTATAGCCGAATCACTGTCGATAATGGTTCCGGCAGGCTCGAAACGCACCTTTGACCAGGGCTGCAGGGCGAAACCATGGTCTTCCGGCACATCACCGGTCACGAAATAAGACAATGCCTCTTTTTTGGTTGAACGGAACTGTTTTTCAGACGCCTTGGTTGGCTTGAAAAGCACCGTGCCTGTGTCATAGGCGTACAGATCAGTGACACACTTTTCGGCCACAGCCTTGTAATCACCCTTTTCAGTAGATGCCTTTCCAATCTGGACTATACAGTCCCCCCATTTCTGCTGGGCGTTTGCGATATCCTTTTCAGTAATCTGACCGGCAGAGACATCAAAGGAAAATAACGCAATTGAAACAGCAGACGCCACACAACAAATCACCTTTTTCATTCTCATATACATCTCCCTTCCTTTTTATACTGTCTTCAAAGAGATTCCAAAAAATGCACCATCTTACAAAAGAACATTTTTGAAACCTCTTTGAAGCAAATCCCATTCAATTTACAACATAATTCAAAACAATCGGCGAGGAAGCCCCTGAATCCTCCAGTTCGCTCAGGGCCGGAAGATCGGATATGTCCCTCAAACCAAAAAATTCCAAAAAATACTTAGTTGTGCCATAGATCAGGGGACGACCAGGGGTGTCCTTTCTACCTGCTATCTTTATAAACTTCTTATCTAATAAAACCCGTAAGTTGGCGCTTACATCCACACCGCGAATGTATTCTATTTCGGCCCGCGAAACAGGTTGTTTATATGCAATGATCGACAGTGTCTCCAGGGCGCCTCGACTCAATCTCTGGGCGCATACCCCTTTTAACCGCAACACCCATTCCTTTAAATCACTCCTGGATTGCAGACGAAAGGCACCTCCTACCTCCTTTAACTCCCAACCACGGCCATTCTGTTCGTACTCTGCCTGCAAGATTCGCAGGGAATCCCTAATTTCCCCCATGGAAAACTCCGAAAGCAGGCCATGCAATTCCTGGGGGGTCAGGGGCCTTTCCGCCACAAACAGCATGGCCTCTAAAATGGTCTTCAGCCCAGGCCTCATTCTTGCTAAAACTCTTCTATCACAACCGTACCGCTTACCTTGACATCCTTGCCATTGTCATCAATGAAGGAGGCAAAACCACCTATCACCTCCACCTTAAACCTGCCCTCCCATGTTTTGATGGGCTTTCCGTTGTTATCAAAAAGCGTGATACGCCGCTTCAGGCCGATGACATCAGACTTGAAATGCTTCAAGTCCTTGCGCTGACCCTCTGTACATGCCACCAGAGAGGTCAGCACCAACATACAGAAACAAATAGCGAGAATGCGAAGCCGAGTCAAATTCATTTTCATTTACCAGAAACCAGCTCAACCCCTGTGCGAAATGCCTTTAGGTTGGCCTCCACGGTCTTGGGTTTTACCTGTGTTTTAATGGTCTCCTCCATACTCTCCAAAGAGACAGGAACAAGGCCTGTTCCCATGAGCATACCCAGCAACAACACATTGACAGATTTGGGGCTTCCCGCCTTGGTTGCCAGCTCCTCTGCATCACAGGCATAAAAACCCGACACCCCACTCCGTATCCTCTCAAAGACACTTGAGACATCCGGATACTGTGCGGCACCCAATTTCACCACATTGGGCACTATGGGTGAAAGGCTGGTAATGACAACAGAATTCTGGTTGCAATAGGAAATGGCCCTCAAGGTTTCAAGGGGCTCAAAACCTATGAGCACATCCGCTTCTCCAGGAGAGATCAAAGGGCTTTTCAGGCCCCCCAACATCACAGTTGACTCCACTACACCCCCGCGTTGGGCCATGCCATGTACCTCACTCAACAACACAGGAATGCCCTCTTTTATGCAAGCCTCGCCCAAAAGACGGGATGCCAGCAGGGTCCCCTGGCCTCCAACCCCCACAAACAACAACCTCATTCTCTTCATCTTCTTCCTCCTACCTTTTTTGCATATAGAATGCAGGGGGACTCGGATATGATCACCACCAATTCATTCAAGGAAAGGGCCTCTCTAACCACCGGTAATGACTCGTCCTTTTTGTGCGGATTTATTTTAAACACATGTTGCACACCACAGCCCCTGACCACCTGCTCAATGGGCACTCGAGTCTTCTTGTATTCAGGCGGCACATATTGAATCCCTGGGTTGGGTTGATGACCTGTCATGGCGGTGGTGGAGTTGTCCAGAATAACCAGACAAAAGCGATGGCCCTGGTGTACTGCGTTTATGAGGGAAGACACCCCTGAATGGAAGAATGTGGAATCCCCGATAAACGATATGATCTTTTGATGGGTTGAGACAGAAAACCCCGCAGAGCTCCCCACGCTTGAGCCCATACAAATAAGGTAATCCGCCATTTGAATGGGTGGCATGACTCCGAGGGTGTAACAACCTATATCAGTGGGATAGAGCACATCCTCATTCAAGCCCAAATCATGCACCACCTCTTTTATGAGGTTATAGGTTTCAGTATGGGGACAGCCCTTACACAGGGCAGGAGGCCTCATGGGAAGCGGCGGCATATCAGGGAGTTGCAATGGCCCTTGCTGAACCAATGAATGGCCCAAGAACTTAGCTATGGCAGCCCTTACCTGGGCAGGATTGAACTCCGACATGCGAGGCAGATATGCGCCATTTTTGCCATAAACAGGGGTTGTAACGCCATTTTTTTGTAAAACACTTCGAATTTCTTCCTCTAAAAACGGCTCCAACTCCTCTACAACCAGGAGCATTTTTTTGTTTTGGGCAAAATTTACTATGGTCTTTTCTGGCAAGGGATGTGTCATGACAAGGGAAAGAAAGGAGACCTGATTTGTGCAATCCATGTCATGAAGGGCATCCCACACATATCCACGGGATACACCCGAGGCCACTATCCCCACATCACCACTACCAATTATTTCATTAAACTCAAAGCCTTCACTTATGGCGCTGGCCTGTTCAAAACGCTCCAGCAGGACCTTTCGTCTCAACCTGGCAGTCCCTGGCACCAAGACCCAACGCCTTGCATCCTTCTGAAACCTGCCCAGCCCCTTTGGGGCATCAGGTAGGGCTTCGAGCTGCACAGGGCCTCGCACATGGGCCGTACGAGTAGTGGTGCGCAGAATTACAGGCAGTTCCAGGGCCTCAGAGAGTTCAAATGCCCTTTTGACCAAGTCCTTTGCCTCTTGAGGAGAAGAAGACTCCAAAATGGGCAAAAAGGACATCTTTCCATAAAATCTATTGTCTTGCTCGTTTTGACTGGAATGTATGGATGGGTCATCGGCACAGACAATCACCATACCAGCCCTTACCCCCACATAGGCAAGGCTCATCATGGCGTCCGATGCCACATTCATTCCCACATGTTTCATACAGGTAAGGCTTCTGAGCCCTGCTGCAGCCGCCGCAGCGGCCACCTCCATAGCCACCTTTTCATTGACAGAAAACTCAAAATATACCAGCTCAGGGCATTCCGAATGGATTTGAAAGAGGTTATTGCCTATTTCAGAGGAGGGGGTTCCAGGATAGGCTGCGGAAACCCGAACGCCTGCCTCTAATGCCCCCCTTACAATGGCCTCGTTTCCAAGAAGTAACATACTGCACGGTTCTGTCTTCAATAACTGATGCATATCGTTGAATCCTTCAAAAAAAATGGCGGGCAATGCGGGATTCGAACCCACGACCTTTGGCTCCGGAGGCCAACGCTCTATCCACTGAGCTAATTGCCCGCATTATAAGAACAAGAAAGAGAGATAAAAATATAAGAAAACAATAGCAACTGTAAATGCCTGCACAACATTAAAACAAAACCCAAAAATATGGAAGCGCCTAATTTTAAAAAACACCACCCCTGCGGCTGTTTCTTCTTGCAATCTTCCAATCAGGGTCTTGTTTTTTATTCTGCCTTCGCTTGCGGCCTGACTCTGAGTCAGCAACTGAATCTATTTTTAAAAAGAAGCCACCGGCTGCCACGACATCGTCTTCTGTTTTCTTTTTTTCAGAGGACTTGGACTTCTTTAATGTCTTGGCAACCCCTTGAGCACCCACAGACAACAAGGGAAAGACGATGGCATCGGCAGGGACATAATCACACAAATAAATCTGTTCTCCATACAAATAAAAATGACAACCCCGGTCCATGGCCCTTTGAGTTATCACCTTTAACAACACAGGGCTTTGATATCTTCGTTTTGCCACAGACATAGCCAACTCCCCCGAGACAAACATGGCCACTCTTCCATTTATGCCTTTTAGGCCATGTCTTTTAACAACCTCATAGACATTTTCGGCTACCGCCACATATAAAACACTCGGCGGTGACTCCTCTCTCAGAGGTGGCACAACCAAAAGACCCTTCCACCTCACCATTCCATTGAAGACCTCATAACAGTCACTATTCATTTCAAAAAATCGCGTCAAAGAGATGGGGGTCACATAACCAAAGGATTCTTCCTGAATCACGGCCCGATGCAATTCCTTTATGGAGATTCGACCCTCTTCATTTAACACAAGCCCGTAGGCATCAGGGCACACAGAGAGCATGGCCTTGAGCAGCTTGTTCAGCTTCAACTCATTTTTCAACACAAAAGCAACTCCTCTATTTCACTAAAATGTTTCACGTGAAACATTGCCTCTAATTCCTTGTTTTTATAGGCAAAAAAGTCAACACCCACTGCCTTTGCAACCAACTCATCCACTCTGGAATCCCCCACATAAACCACATCCCTTGCTGTTACACCAAAAAACTCCATCAATTCCATCAGACCAGAAGGGTCTGGTTTGGGTCTTTTTACATCCAATGCGGTCTTAATGGAATCAAAAAGGGCATCAAAACCAAATCGCTGTGTAATTCGGGGCATTGTAGTGGTGCGATTGGTAAAAATAGCTGTTTTTATGGGTGGCCGAATCTGTTGTAATGTCTCCACCACACCTGGCTCCAACTCCAACAAATCCAGATAGTTGGCATATGGAATGTTTTTCATCTCCATCAAGGCCTTGTCTATGAGATCAGAGGAAAATCCCAACTCCTCCCTAAAAAGATATACCACAGACTCCTCTGCTGTGTGGGAATGCACAAAGGCAAACTCCTCTTGGGTCAAGGGAAAACGCCCCATTCTCCTCAATAATTCATTGTAGTAGAAGAGATTGGATGTCTCGGAGTTGATCAAGACACCGTCGCAGTCAAAAACAGCCACTTTATATCTCATAGCCTGTCCATTCTGTTTTGCAACAAAAATCCCTTGATTTTTCCGTTGATTTTTACATCCTTCGCTTGAACCATGACCTTGTGACTTGTTCCCATGCCCTGTGGAAAGATCAACATCTTTATACCAGCCATCTCAGGAGAAAATGGTGTGAGATTTGGGTATGTGTCCTTTAAGGTCTTTTCAAAGTCCAGGCTGCCCAAAAATGCCCACTGCTGGGCATAACCTATGGTAGAAAACCCCAATTGTAAACCCACTCGATTTAGATCAGAAAAATTTACATGAGCGGTTATATCCTGTTCTCCTGGGCAGGCAAAGAGGTCTTCGGAGGTTCGGTGGGACACATAGGACATCAATGTCCCCCTGTTTCTACTTAAGTCAAAGAACTCCTTGGCAGAATGTCCATAATCTATCGTCAAAACAAAACCGCTTGTCATGCGTGCTGCAATGGCTGAGAGCCAGGGTTGAATAGCCAGATTCACCTCGGTTCTGTAGCCATTGGGCAAATCAGAGGGAACATGGTTTAAGACATATTCTTGTAAGGCAACAGAACTGAGCGGCCCTGTCTTTTCACACAATTCCCGGCCGTTGAAATCCACATAAATCTCATGGAATTGAGAAGAGTCCTTTTGAATCACATGCACGGGAAAGGCGTCCAAGAGCTCATTTGAAAAGACACAACCAGTGAACTCATTCAAATCCTCCAATGAATCAAGCCAGGTAATTTTGTTCAAAAAATCAGACAATAATCGCTTATGAGTCTCTTTTGCAGCCTCGTTTTGTTCGATGATGACATATCTTATCTTTTCATAAAAAGGATGAGGCCTTATATAATTCAGAATGTCTTTGGCGGAAAAACCAGCCCCAGCCCCCATTTCCACAAGACAAAAATTCCCTTTTCCCAATAGCTCCCAAAATTCTATAAATTGATTGGCAAGCAATCTGGAAAATAAAGGGGAACAGTGTGAGCTTGTGATATAATCACCCTTGATTCCGATTCTGTCGGGTTTTGTATAATAGCCGAAGTCCTTGTCATACAGGCACATTCGCATGAATTCCTGGAAGGCAATGGGACCTTTTGTTTTTATTTTTTCGACTATTCTTTCTTTAAGTGCTGATATTTTCATGAAATTATGTTATATTTAAGGCATTGAAGGACAAAATTATCTAAAAAGGAACCTTTAAAACAACTATATAGTATTGTTGATTTCATGTCAAAAAGATATTGTTTAGAACTGTTGATGTCTTTGATTTTTTAATTTTAACAAAAAACAACAGAAATATACAATTAAATGTGATGTATTTTTGTTTAAAAATCAAATGGTTATTTGTTTTTCAACAAAATTAACAGGGTTTATTTTTATTATCTAATATAGGAGATACAAAATGATTGAATTAATAGTAAAAAGAACCGATTTATTGGAAGCACTTTCTTGTGCACAAAATTTTATAGATAAAAAAACCACCATGTCTGTTTTAAAAAATATACTTTTATATACAAACGATGCTAAATTAATCATTGAGGCAACAGATCTTGAGATAAGTTATCAAACAAAACTTTCTTGTGATATAAAAAAAGAAGGTTCTATATTATTAGATCCTAAAAAGATATATGAATTAACTAAAGAATTACCTTTTGAAAATATAAGAATAGAAGAAAGTGATAATTTCTGGATAAAAATAAAATCTGAAAATAATACAGAAACAGATAATGAAGAGATGGAATATGAAATAGCTGGTCTTCCTGCTGATGAATTTCCAAGATTTATAAAATATACAAACGAAAAATTTCTATCAATAGAATCATCTATATTAAAAGAAATGATAGATAAAACTATATTTTCAATAGCATCTGATGATGCAAAAACTAAAATAGGCTTAACAGGGATTAATTTTGAAGTAATAAATGAAAATAATTTAAAAAAGATAAGAATGGTAAGTTCAGACAGTTTAAGACTAAGTTTAATAGATAAAATTATTGATTCTGATTTTGAATTAGAAAAACCTATTATTATTCCTAAAAAAGGAGCAAGTGAATTAAAAAAGATACTTGATAGATGTAAATCTATAAATATAGCAATACAAGATAAATTTCTTTTTGTATTGACAGAAGGCGAAAATGAAAATATCACAATTAGATTAATAGATGATAAATTTCCTCCTTATAGAGCTATAATTCCAGAAAATAAAAACAATTCAATAACAATAGATAGGTTAAAACTTATTAACACACTAAAAAGATTAACCATATTAACGAATGATGTTTATGATTCAATAAAAATAAAACTAAACAATGATATCCTTGAACTTGAAACACTACAAAATGAAACAGGAAGAGCAAAAGAAACAATACCTGTAAATGTAGAAAATGCTAATTTTACAGAAATAGTTTTCAATGGAAGGTTTGTATTGAATATATTATCTGTAATGAGATCAAAAAATATTAATTTAACAATTAACAACTCAAAAAGTCCATGTTTAATAACTGGTTCAGAGGACGAAGGTTTTTTAAGTATATTTATGCCAATTATAATATAAGCGAGGAATGTTTTTTATATGAAACCAATGGAACAAGAAAAGTATCAAGCAGAAAGTATAAAAGTATTAGAAGGATTATCTGCAGTAAGAAAAAGACCTGCTATGTATATAGGTAATATAGGCATAGAAGGTTTACATCATTTGGTTTATGAAGTTGTAGATAACAGTATAGATGAATCAATGGCAGGATTCTGTAATTTTATACATGTAGTTATAAATGAAAATAATAGTATAACAGTAGAAGACAATGGAAGAGGTATTCCTGTAGATATGCATCCTACAGAAGGAATATCAGCTTTAGAGCTTGTTTTAACAAAATTACATGCCGGTGGAAAATTTGACAATCAAACATATAAAGTTTCTGGTGGATTACATGGTGTTGGAATTTCTGTAGTAAATGCATTATCTAAACATTTAGATGTTGAAGTATATAGAGATGGTAAAATATATAATCAAAAATATGAATATGGAGTACCAATAACACCTGTAACAATAATAGGAGAAACAAAAAAAAGGGGAACAAGAGTAACTTTTACGCCAGATGAAACAATTTTTACAGAAACAACCGAATTTCAATATGAGATATTACAGGCTAGAATGAGAGAGTTGGCGTATCTAAATAGTAATATAACTATTAAATTAGAGGATAAACGATCTGAAAAAACAGCAGAATTTCATTTTGATGGAGGTATAGTTTCTTTTGTAGAACACTTGAACAAAAATAAGGAATTGATTTTTGAAAAACCAATATACATTTCAGCAGAAAGAGACAATGTGGCTATTGAAATAGCTTTTCAATATAATGATGGATATTCAGAAAAGTTATTGAGTTATGTAAATAATATAAGAACAAAAGAAGATGGAACACATGTAACAGGATTCAGGCAAGCTTTGACTAAATGTATCAATAAATATTTAGCTGATGACAATATATCTAAAAAACTGAAAGAAAAAATAGAAGGAGATGATGTTAGGGAGGGTTTGACATGTATTGTATCTGTAAAGGTTCCAAGTCCGCAGTTTGAGGGTCAAACCAAATCAAAATTAGGGAACAGTGAGGTGAGATCTATTGTTGCATCTGTGGTTTATGAAAAGCTGTCCCTGTTTTTTGAAGAAAACCCGGCAATTGTAAAAAAGATGCTGGAAAAGATAGTGGATGCTGCAAGGGCGAGAGAGGCTGCAAGAAAGGCTAAGGAATTGTCCCGAAAGTCTTCTTCCGGTCTGGATATAACTCTTGCAGGTAAGTTGGCGGATTGTCAGGAAAAGAATCCAGAACACAGAGAGATATTTATTGTGGAGGGTGATTCCGCTGGAGGTAGCGCAAAGCAGGGGAGAGACAGAAAGTTTCAGGCTATTCTGCCTCTCAGAGGAAAAATAATGAATGTAGAAAAGGCAAGATTCAATAAGGTATTGTCAAGTGAAGAAATAAGAAATCTTATCTCGTCTATTGGAACAGGTATTGGTGCAGGAATCAGTTCTGATGATTTTGATGTTCAAAAATTGAAATATCATAAAATTATAATAATGACCGATGCTGATGTCGATGGAGCACATATCAGAACATTACTGCTGACATTTTTTTATAGACACATGTATGAGTTAATAGAAAAGGGCTATTTATATATCGCTCAGCCACCGTTATATAGAGTTGCTTATAGTAAAAACAAAGAGATTTTTCTCAAAGATGATTCTGAATTTAACAAATTTCTATTCAACAGAATTATCAATGAAATGTCGGTTCTTATTAACGACAAAATGATAACAGGAGAAAATCTATATAATTTCTTGTTAAAAATAACGGATCACTTAAATGATTTTGATGAATTGATCCGCATAGGATTGTGGAAGGACTTGCTAAAGGATCTTTTGGAGTTTGGTCTTGATAGTTATGAAAAACTTGGTGATTCAGGCTTTATGGAATCATTGTTTGTAAAATTATCAGAAAAAGGATATAAAATTACAGACATAAAAAAATCTGATAGCGGTGATTACTCGTTTACTATTACATCGGAATCCATATCTTTTTTAAGAACCAGCATAGATTCAGATTTATGGAAAACACCTGAGATCAAAAAAATAATAAAGTCATATAGGTCATTGAAAAATATTGTACCCAATGACATAGTTTTGAAATATAAAGAAAACAAAGAAATCTTTCAGGATATGGAGTTGTTTCTTGATGCCGTAAAGGAATATGCACAAAAGGGACTGACCAAACAACGATATAAAGGACTCGGAGAGATGAACCCTGAACAGTTATGGAAAACTACCATGGATCCACAAAACAGAACATTGTTGCAGGTTTCTGTTCTGGATGCTGATGAGGCTGAAAACTTGTTCACTACATTAATGGGTGAAAAAATAGAACCAAGAAAGGATTTTATATACAATCACGCATTGGAAGTCAAAGAGCTTGATATATAAAAGAGGTTATATGTTCAGCAGATTAAATCAAATAACCATATTTAAGATTGGACTTTTTTTGATTTTATCGGAATTGTTTTGTGTGAGTTATGTATTCTCTGATACAGATCAGAATGTTTCCGGCAATCCTGTCAGAATTGATTCAAGCCCCATGGAACAGGGTGGCTTGTCAATTGAATATTCCGGAAAACCTGTGGGGTTGTTAAATCATGACATTATATCCGCCTCGATTGTTGATTTAAACGGTGACGGATTGTATGAAATTGTTTATCTGCTGCCATCAGGAGTCTATGTCGCTCCTTATAAACAGGCTGCAAAACCGTTTTTTTACAGATTTTCAGGGTTTGGAACCCCTGTTTCGTTTTCTGTATCCCCTGATACCGGATGGGTTGCTGTAAATATCCTGATTCATGATGTTGGACTTGAGTCATGTCTTTTACGTTTTGATGGCAATACATTACGATTGGTTCAGGATAACATAAATATGTGGCTGAACTTTCTTAATGATGGCACCCTGATTGCCCAGAGGTTTGATGTCAGGAATAGGTTTGGAAATGTTTTTTTTATAGTTAAGCCGGATGACAATGGTATGGTGTTTATCAACGAAAAAGCCATTATTCCAATGGATGCTGTAATGAATCTGTTTGCTTTTGTTGATTTAAATCATAACGATATAAAAGAGACGATATTTCTTGATAGATCAGGGATGCTGAAGGTATATGAATCAAATAAACTGATTTGGTCGAAAAAAGTGATTACAATTAACGATCCAGCCTCTTTTTTGAATATCAAAATAGCAGTTGTGGATTCACCAAAAACAAATAACAAATCGTTTTGGCTTGCCACCAACGAATCACAACAGCAGCCATCTGATAAAATATCACTCTTTAAATTGTTTTCGAATGGCGACAGCTACGCCATTGAACCAGTATCGATAAAAATGAATGGCAAAATATCAGGTTTTAGTGTGCTGAACGGGAAAATGATCCTGATTGTAACCGAAAGATCGGAAGATGCCTCTGTGTCTGGTATAACAAAAATTTATGAAATAGAAGAGCCACACATATAATCTGTTTCTTTTATGGGAAACTTTTGTTAATTTATGTTCTGTTTGTGGATGCAGAGATGTCGTTGCAGGACGCAATGAATAAATCTTCAAGTTTTTTGATTTGTTTTACGTAAGTGGCCGGAGATATTTGAGCCCCTTTTATGCCGCCTCTCAATGCTATTTCTGAAAAGAAAATCTCGTTTCTGGGTGTGATCATTAAGTCGATGTGGGCGTATGGGAATTGGCCTCTTTGCATTATTTCCTTGCATAACATCAATGCATTTTCAGGCAAATCATATATTCCGCTGCCCCCCCCTCTTGAAATATTGTTTCTTATATTATTGTCATTTTTTCTCCAATATGCCTCTAAATAATTACCCAGAATAATTATTCTGACATCAAGTACATTTTCTATGAAGGGTTGTAAAACAAATGGAAATTTAATATGTCCAAAGGAAACACTATTGTAAATGTCCTCTATTGATGACCATAGATTTATTCCAAGGCCGCAGTTTGCCCTGTCCTGTTTTGTTATAACCTTGTTTATTTTCAGCGAATTATAAATTGTTATTGCGGAAAGTATATCGTTTTTATCCCTTATTACGGTTGTTAGGTGTACCATGTATTTTGTGAAGACAGCAGCTTGAAAGCATTTGGATCGGGTCAGTTGTTGCGACAATGCCGATGGGAATAAAACAACCCCCCTTGATAATAAATCGGTGAAAATATATTCTTCTGAAGGTTTTATGTTCAGGCAACCTATTATTACGTCTGAGGAACTCAATTCATGAAATTTTGCCCTGAATTCCTCATTTGTTCTGATTATATTGTACATCTGTATTAAAAAAGCATTTCCACAAATTGTGTATGAAATTCTGTCAAATCGGTTTGGCATTTGGAACAAAACAGTTTTATGTCGCCCATTATATTGGATTCGTCACTTTGTGGAGTAAAGCTTCCATCTGCATTCTGTATATATTGTGTTGTTATAGTGACGTCTTCCGCTATTTCATGAAAATAGCGATCGTTGCCGCACCTGGGACAGATTATGCGGTTGTTGACCGCTGGAACAGGTCTTGGGCATTTGAAAAAACGTGTTCCTTCCTTTCGGGACCTTGTTTTTGATGTTATTACCATGTGGGCTCCTTCTGTGGGCTCATTGTGGCGCTGTGAACGGATTGTTTTCGATCCGGCATTGAACCAAATGAAATATAATCGTTCAAACCGCAAAAATCCAGAGATTGTATTTTAACCGCATTATTTTTATTGCATGGCGTCAGGAGATATTCGGGCGGCGGAACAAATTTAGAAAATATCTTTGCTAAATTAGATATTTTGGCGTATTTTTAGAGTATAATTTCAGGTAGCATTGAAAAATTGCCCTTTCGCTCACAACTGCGTTGCTCGAAAAAAATTCTGATTTTTCAAGGCTACCTTCAAAAATGAATAATGTACGATTTATAATATAAAAAATTAAGGAGGGTTTTCATGTTTTATAGACCATCTCATATCGATGCCGCAGACAAAACACAACTGCTTCAGCGCTTTTGGAGTAAGGATGCATCTCTTTGGAGCAATGATGCCAATGTCCAGGAATCTATCATGAATAGATTGGGATGGCTGGATTGTCTTGAAAAAATCAAGCCAAATCTGACCGAACTTATTGATTTTGCAGATAAATTACGTTCTATAAACATAGAACGTGTGATCTGGCTGGGTATGGGAGGGTCAAGTCTCTGCGCCCAGGTGTTGGTCGATGTGTTTGGTGTACAGAAGGGATATCCAGAGTTGTGTGTGCTGGACACCACAGATCCGGTAGTGGTGCAGCGATATGCTGATGAGTTGTCGAAGAAAAAAACCTTTTTTGTGGTGGCCAGCAAATCAGGAACAACCCTTGAAACCCGTGCACACCTGGCCTTTTTCTGGCAGAAGGTCGTGGACCTGCACGGCCAAGGCAATGCAGGTGATTTTTTCGCAGCAATTACCGATTCCGGCACAGCTCTGGAGACATTTGCCTCTGAACACGGATTTTCTCATATATTCAGTGGTGAATCAGGCGTGGGTGGCAGGTATTCGGCGCTTTCTGTGTTCGGGCTGGTTGCCGCTGCAATTATCGGAATCCCACTGAAACAGGCTGTATCAATTGCGGAAGAAGTCATTGCACAATGCAGGGTGCCGGACTGGGACCTGAATCCTGCCTCCAGACTTGCCACATTTCTTTCCGAGTACGGCGTGCAGAACAAGGATAAGCTGACCATGTTTTTCGATGCGCCTGTCCGCAGTTTCGGGCTGTGGCTGGAGCAGCTTGTGGCTGAAAGCACCGGCAAGGAAACCGTGGGTTTGGTGCCGATAATCGGGGAAACCACCGGCATCCCCGGTTTTTATGGTGCGGAGCGGATGTTTATCTATTTCAGAATGAAGGATACCCCTGTTGAGGACAGCCTCGATAGTTTTGTGGATGAGTTACAACGTGCTGATTTTCCCGTATATTTGATGCAATTACAGGATCGTATGGATTTATTTGGAATGTTTTTCCTCTGGGAGATGGCGGTGGCCTTGACGGGCCATTTCCTTGGCATCAATCCATTTGATGAACCCAATGTCCTGTCGGCCAAACAAAAGACATCCGAGGTGTTGAACGGGTATGTAAAAAAGGGCAGTTTTGATATGGAGTTCTGGGTGGATCCAACGAGTCAGTTCAACTTCAGGACATCCGAGATGCTTGCTGCATCCATGAAGGGGCTTTCTCGTGCCATGAGGGATACCTTTCTGGCACTGCCTTCATGGGGTTATTTGGGTTTTCTGGCCTATCTGCCCTATGATTCCGAGGTCGATGAGATAATTTCAGAGATGCGTCATTTTATTCGACAGGAACGGGGGTTTGCCACTACATTTGGATACGGTCCCCGCTATCTGCATTCCACGGGCCAGGTGCACAAGGGGGGGCCCATGAGCTCGGCCTTCATCATCTTTACTCGACAAAAAGAGGCTGAATATCCATCTGTGCCTGGTTTCGATGCCTCTTTCTGGCATATTCAGTTTGCCCAGGCAGTCGGGGATTTTCAGGCCCTTTCAGATGTGGGGAAAAGGGTCATTCATATTCATCTGCCGGCGGATTATAGAATGGGTCTTAGGAGTTTCAGTAAGGTGTTTTTGAGGGCGGCGCGCTTGTAGAAGATTGCCAGGTCAGTTCTATGGAGATCAAGCATAAGCTTTTTTGGATTGCTTTAATGCTGGTGGCGCTTTTGTCCACAGGCACTTTGGGTTATATATTCATAGAGGGCTGGCGCCCCCTCGACGCCCTCTATATGACGGTTATAACTGTGGCTACCATAGGTTATGGCGAGTTGAAACCCCTTTCCGATGCAGGCAGGGAGTTTACTATGGCCATTATAGTCATGGGAGTGGGTTTCTCGCCTATTCCATAAATGTGTTGACTGAGGCTGCTGTAGAGGGCAGAATAAAGGACATATTCAATCAGAGACGAATGCAAAAGGCCATTTCAAAATTAGAAAACCATTTTATCATATGTGGCTGCGGCCGAATCGGCAGGACCATTTTGGAGATGTTGCTCCGTGAAGGTATTCCTGCCGTGGTGATAGAGTCCAATGCCACGGTGATCTCGGAACTGGAGGAGGCAGGTTATCTCGTCATAGTGGGGGATGCCACCAGCGAGGAGGTATTGCAGCATGCCGGTATATCCAGGGCGCGAGGCATTGTGTGTGTGCTGCAATCGGATGCAGACAATGTTTATATTACCCTGACGGCCCGCCTGTTGAATCCCTCGGTTTTTATAATAGCCAGGGCCAGTGACCGTAAGGCGGAACGCCGTATCTATCAGGCTGGAGCCAACAAGGTCATTTCTCCTTATGAAATAGGTGCAAGGCGCATGGGAATGGCGATTCTGAAGCCGACTGTCATAGAGTTTTTGGACCTGGCGGTGCACAGTGCGGATTTTGATCTTTCCGTGGAACAGTATGAGATCGGAGATTCGTCCGTTCTGGTGGGTAGAACCCTGAAGGAAATCGGCATCAGGGAACGGACCGGTGCCACTCTGCTGACCGTAAAACGCAAGGCCGACGCAGTAATGTCCAGTGTGCATCCGGATTATGTCTTTCAGAAAGGCGATTTGGTAGTCGTCCTTGGCTCCAGTGAAAGCCTGAACAAATTTAGTGCAATGGTGTCTGGCTAAAACCCTTTAACGGAAGAAACCCTGATTTGATTCAAGGAGGCTGTTTATGTATCTGGCAAAAACGGATGTATGGTATCTGGAACGTATTATATGGCTTATAGCCGGAGTGGTGGTGCTTACAGGCGTAATTCTGGGTTTTTTTGTGCACAGGTATTGGCTTGTGCTCCCCCTGCTGGTGGGAGTCAATCTGCTGATCTTCGCCTTTACAGGTTTTTGTCCCATGGCCATATTTTTACACAAAATGGGTGTGAAATCCATAACAGAGCTCTCTTGTGAGCAAAAATAACCTTAAATTGCCTTATGGGAGTCTCGAAAAATTAGAATCTTCATTCACAACTGCGTTGCTTGCCGGCGAACAATGCTCACATCTTGGTGAGGGTATAAGGGTGAGGGACGGGAACGTGTTACGGTAATGGTTTATTTTTCAAGGCTCCCTTATGTCATATCAGGACAGACATGGCCAATAAGACTCGAATCATCTGTATAGCCAATCAAAAGGGCGGGGTCGGCAAGACCACCACAGCCATAAACCTGGCTGCGGGCCTTGCCATGCTGAGTAAGCGCGTGCTTCTGGCTGATTGTGACGCCCAGGCCAATGCCACCAGTGGTTTGGGTTTTGATCTAACGGCTGTGGCCGGGGCCTGTCTCTACTGCGCTGTGGCCGGGAAGGTGGATATTCGCGACATCGTGCGCACTACTGGTGTGCCAAACCTGCACCTGCTGCCAGCCACTACGGACCTGGTGGGGGTGGAGATGGAACTGGCCGCAAAAACCAACAGGGAATTCGTTTTGAAGACCATGTTCTCGGCCCTTCAGGATTACGACTTTATCCTCATCGACTGCCCTCCCTCTCTTGGTCTCATGACCATAAATGCCCTGGTTTCAGCGGATTCCGTCCTGATTCCCCTGCAGTGCGAGTATTATGCCCTGGAAGGACTCAGCCATCTCCTGAAGACCATCCGGCTTGTGAAACACAACTTCAATCCAAGGCTCTATATAGAGGGCATCCTTTTGACAATGGCGGATCACAGAATGCGTCTTTCGGTTCAGGTAGCTTCAGATGTGCGGAATCATTTTAAATCGTTGGTCTATGACACGGTTATTCCCCGCAATATTCGATTGAGCGAGAGTCCCAGTCATGGTAAACCTATCTTCCTATATGATCCAAAGTCCAGGGGAGCAGAGGGCTATGCGGCCCTGTCCCAGGAATTTCTGAACAGGATGCAACATGACAGCTAAGAATGTGCTTGGAAAGGGCCTCGGCGCCCTGCTTCCCGATATAGATACCTATGATACAGGCCGCCCAGGCTTTTTTATCTGTCCCATTGAGAAGATACACCCAAATCCATTGCAGCCCCGCAAAAATATCGATCCAGTCACCCTTCAAGGCCTGGCCCAATCCATAGCTGAAAAGGGCATATTGCAGCCCCTGGTGGTCAGAGAGATTGAAAATGGCTATGAGCTCATCGCAGGTGAAAGGCGGTGGAGGGCGGCCCAGGCCGCTGGTCTAAAGGCGGTGCCTGTGGTGGTCAAGGATGTCAGCCCGCCGGAGGCCATGGAATTGGCCCTCATAGAGAATGTGCAGCGGGAAGATCTGAATCCTATTGAAGAGGCCATGGCCTACAGACGCCTGATAGAAGAACTGGGCCTTACACAGGAGGATGTGGCCACCCGTGTGGGCAAGGAGCGTTCCACCATAACCAATATCATGCGTCTGCTTCAGCTTCAGCCTGCGATGCAACAGGACTTGATCGACGGCAATCTCAACACAGGACACGCCCGCGCCCTGCTGATGCTGGACAACGAGGCCGAGAGGGAGTTTTTGCGCAATCAGATTGTGTCAAAGGGTCTTTCTGTGCGTCAAGCCGAGGAGGCGGCCAGGCGGCTCAACAAAAAGACCGGGCGGCAAAACAGGAAGGTTTCAGACCCGGACATTCAGCGCCTGGCTGATGAGCTGTCTCAGAGGTTGGGACTCAAGGTCAACATTGTGCATAAGGGAAGGGGTGGAAGGTTGGAGCTGTATTATCGCAACACCGAGGAATTTGACGTATTGATGAGAGCCTTATCCCTTTAGGGAAGCTCGAAAAATTGCCCTCTCGTTCATAACTGCGTTGCCCGTCCCTGCCTGTGCGTTGCACGCAGACAGGGACGGAAAATGCTCACATACAGGCAGTACCTTCACACCTGGGCAGCCTGTTCCCCCATCTGTTTGTAGAGTCTTTTCGTCAGTATTTCATCCGCCTTTTCGCAGATAACGAAGATATTTTCAAGGAGGTCCAGCATCTCCGCCTGTCCGTCCGGTGTGCGATAGCCGAAATCCTCTTCCCACCTTCCGCTTTCCAGATATTCCTTGAATTCAAGAACGGATTTCATGGTGATCATCTTGTTGTTCCTCCTGAGAAGCCTTCTTTTTTCAGGGCTCCCTTTAGCCAGTCACAGACATCATCGTATGTTATGTCTTTTCTGAACCCCGGGCAATCCCTGGAAATGGCCTCCCATGCAGCAGAATCACCGAGGATACTGGGATGCAGCGGCCATTGTCTGCACGGAAACGGCTTGACTTCATGGATTTGACACCTGCCATCCTCTCCATAGAAGATGCAATGCCCGTCAATGGTCTTCATTTCCACGCGATTTTTCAGGACTACGCAGTACTTTTGAAGCAATTCCGCAACCGGAATGCCAAGTGCTGCTGAAATGGCCTTTTGTTCCGTCTCGGTCATGGAGACTGTGCTTTCACCGTGGCAACAGTGGCCGCACATCTGACATTTGAAGACAGGCGCTGTCGCGATCTTGTTGGGATTGCCGTTTTTTTCTGTTTTATTCATAGGGGATTGGGTCCTTTACTCCTGCTTCCTCAAATCCTTTCAGCCTTAACCGGCATGAGTCGCAGCGGCCACAGGCCAGTTTTTCGTTTTTATAGCATGACCATGTGAGATGCAGAGGGGCTTGAAGTTGTATGCCGGTCAACACCACCTCGCGTTTTGTCATGTGTAATAAAGGCGTTATTATCTCTATGCGGGTCTCGGGCCTGGTGCCTGCCTGTATGAGCCTGTTAAATGCCTTGAAATAGGCGGCCCGGCAATCGGGATAACCTGAGTTGTCCACCTCGGTTGCTCCGATGTAGATGTAGCCGGCGCCGATGACCTCTGCCCATGAAACAGCTATGGCTATCAGGTGCGTATTGCGGAATGGAACGTATGTGGCTGGAATCACATTATTTTCCATATTGGTTGTGGGTACTTCTATTCGCCTGTCTGTAAGGGCCGAACCGCCTATCTCTGCAAGATAACTGATGTCGGCTGTCAGTTGTTTTGTTATGCCGTAATGGGCTGCTATGCGCTGGAAGGCCTCGAGTTCAGTCCGTTCCGTGCGCTGTCCGTAGTTGACGTGCAGAAAGGCGGTTTCCCTGTGTCTGCTTACTGCTATCGCAGCACACACACAGCTGTCCATGCCTCCGCTTACCAGACAGATGGCGGTGCCTTCAGGTTTCTTTGATGTGGTTTGTACTTGTGTTTTCATGAAATGTTATGGTAAATTTTTAACATGATAAGTCAAGACCGCAATAGAAGACATATCTTCAACAACATGGATGTGTACCGATGAATATGAAGGATGTGAGTGCCGGTCAAAGGATCGTTCTTGCGGTTCTGGTATGGGTCATATTCATATCAGGTCTTCACATATGGCGCAATGGGAAACCCTTTGCAGGGCATGTGTTAAGAGTGGGTTTTTTGCCCATAACCTGTCACCTGTTGTGTCCTGTCACCTATGAGCTAAATAAAGACATACCCTTCAAACCAGTCAGGTTTACAGCCTGGCCTGAGATGTGTGAGGCGTTGAAGAGCGGCGAGCTGGACATGGCCTTCATTTTGGCCCCCCTTGCCATCACGCTGTATCAGCAGGGTTTCCCCATAAAACTGGTGATGCTTGGCCATCGAAACGGCACAGGCCTGATGGTGCGCGGGAATGCGCCCAATGCCGGCATCGATTGGCTGGAACACAAGACCATCGCCATTCCCATCCGTTTCAGCAATCAGTATCTGACCCTTCTGGATCTCCTTGAACAGGCGGGGATTCCAGCCGACAATGTCAATCTGGTGGAGATGCCGCCTCCGGATATGCCGTCCAGCCTGGCTATGGGCGCTGTGGATGCCTATATCGTCGGAGAGCCCTATGCAGCCGCGGGAGAGCTGAACGGCTCCGGAAGGATCCTGTACCTCATGAAGGATGTAAGACCGGGCTTTATCTCCAGCGTGCTGGTGGTGAGGGATGATGTGCTGCAAAGGCGAAAAGACGATGTAGGCAGGTTGGTAAGGGCGTTTTACGCCAACGGCGCCTGGATTGAGGCCCATCGCATGAATGCGGCGGCCATCGGGGCCAGGTTCTACGGGCTTCCTGTGTCCCTTCTTGAGCGCGTGCTTTTATCGCAACCGGATCGAGTGCTGTATAACGATCTTATGCCTAAAAGGCAGGAAATAGACGCCATGGCTGCCGCCATGATAAAAAGGGGTTTGTTGAAGGGTGTCTTGAATGTGAACGGTCTTCTCGATACATCGCTTATTACGGAGAAAAAACAGTGAGTCTCAACGGACAGGGTTTGAGAAACTGGTTTGCCGTGCGCTGGAGCGCCTTTTTGCTGTCTTTTTTCATAATGGCGCTGTGGGAGACGGCGGTGCATGTTTTTGATGTCAAGCCGGAGCGTTTTCCGGGTGTCATGCAGGTACTGAGAGGGCTTTGGGAGCTGATACGTGACGGCAGGCTTCTGGATTATATAGTGGCCAGTCTGTTTCGTGTAACCTGGGGTTATCTGTTGGCAGTGGCGCTGGCCGTGCCCTTGGGCATTTTTTTAGGCACAAAACCATTCTGGCGCATGGCGGTAAATCCTGTTATTCAATTCATGCGCCCCATTTCTCCATTGGCATGGATACCAATCGCCCTTCTGTGGTTTGGCATAGGGGATAACCCTGCCATTTTCTTGATCTTTCTGGCTGTATTTTTCCCAATGGTGCTTTTTACAACGAGTGGTGTGGCCGGCATCAATCCAACTTACCTCTATGCCGCTTCCAATTTCGGTATTACCGGCCACGAATTCTACAGCCGCATAATACTTCAGGCCGCGCTGCCGGAGATCATCACAGGGCTTCGCATAACACTCGGCACCGCATGGCTGGTTATCGTGGCTGCAGAGATGATAGCTGTCAAGAATGGACTTGGGTATCTCATCGTGGATGCCAGAAATTCCCTGCGAATGGATCAGGTCCTCGGTGGTATGCTCGTGATCGGTTTCATCGGCCTGCTTCTGGACAACCTTGTCCGGCAGCTGGAGAGACTGCCGTCAGTTCGCTGGAAGAGGTTGAAGCAATGAACCAGTCCAGCGTGAGGCCACAGTCATTGAACAAGGTGGAGATATGCGGGCTTTACAAGGTTTATGAAGAGACATCCTCAGAGGCGGCCCTGGACAGTATTTCTGACAGACATGTACTGACTGATCTGAATTTTGCTGTGCCAGCCCGCAGTTTCACCTGTTTTCTCGGGCCGTCCGGTTGCGGCAAGTCCACCCTGCTTCGCATCATTGCAGGTTTTGACACACCAAGCAGGGGCGAGGTGTTGGTGGATGGAGACCCTGTGTGTGGACCAAATCCAAAACACATCTTTGTTTTTCAGGAGGATGGCCTTTTCCCTTGGTTCACAGCCTATGAGAATATCGAACTTGGTATCAGAAATCTGAAGGACTCACAAAAAAGGCATGAGCTGGTGCTGGAATATCTGGAGATGGTGGGTCTAAAGGGTTTCGGTGGATATTATCCCCATGAATTGTCAGGCGGTATGAGACGCAGGGCGGAGGTGGCCAGGGCACTTATCGCCAATCCGGACATCCTGTTCATGGATGAGCCGTTTGGGGCGCTGGACTTCGTTACCAGGCTGCAGATGCGCGAGGAAATGCTCAACGTGCATGCCATGTTTCCAACAACAATTCTTTTCATCACTCACGATATAGACGAGGCCATACAACTTGCCGATCAGATCGTGCTTTTTACCGAACGCCCGACCAGCGTAAAAGAGGTCTTGTCCCTCGGTTACCCGCATCCAAGGGATTTCACGAAGGGTGATTTAGCCGTGCTCAGACGGCATATCTATCGGACTATGGGAGTCCACGCAGCGCTGTAGTTTCCATCTCAATGACATGCCCCGCAGCGTCTGCAACCGGGCATACAAGAAGGGCTGCCCTGGGCTGCCCTGGCCCTGGCCCATTCCTTTTGTAGAAAATCCCTGGTGACGCCGTGGGACACGCTTTCCCACGGCAGCGGTGCGTCTGTATCCCTGCCGAGCAGAAAGGTTGCGGCCATGACCTTATCCTTATGGTTTTTGAACGCCTTGCGCCACGGCGTGGCATTTAAGGCTACATCTTGCAGAATGGGGGCAAGGCTGCGATCTCCCCTGCTCAATATGGCCTGAATACTTGCAGAACGCAGGGAATCCAGCCGCAATTGCACATTCGGCATGGCTGAAAGCCCTTTTATCAGGATGTCTCTGTGGGTTCTATGTGTTTTTTCATCAACAAAATCAGCCCATTGAAAGGGTGTCCATGCCTTTGGCACAAAGGTGCCGGCTGATACGGTTATATTTCCCAGGTGTTTCCGTTTCTTGCCGATGGGGGTTATGATTTCCTTTACCCGTTTTACAAGATTGACCAGGGCCTCCATGTCTTCAGGTGTTTCAAATGGCAGGCCGTACATGAAATATAGCTTGAAGTTGAGGATTCCGGCTGAGGCCAGCCGTTCGATGCCGGAAAGAATGACCGCTTCCGTCAGATTTTTGTTTATGATGGCCCGCATTCGTTCCGAGCCAGCCTCCGGTGCTATGGTGGCTGTGGCTATGTGTGATCTTACAAGCACCTCTATGAAGGCGTCGGTCAGGCTGTCTATGCGCATGGATGAGAAGGCAAGGCGCATCCCTTGATTCAGCAGGGTCTCGCAGATATGATTGATGCCCTCCCTCTGAAGGAACTCCAGTCCTACCAGCCCGATTCTATCGGTTCCTTTGATGCGGCTCAGAGTGGAAAGCAGCGCTTCCTGGGGCCATGGCCGCGCAGGCCTGTAAACGAAGCCGGCTGCGCAGAAACGGCATCCTTTGCCGCATCCCCTGGCCAATTCCAGCAAAAACATGTTGGAGAAGGCCGCATCCCTGGAGATGATCTGTGTATGGGGTACTGTTTCAACGGGTTGCATCTGCCGTGCCGGTGTTGTTGCCGGGGGAAAACGGTTCGGGATATAGACACAATGACATTGTCGGGCCAGGAGATCGAGCCGGGCCTTTCGGGTGGTCTGTATCGCAGCCAGGTCATGGAGAATGGGCAGGAGATCCGGAGAGATGGCCTCGAATTCCCCCAGCAGAAAGGCGTCTATGAATGGCGCTATGGGTTCCGGATTGATGAAGGTGGCGACCCCGCCGGCCAACACGAGGGGGCCTTTTTCATTTTCTCTACCGGCAGCCAGGGGAGAAAGGCCGCAGGCCGCTATGCCGCGAAGAATGTTTAAATAATCCGACTCAAAACTGACGGAAAACAGCAGAATCTGAAAGTCCTTCAGTGGTCTTCCGCTTTCTTCCGATTGCCATGCGAAGCCCTCATTATAAAAGAATCTTTCAGCCGCGATTCCATTTTGTGCGTTCAGGGCTGCATAAAGGGTTTGCAGCCCGAGATTTGACATGCCTACTGCATATGTATTGGGAAAGATGAGTGCGACTGAGGTTACATCCCGCGATTTTTCGGTGCGCCCCCATGTCTTGCGAATGGCCCCTGTTTCTTCGTGTGACAGGTGTGCACGACCGCGGCCACCTGTTTTGTTATTCGGCAGAGGGATCCTCCTGTTCCATCTTCGCAAGGTCTTCAAATTTGATGTCGATTCCCATTATACCTATTATTTCATCGGTTTCGTTTCGAATTGGAGCGGAAACAGTGATGCAGAGGGCGCCTGTGATCTTGGAGGTATAAAACGGAGACACATGGCTTTTGCCGTCCTGCATGGGTTCTATGAACCATGAGCGGTCAGAGAAGTCCTCGTCTAAAAGGTGCGTGGCATATTGGCTCTTGTATTTGAGGTGCGTGATGTTACGGGTGATCTTCTTTCCTTCGGTATTGACCACATATAAAAATTGAATAAACGGGTTTTCCTCCAGGGTTTTGGTCAGCACAGGTTCGATCTGGGTAGGTTCCATGGAGCGAATGGCTGGTTGTTCCACCAGTTCCTCGGCCAGGTGCAGTGCCAGCTCCCTGGCCTTGGCCTCAAGCCTGGCGAATCCGGATGGGAAGAACTCCGGCAGGTATTTTCTGGCCAATAGTTCGATTTCGTCGTCTGACATGGAGGTTATGCGGTTGTTTTCATATTCCTGCATGACCTTTTTGTATATCTTGACGATTCCTGGATGTTTCTTGTCGATAGCCCGCTCGCCCTTCAGTTTCAGCTTGGTGTTAACCCAGTGGGCGATACCAGCTGTTCCGGACTTGTCTGAAACGATGACAGAGATAGGGCGGCCCAAGATGCGATCTGTGTCGAAGATGTTGTATATCTCTTCGTTTTTGAGCAGGCCGTCTGCATGGATACCGGCGGATGTGGCGGTGGAATCGGCTCCAACAATGGGATAGTTGCGGGGGATGTGGACGTGCAGTTCCTTTTCGAAGTATTCAGCCATTTCTGTGATAGCCCGCGTGTCGATGCCGTCCTGTGAACCCCTGAGGGATATGCGCTCGATGAGCAATGCCTCTATGGGTGTATTGCCTGTGCGTTCACCGAAGCCCAGAATCGTGCCGTTTACGGCCCCGCAGCCATAGAGCCAGGCGGTGGAGGCGTTGATTAGGGCCTTGTGAAAGTCGTTGTGCCCGTGCCACTCCAGTAAATAACCAGGTACACCGGCATCCTGTATCATGGCATGTACTATTCTGCCCACACTCCTGGGCAGGGCTGAACCAGGATATGGCACACCATAGCCCAGGGTATCGCAGAGCCGAATCTTGATGTCTATGCCGCTTTCCTCCCGTAGTTTCATGAGCTCTATGGCAAATGGCACACAGAAGCCGTGAATATCGGCCCTGGTGATGTCCTCGAAGTGGCAACGGGGCGTGATGCCCTCTTCCAGACATGCCTTTACAATGGACAGGTAATCCTCCAAGGCCTTTGCCCTGGTCTTTTTGAGCTTTAGAAAGATGTGATAATCGGAGATGGAGGTGAGAATCCCTGTTTCCTTGAGCCCCATCTCCTTTACCAGCTGCAGGTCGGCCTTGTTGGCCCGAATCCAGCCGGTTATCTCTGGAAATTTATAGCCTTTTTCCCTGCACACCCAGACCGCTTCCTTGTCCTTTTGTGTGTAAAGAAAGAACTCCGCCTGACGGATTACGCCGTTGGGCCCGCTCATGCGGTGCAGAAAATCAAAGATGGTGCTGATCTGCTGTACGGAATAGGGAGGCCTGGCCTGTTGGCCGTCGCGAAATGTGGTATCTGTGATGAGCATCTCATCACATGGCTCGGGTATGACATGCACATGGTCGAACGGTGTCCTGCAGACCTCGGTATAGGGGAAGATGTCCCGCAGGAGATCGGGTTCCTGCGGGTCATGTAGTTTATATGTCTGTCGATTGGGTGTTGCTTCCAGGAGCTTTTTGTTGGGGTTCCATTTGGCCATGTTTTTCTCCTTTTTTATATCCAGCCCGGCTTGATATACAGCTCAGCCAGTTGTGTGTGGCTGACCCGGGACGGCGCATTTGTGAGCAGGCACTGGGCCTTTTGTGTCTTGGGAAAGGCTATGACGTCTCGAATGGTGCTGACTCCGGCCATGAGCATAACCAGTCTGTCTAATCCGAAGGCTATACCTCCGTGCGGCGGGGCGCCGAATTCCAGAGCGTCTATCAGGAAACCGAATTTTTCCTGGGCCTCTTCATTGGTAATGGCCAAGAGCTCGAATAGCCGCTTTTGCAGCTGAGGCAGATGAATGCGAATGCTGCCTCCGCCAACCTCTATGCCGTTCAGGACCAGGTCGTATGCCCTTGCCCTTACACGTCCCGGATCACTTTCCAGGAGCGGTATGTCCTCCTCCTTTGGCGAGGTGAAGGGGTGATGCACCGCCACATATCTGCCAGCCTCGGTATCGAACTCCAATAGAGGGAAGTCCGTCACCCATAAAAACTTGAGTTCGTCTTTGGATAAAAGGTTTCTTCGCCTGGCCAGTTCCAGCCGCAGCTCGCCGAGCACCTTGTTCACCACAGCGGCCTGATCCGCTCCGAAGAACAGGATGTCGTTGGGTTTTGCGTTCAAAATTTCGTTGATGGAAGCGATCTCGTCCTGTGTGAAGAACTTGGCTATGGGCGACTGCCAGGAGCCGTCCTCCTTCATCTTGACCCAGGCCAGACCCTTTGCACCCAGAGACACGGCGAATTCCGTGAGCTCGTCTATCTCCTTGCGGCTCAGATCGCCCATGGATTTGGCGTTTATGGCCTTTACAAGCCCGCCCGATTCGGCTGCTGTCCGGAACACAGTGAAATTACAGGCCTTGGCGATGCCGGTGAGGTTGCACAGCTCCATTCCAAAACGCAGGTCAGGTCTGTCGGTGCCGAAGCGTTCCATGGCCTCTTGATATGTAAGCCTTGGAAACGGCGTTGAGACGGCCTTGTCCAGCCCTTTTTGAAAGATATGGCGAATCAGGCCCTCGATGAGCTCGATGACATCCTCTTCTTCTACAAAGGACATCTCCATGTCGAGCTGCGTGAACTCGGGCTGTCTGTCCGCCCGCAAGTCCTCATCACGAAAGCATCTGACGATTTGATAGTAGCGTTCCATGCCGGAGATCATGAGTATCTGCTTGTAGAGCTGCGGGGACTGGGGCAGTGCGTAGAAACAGCCGGGGTTTACACGGCTGGGGACCAGATAATCACGGGCACCCTCGGGCGTGCTGCGTGTGAGCATGGGGGTTTCGATCTCAAGAAAATCCCGTGCATTTAGATACTCCCGCATGGCCTGGCAGACAATGTGACGCAGAGTGAGATTGGCCACCATCTGGGGTCTTCTCAGGTCCAGATAACGGTAATGCAGCCTGTTGGTCTCGGCCACGTCTATCTCTTCGTCCAGAGGAAAGACCGGAGTGCGGGAGGTGTTGAGAATGCGCAGTTCCGTGCACAGGACTTCTATCATGCCGGTCTTGAGTTTGGGGTTTTCCATGCCCTCTGGCCTCCTGCGCACCTCGCCACGCACGGCCATGACATACTCACTTCGCAGGGCGTGGGCCTTTTCATGCACCTCCGGTGCTGTCTCTGGCTCGAAGACCAGTTGGGTTATGCCATATCTGTCCCGCAGGTCTATGAAGATGAGACCTCCGTGGTCCCGTCTTCTCAGCACCCAGCCCATGAGCACTACCTTCTGTCCGATGGTGTCGGCTGTAAGACTTGCACAATTGTGTGTCCGTTTCATCCCTTTTATGGTTTCCATGCGTTATTTGATGTCCTTTTTTGCGATTTTCAGTATGTCGAGGAGTTCGGGCAAAAGTGATTCAAAGGCGATTTCCGTCTGTGTGTGAGAGTGAAGGTCCTTGAGTACGGCCTTGCGTCCTTGAAGCTCACTTTCACCCAGAATCAGGGCGAATGTTGCATTGTGTCGGTCTGCGGCCTTCAAAAGAGCCTTCAACCCCTTGGATTCATAGGGCATGAGCACGCTTACGCCGTTTTTTCTGAGTTCCTTGATCCAGGGCAGGGCCGTTTGCATGGCCTTGTCTCCCATGGCTGCCACAAAGATATCCGTGGCATACACAGGTTGCTGTTCAGCCCATTGCTCGGCCAGCAGCAACAGACGTTCACATCCGATGGCCATGCCCACACCAGGCAGGTGCGGCCCGCCCATCTGCTCCGCAAGCCCGTCATACCGGCCTCCAGCAGCAACAGTGCCCTGTGCCCCCAGTTCGTTTGATATGAGCTCGAATGTGGTGCGGCTGTAGTAGTCCAGCCCCCTTACAAGCAGGGGATTGATTACAAACGGGATGTTGACCGCATGCAGGGCATCCTGAACCAGTTTCAGGTGTTCCACGCAGTCAGGGCAGATGTAATTGCGCAAAAGCGGAGCGCCTTTCAGGGCGTTTTTGCACTGCTCGAGCTTGCAGTCAAAGACCCGCAAGGGGTTTGACAGACTCCTGCGCTGACAGTCAGGGCAGAGTTGTTCCCGCCTGTTCTCCAGAAAAATGAGCAGGTCTTCCCTGTGATGGGGTTTGCAGGAGGGGCAGCCCAATGAATTGATCTCCAGGCGCAGGTCCGGCCTTTCGCTGCCTTGAGCGGTCTTTTCATAAATGCCGTTGACTATGGACCAGGCCATCCAGATGACCTCGAAATCTGCAAGGGGGGATGCAGGGCCCAGTATTTCCATGTCTATCTGATGAAACTGCCGAAGCCTGCCCTTTTGCGGTCTTTCATGCCGGAACATAGGGCCAAGGGTGAAGACGCGAATCTGCCCTGCCTCCTTGTGCAGATTGTGTTCGAGCACTGCCCTCAGAATGCCGGCCGTGGCCTCTGGACGCAGGCTGAGGGAGTCCCCGTTTCGATCCGTAAAGGTGTACATCTCTTTTTCGACGATGTCCGTGTGCTCTCCGATGCCGCGAGTGAAGACCTCGGTCTTTTCAAGCAGGGGGGTGCGTATCTCCTGAAAACCGAAGGAGCGAAATGTCAGCCGGGCAAAGTCCTCGATTACAGCCCACAACAGGCTGTTTTGGGGCAGTATGTCCTTGAATCCACGGATTGCGGTCAACAAGTGATATTCTCCTGAGCTGTAAACATAAAAAAGGGTCGATCTTGCGAATAGACCCTCATAATTTTTTCAAGACGCTTGCCTGTAATACAACCAACCGGCCGGTGCGATTCCTTTTCAGGGAGAGACTGGCCGATCTGTTATCATTGTTCGTCAGTCTTGTTCAAGGGGACGAAGGATCGCAACACACCGGAACAAAATTAAAGAATAAAGAACGGCCTCAAAGACTCGGGATTTTGATTCCAGATCAATCGCAGGAAAGGTGTTCGTCCACCACGCGGCCGTTTTCAAAGGTTTTGACCAATACACAGCGGTTGCCGCTTCGGCTGTATTGCGGTTGCGGCTGGGCCTCTATGCGCTGCCATCCGCCGTTGTCCATCTGCCTTTCGTAATAGACAGGGCGGTTGGATGACCTTGCTTCATAAGCGGCCCGTTTAGACACCTCTGCAAGAGAACCGCCTGCGACAGCGCCCAATGCCCCGCCTACCACCGCCCCGCGCCACGGATTTCTCTTGTCTATCAGGGCGCCTGCGACAGCGCCGACGCCTGCACCCACAGCAGCACCTTCATAGTTGGATTGTGTGGGTTGTGCGCATGCCCATACGGAACACGAAATGGCGCAGAGTGTGAAAAACGATATGACTTTATTGAATATCTTGGCTTTCATTCTGAATTGCCTCCAAATTATAGCATCTTGAAATTATTAAACCTGTAATGCGATAAAGTCAAGGAGGATTTGCTTTGAGGCATTTGAATGAAGAAATCCCTTGACATTGTTTGTGATGAGCCGATAAAACATCTTTAAATATAGGTTTCAAGGAGGCGCTAATGGAAGGCATAGGCATAAGTGTCATGGAGCATCTTTTGTTGAGCCAAAGGGAGTCACCGGCTGCGACCGGTCAGTTTACGAGACTGCTGACGGAATTGATATTTTCAGCGAAGATCATCGCCAGGGAGGTCAAGAAGGCAGGCCTTGTGGATATTCTCGGCCTGACCGGCGACATCAATGTACAGGGCGAACAGGTGAGAAAGTTGGATGATTTCGCCAATCGCGTGCTCATATATCGTATGCAGCGCTGCGGTGTCCTGTGCGCCATGGCCTCTGAAGAAAACGCAGATATTATCGAAGTGCCTGAGGATATGCCGCGCGGCAGTTATCTGCTGGTCTTCGACCCCCTGGACGGGTCGGCCAATATAGATGTGAATGTGAATATCGGGACCATCTTTTCCATCTATCGCAAGGTCAGTGAGGGCGATACCGTCAGGCTTTCCGATTTTCTGAGAACAGGGCTGGAGCAGGTGGCCGCTGGTTATTTTCTCTACGGCCCCAGTACCATGCTGGTCTATTCCACCGGCGATGGGGTTTCCGGGTTTACACTCGATCCCTCCGTGGGAGAGTTCCTGCTGTCCCATCCCAAGATAGTCATGCCTGAGCGAGGCAAGACCTACTCTGTCAACGAAGCCAATGAGATGTATTGGGATGAAAGGACAAAAAAAACAGTGGCCTTTTTCAAGTCGAATCAGAACGAGCGGGGCAAGCCGTATCGGGCCCGCTATATCGGCGCGCTGGTGGCTGATTTTCACAGAAATCTCCTGGAAGGCGGTATCTTCATGTATCCTGCCGATAAAAAAGACCCGGCAAAGCCTCGGGGCAAGCTTCGCATCCTGTGCGAGGCCTTTCCCTTGGCCTTTTTGGCGGAGCAGGCCGGAGGAGCTGCAACAGACGGCGCCATGCGGATCCTTGAGATTCAGGCCAAGACCCTGCATGAACGGGTGCCTTTGTTCATAGGCAGCAAGGCGGATGTGGAGACTGCCACCAGACTGATGCGACAGATTTGATTCCGTAACCTTGGGGAGCCTTGCAATCGCACAAAAAAGACACATAATTTTGATGCCAAGGTCTTGTGCCTCGCAGGCTTTTTTGAAAAACATCGGAATCAAGGAGTGAAGCATGTTGAATACCCTTAAAACCACCTTGTTGCTCACCGCCATGACGGTCCTGTTTCTGATAGTCGGGCAGGCAGTGGGAGGCAGAAGCGGCATGACCATAGCGCTGGTGATGGCAGGTGTCATGAATCTGGCCGCTTACTGGTTTAGTGACAAGATCGCCCTGGCCATGAGCGGGGCACAGCCTGTTTCAGAGTCAGAGTATCCGGAGCTCCATGCCATTGTGCAGGGTCTTGCACTCAGGGCTGGTCTTCCAAAGCCTCGGATTTATATCATACCTGAAGAGACACCAAATGCCTTTGCCACAGGCAGAAATCCGGAGCATGCCGCAGTAGCGGTGACAGCCGGCATTATGCGGCTGCTTTCCCGGGAGGAACTCGAAGGGGTTATAGCCCATGAGCTGGGGCACATCAAGAATCGGGATATCCTCATCAGCTCCATAGCCGCCATGATTGCAGGCGCCATCAGCTACCTGGCAAATATGGCGCAATGGGCCATGATGTTTGGTGGTCTTGGCCGTTCCTCGGATGACGATGACGGAGGCGGTGTGGGCGGTGTGATCGGAGCGGTTGTGATGATGATAGTCGCACCCATAGCCGCCATGCTGATTCAGATGGCCATCTCTCGAAGCAGGGAGTTCCTGGCGGATGAGACAGGAGCCCGCATCTGCGGCAGGCCATTGGCCCTGGCTGGAGCGCTTCAGAGGCTGGAGTCCTGGAACAGACAGCTTCCCATGGACGTTAATCCTGCCACAGCCCAGATGTATATAGTCAATCCTCTGAGCGGCGGAGGTATAGCCGGGCTGTTCAGTACACATCCTCCTATTGCAGAAAGGGTGCAGAGGCTCAGGGAGCTGGCCGGAACGGTTTGAGTTTAGGGAACCTTGAAGGATTATGCCGCCCTGTTTCCTGTTATGGCGGTGTTGGAGATTTGTTGCGGCGTATTCAGCGGTGCCGTTGTTTGCGTCCTCAGAATGTCGTACGTGTGTATTCGGGCCGGAGAGAGTCGGCTGATATGTCTTTTGTGCAGCCGTTCCAGTATGGTCCATATCTCTGTCCACAATGGCGCCGAGAGCACCAATCGGTGTATTTCGCTGTGTTCCCTTTCCTGAAGGTATTGAATGGCCCTTACCGCCCCTGCGCAGGCCTCGCAAATATCGGCGGAACCGGTATGACAGGCTGCGCAGAGAATCCCTCGTTCAGAGACATACACTGGCCGGCCGCCTTGAGGCAGGCCTTTACAGACCATGCACCGGCTCCATTCCAGGGCATAGCCGACAAACTGTAACAGTTTGATCTGAAAAAAGATCATGGCTGTTTTTGCCGGCGGTGCGTGTTGTCCCGAGCGGGTTGCATCGCCGTGCAGATTGTGCAACAGCCAAAGCAGCAGATGAAATATTCTGGGGCAAGGGTCGCCTTCTTTTGTCCATTTATCTGTAAGTTCGCAGGCAAGGGTCGCAAACATAAAGTGCTGGGTGTTGAACCTGATGGCATCGAAACTGTGCCGGACATCGACGCTTTCTACGCGGGCGAGGCCGCCGTTCCGGTTCGGCGCAAGTTGAAGCGAAAGGCAGGTGAAGGGTTCCAGTGCGTTCAGAAATCGTTTTTGACTCCGCTTGGCCCCTTTGGCCACTGCCCGCTCCTTGCCGTTTTCACGCGTATAAAAGGTAATGATTTTATCGCTTTCTCCCAGGTCTGCGGATGCAAGGATGATGGCGGATAGTCCTATCGGATCGGCCATGGGTTATTTCAGGAGCCAGATGTAATATGCGCCCATCAGAATGAGAACAGCCAGCAGCACGGCTGTAATGGGTCTTATCTCAAACACGGACGGTCTTATGAACCATTTTATGCCGTATCCCAGTGTGTGCCGTTGAGATAGGTTGTTTTTGACCTTTTCAAGATATAAAAGGTGTGCTTCGTTATAATCAAGCCCCACAAATTCGGTATATCTTTTGAGATAATGCTTCAAAAATACCTCGGAAGGAAACTCGTGCCAGGAGTCATTTTCCATGGCTTCCAGCATTTTTTTTGAGATGTTGGTATTAAGAGAGACCTCTTCAAGGGTCAGGTCCATCTCTTTGCGGCCCTGTCTCAGATATTCACCAAGGGAAAGGTCGTCCATCTAACTGGTTTTCCTATAAAAGTATTCGAATAGTGGCCTTGGAGCGGAGTTCACGCATCCAGTCTTCAAATCGCTTGTTGATCTTCTGGCGGAACAGCAGTTCCTTGATCTGTTCCTTTGGGATGTCAGCCGAGACGGCCTCGGCTTTATCCTCGGATTTCATGGGCTTTATGCGGAATATCTGAAATCCTGCCGGAGTATCGGTTACTCTGCTGTATTCCCCTGGTTTCAATCCAGAAACGGCTTCTTTGATAAAGGGCGCCAGTTCCTTTTCGGTGAAGGCCCCCAGATTGCCTCCGTCTGTTTTGGACGGCACCATTGACCAGATTTTGGCGACCTCTTCAAATGGTTTACCCTTCTTTAATTCATTCCAAGCGTTTTCTGCGTTGGTTCTGGCCTCCTGTTTGGTCTCTGGTGTATAGGGAATACAGATGTGTTGGAGGTAGATGGAAGTGCCTTGGGCGGTTGATGTCTTGGGATTGTTTTCTTTCCAATATGCCAGCACTTCTTCGTCTGTTATGACGATTTTGGAGCGTACTTGAGAATTGATTAATTTATGCCTTTCTATCTGTTTACGCATCTCAGTGCGATAGAGTTTGTCGTCGATGCCCTCTGCCGCCATGCGTTTTTTGAGCTCAGGCACGGACAGATTATTCATCTGGGCGAATCTTTCAATATAATCATCGACTTCCTGGTCCGAAACCTCGATGTGGAGTTTTTTGATCTCTTCCTGCGCCAGGTGTTCATCTATGAGCTGGGGAAGCACCTGGGCCAGCAGTTCATTTTTTTGGGTGTCGAGCTGGGCGGCGTTGGCCTGTTCCTGGGGCAGCTGTTTCAGTATCTGGGCCGCCTTTCCCTCCAGCTCGCTGAGTGTAATGATATCATCGTTGACTACCGCCACGACCCTGTCGATGACCTCCCCGCGAGTGACAGCCGCCGATACATGAAACAGGACGAGCAGAAGCAGGATAAAAGGATATTTCTTCAATGGTTATAGACCCCTGTGGAGGCGCATTGCATGCGCCCGATATAGGGCACGCGGCAACGTACCCCTACAATTTAGTTGGTGAAAGGCAATCTGCATATTGTTTAACTGTTTTCAAGGAAAAAACAAGAGGGAAAACAGGCTGTTTTACCAATAATCCAGAAATCTCCTCACCTCGGAGATCGAAAGTTGTCCCGAAGCAGTTTCATGGCCTGATTCAAGGGCGGCATAGGTGAAGCCGGCACCAAGGGTCAGGGCGCAAAGCCGGCTCATACGTCCCCTTTCTCCCATGCAGAAGGCGATAAGGTGCTTTTGCATGGTTTCATTCGGTTCAAAAGGGGATTCAGTGCCATTGGACCGCCATTCATACAGCGAGAGGAGCCGTTTGACATCATCTGCATTCATAGCGGTGGTTACCAGTTTGAGTATGTCTGCGGCTGTCATCTCCATCTCTGCCAGCAGCCTGTGAAGGGTGTGCAGATCCGGTGTACAGGCGAAGTCATGATGGGATATGATGTATGTGCACCCATGTTTTCGCGCCCTTGTCTGTACCAGCCGGCGCAGGTTTTGATCCGTGGCGAGTTCCACATCCACACAAGCGGCGCCAGCCTCAATGGCATCGACCAGAAGGGCTATCCTTTCTTCTTCTCCGCCGCGAAAGCGGCCTCCTTCGAAAGCGGCCCTGTTGGTGAACAGTAGCGGCACAGGGGCGTTACGGCATAATGCCCTCAGATCGATTCGGTGGGGATCGGCAAGGTAATCCAGGCGGATCTCCACAAGACCGGCCTTTTGTTCAACAGCCTTTTTTAGCAGGCTGTAAAGGGATGTTTCGGTGTCACATGGCAAGGAAACGCATACAAAAGGTTTTTGCCCCAAATCAATCATGGTTTCTGGGAGAAGATGAATCCCTTCAGGGATGTCTTTCGAGGTGCCCTTGTCTGTTAGGCAAATTCTGCCTGTTTGGATGTGTCGATGGTGGCAAGATATGCCGTTATAGCCTTGTCGTATGCGGCGGTGGTGGCGAATACCTTGCGGGCCAGATTGAATCGAGTGATCAGTGTGGTGGCGCCGTTGTTGGCCTTCATCTCCTTCAGCAACAGGCTGTAATCAGCAGGATCTACCACTACGGTCACATATCGGAAGTTTTTCGCAGAGGAACGCAACAGGGTAGGGCCGCCGATGTCTATGTTTTCTATGGCTTCTGAAAGGGTAACACCCTGTTTTGCAACTGTTTTTTCAAAAGCATACAGATTCACGACCACCAGATCGATAGGGGATATGCCGTTTGCCTGCATCTGTTCCATATGGGTAGAATTTTCTCTGACAGCCAGTATGCCGCCGTGCACCCTTGGGTGAAGGGTTTTGACCCGGCCGTCCATCATCTCGGGGAAACCGGTGAGTTCGGATATGTCCTTGACCGGTACTCCGGCAGCTCGAATGGCCTTGGCCGTGCCGCCTGTGGAGACTATTTCGACCCCCATTTCCGAGAGTTCTTTTGCCAGTGTGTCTATGCCGTTTTTATCCGTTACGCTGATCAAGGCCCTTTTTATGGGAATAAACATGGGATTACTCCTTGCAAAGGTGAAAAATGGTCGGGACGAGAGGATTCGAACCTCCGACCCCAGCGTCCCGAACGCTGTGCTCTACCAGACTGAGCCACGTCCCGACTTGGAAACTTTATATAAGAGAGAGCGGGGCTTGTCAATGAGGCAGTGCGGCTTTTTGCAATACTACATCTTGCCAGACCTGGGAATGGCACAGGCCTTGCTGAGATAACCATGACTATCCATTCATGGAGGCAGAGATATGATGAATGCGTTACCAGTTTTGACGGATGCGCCGTCTTTGGCAGGTCCTGGTGTCATGCCTGATTCCCATGGTCCCTCAGGGGATTCCAGCCTGTTGGGTCGAAGCGGTGGGTTTCAGGATATCATGGCCAAAATCAATGCAGTATCCAGGTCCGGGAACTCTTCAAAACAATCAGATATAGGCCCTGCGTCCGCGCAGGGGACTTCCACTATTACAAACGGCGTTGATCCTTCATCAGGCCCTGCAAAGACGGCACAGATGCCCGATGAAAGACAGTTACAGCAACTTGCTGTTTTGGTGCAGCAGTTGCCTCAGGATGTCCAGCAGATGTTGGCGCATGTGGTGAATCAGGGCGATTTGAAACAGTTACAGCTGGTTTTGCAACGGCTTCAAATCAACAATACCTTTTCCAATGACATGCCAGAGGAGGCTGCGCCTGCTGTGGAGACACAGGCCGCCGATGCAGAGGATGTCCAGGCAGGCCCATTGGACATGCAGGAGGCCCAGAAGCTTGCCCTGGCCATCTGGCTCATGTCCTTTGCCGGGCCGTTGGCACAGGCCGCGAGTCCCGGCAGGAGCTCGGTTTTGGGGCTGAACACAGGTGCCCAGGCCGCCTCTGTAAACTGGTGCAAGGCCGTTTCTCAGGACAATTCAATGGATTCAAAGGCCGCTGTGAGTGCCGGGCCGGCCACTTCCTTCCAGCCGTCACCCATGGTTGCTGCTGATTCCAGTGGTCCTGCCGTTGCGCCTGATGCCGTTGNANCCGCTTCATCGGGGTCGGATTCAGTGTTGTCATCGTCTTCGAGTTCGCTTGAGGGTTTGTTTCCGCCGGGTTTGCTGGAGAGTTTTCGCGCGTCGGTTTCGCAGCGGGATTCAGGAGAACTGCGTTCTGTTTTGGAACTTCTGGTGCAGCCGTCTGTTTCTGCAGGTGTTGGTCCTGCCGTTGCGCCTGATGCCGTTGTATCCGCTTCATCGGGGTCGGATTCAGTGTTGTCATCGTCTTCGAGTTCGCTTGAGGGTTTGTTTCCGCCGGGTTTGCTGGAGAGTTTTCGCGCGTCGGTTTCGCAGGGGGATTCAAGAGATCTGCGTTCTGTTTTGGAACTTCTGATGCAGCCGCCCGTTTCTGCAGGGATATCCGCTGATTCCAATCAGATAAAAACAGCCGATTCCCTGGAACTGCCGGTGAATAAAGCCATCGTCGGTGCGGTGGATACGGCTGCCGGTGATGACAGCGATGCCCAGATACAGGGTGAGCCGCTGGCCCTGCCTGTTCCAGGCGTCAACCAGGAAAAATCTGCCCATATACGAGGAAAGCAGGCTGTTTTTGCAGACCTGAAGGAATCGCTCAAGGATCTTTCCCAGGCTCCCGCTGAAAACAAGGATGTCCGACAGGGTCAGGTCGAGCCGTTTGCCTTTTCGCAGGGCGGAACCTCCGGAAATGAGAGTTCACGGCCTTTCGAACAGGATATAGAGGACATGCCCTCAAATAACTCACCGGATTTGCAGCAGATTACAGGGGGGCAGAGAATGGAATCCAGGGAAACGGTGGTTGTCCGGAGAAATGTGCCGGTGCATGCCGTTACCAGAGAGGCAGAAAGTATCATTACAAAAGGCATGGAACAGGGTCAGACACTGCCCAGACGTGTCGTATTGTATCTGGACCCTCCGGAGCTGGGGCGTGTGCGAGTGAATATGGTGCTGGATTCCGGGAATCAGCTTTCCGTTAATTTTGTGGCCGAACATGCAAGTGTGCGCACGGTTTTGGAAGGTCATATGGAGCAGCTGCGTGGCCAGCTGGTTCAAAAAGGCATGGAGGTATCGACTTTAAGGGTGGAGGCCGGCGGATTTGCTGATTTTGCATCCTTGGACCAGGGTTTTCAGCAGAATACCCCTCAAGAACGCTGGGCATCCTTCAAAGGAGATTGGCCTGGCATGTTTTCTGCAAAAAATGTGGACGAAGAGGAAACAAGGCAGGCTGCGCCCATATTCAAATCCAATGCAAACGGCAGACTGCATCTGATCATATGAGGATGTCCTGAAGGAGAAGAATCATGGTTACTTCCAATATTACCAATGTCATAGGCGGCACAACCAGTTCCGATACGCAGCCCAAGTATGTGGATCCCAAGGAGCGAGGATCTCTGAGCAGGGATGATTTCATGAAACTGTTTCTTACACAGCTTCAGTTTCAGGACCCCACCAAGCCCATGGAGAGCGCCGAGATGGCTACGCAGATGGCCCAGTTCAATATGGTGGACCTGCTTCAGAAGAACAATGACGCCATGTCCAAGCTGGTTTCCGCTGATCAGGAAAGAAATAATCTGAGCGCGCTTTCATATATCGGACATGAGGTGCGCTACAAGGGCGGTCTCCTGGACTTGAGAGGCGGTGCGTATCGTCAGTTTCAGGTGGATGCTTCGGCAGATGCTGCGAGCGCTGTGGCTGTAATTAAGGATGCAAAGGGCAATGTGGTGCGCACACTGGATATGGGGGCATTGACCAAGGGCATGCATGACCTCAATTGGGATGGTCTTACAGATGCCGGAGAGCAGGCGCCTGACGGTGTGTACTCGGTGAGCATCAAGGCCGTAAACGAGAACAAAGAGAATGTGAACGTAACTACCTGGACCACGGGCACTGTGGCGAATCTCGTCTATGCCAAGGACGGTCTGCCTACTCTTGGGCTGCAAGAGGGCCCGAAACTTGCGCTCTCCGATGTGGACAGCATCTGGTAAAAACAATAAAATAATAATATAAGGAGGATACTATGGGACTTTCAAGCTCACTTTATTCAGGCGTAACAGGACTGGTCAATCTCGGCAATGCCATGCAGGTTATGGGCGATAACATAGCCAATATCAATACCACAGGTTTCAAGGGGGCCAGGACCACCTTTCAGGATATCATGGCCCAGACCATCAACACGGCGCGCGGCAGCTCACAGATCGGTCGCGGCTCGGCTATGTCCGATGTATCATCTATTTTCAGCCAGGGGTCATTTGAGAGCACCGCATCCCCCACCGACCTGGCCATTGCAGGCAACGGCTTCTTCGAGGTGACCGATCCGAAGATAGAAAACAGCAAGTATTTTACGAGGGCAGGCCAGTTTACAGTGGATCAAAAGGGCTATCTGGTGAATCCTGCTGGTCTGCGTGTGCAGGGCTGGCAGATGCAGACACAGCCGGACGGCACCGAGGAGGTGGTGGGCTCCATACATAGCATTCAGATAGACAATTCATCCCCGCCTGTGGCCACCAATCTGGCCACCGTTGCGGTGAATCTGGACA
>Ga0067045_1002834_pt1 | contig 42435 bp, 49 predicted proteins | sample TerdegcTABiofilm_FD_59184 | JGI IMG/M metagenome (GOLD analysis project Ga0067045, IMG submission 59184) | Combined Assembly of (Gp0054472, Gp0054536) Wastewater bioreactor microbial communities from Singapore -Terephthalate degrading... | reverse complement strand
AATTCTTTTTCTTTGGATGTATAGAAATAATTGGCAAAGAGTTGAGATATGGCAATACCCACTGCGGCAAGCGTGACCAGGGTAATCACCAGGTAAGAGACCATTAACTTGGAAAAAAGGCTGTTACGCATTTATTCAGCCACCTCAAATTTATAGCCGAGACCCCATACTGTTCTGATGTACCGCTTTTTTGCCCCCGCCTCCAGCTTTTCCCTCAGGCGTTTGATATGAGTATCCACCGTACGGGGATCGCCAAGATACTCGTAATCCCACACATTTTTCAACAGTTGCTCGCGGCTGTATAGCCGGCCTGGGTGACTGGCAAGGAACCAGAGCAATTCAAATTCCTTGGGCGCCAAGGCAACCTCGCTGCCGTCTACTTCAACCCGGTGGCTGTTGTAATCCACAATCATCCCGGGATAGCTCAATACTTTTGAACTGGCTTGACCCGCCAGCGCGCTGCGGCGCAGCACCGCTTTGATCCGCGCCACCAGTTCAATCGGGCTAAAGGGCTTGCATACATAATCGTCCGCCCCCAGTTCCAGCCCCAGCACCCGGTCAAATTCCTCTCCTTTTGCCGTAAGCATGATAATGGGGGTCGTCATGGTTTTCCGGATCTCCCGGCATACTGCCCAGCCGTCCATTTTGGGCAGCATAATATCCAAAATAATCAGGTCCGGTCCGGTGGCGCGCAGCCTGGCCAGCGCTTCTTTTCCGTCCCAGGCCGATTCCACCCGGAATCCTTCCTTTTCCAGGTACAGCCTAATCAGGTCCTGAACCAGTTCATCGTCATCCACAACCAGGATCGTATTGGAAACCATCAAAAAAACCTCCTCTGAGACAAGGGTGAGACAAGGGGACGGTTCTCTTGTCTGCCAGTGCTTGTCATAAAAAAATATACAAGACTTTTGCCTGCTATATCAAAAATCTTGTATCTCTTGATTTTACTGATAATATAATCTAGTTCGTTTAAACATTATTATACTATACTGAATATTACTAAACAATAGCGTTTCCTTTACCACCAATAACCATACTAAACAATACAGGGTCATTGTTGAACAGGAAGGAAAACTGCGCGACAGCGGTTTTGGGATTTTTAGAATACGCTTGTTGAAACGCCGAAAAAACATTACTCTGCTTTACTAATCCGTCTAAACTGCTGATTTTTCTAAATATGTTGGATAAATCGCCTTCTTCCTCAAAGATCTTTTCTATTTTTGCTTTGTCCGGGTGGTTATTTATAACTACAACTCTTCCATTAGAATCTGTACCCAAACGGATTTCTTTAGATATGTCAATATTGTTATCGGAAAAAAGTTTTTTCGTTCTTAATAGAAACGAATTTTTATCTTCCTCCAGCTCAGTCTTCAAATCATTAATGGTAATAACGCTACCACTGCTATGACGAAAAAGCGATTTCAACAATCCCATGCTTTGAAGTTCTGTTGTTTCACTTTTGTTTACTGTTGCCGCATTTTCAGCTTGTGAAACATATACGTCAAAATCATTATTTTTCGTGTTTTTATGATTTTGCTTGTTCTGAAACAAATAGCCGCTGGTATGTACTGGTAATATTTGCATGGAAAAACCTCCTTTATTCCTAATAATATCTCTTATATTTGTTATCGACATTATTTTACCCCATCAATAGTACATTAAGAACAAATCGCCTTTGGCAACGACTTTTGGGAATATTACGCGCTAAGCGATTAAAAACACTATTACTCTTATGATGCCGCTTCCGCATAAGAATTCATTACAAATCAACTAGATTTTTTATTTATTTTCGATTAAAATTAATAACAACAAATTCTATCAAAAGCATTGATTTTTCAAATAACAAATCTAATTGGACAAAAAAAAAGATACAAGATTTTCACTACTATCCAAAAACCTTATACCCGCGTACCAGTTTGGTGCGGCAGAAGGGACTTGAACCCCCACGAGCTTAATGCCCACTAGAACCTGAATCTAGCGCGTCTGCCAATTCCGCCACTGCCGCAAAATTATTATATTAAAAACTTGTAGTAGAATTACAGGTTTTATTATAGCACGTTAAAACAATCAGGTCAACAAGATTAATGTGACTTCCTCCCCTCACTGAAGTAAGGGGCATCCAGGTTCGTAGACCATAGGCTTTCGCCAGACCACGGGCGCTGTCACCGAGCCACTACTCCGTGGGTTGCCCCAGGGAGATACGTCTAAATTTTAAACCGGGCGAGATTACATAAAAGAGAGGTTTTTTTTTGGATAATACAGGACTAAGAGAAAACAAGGCAATGAACTACCTTTTCTACCCCCGTTCAATCGCCATAATAGGTGCTTCCGCCAATCCTGTCAAGCCGGGCGGCATGCCGTTGGTTTCACTGACAAGCAACGGCTACACCGGCGATATCTATCCGGTTACTCCCAAATACAAGGACATTTCCGGATTGAAATGTTATCCTTCCCTGGAGGATATTCCGGGTGAAGTGGATCTGGCCATCATCGCCGTTTCAGCGCAACAGGTTCAAAAGGCTCTTCAAGAGTGCGCCGCTAAAAAAGTTAAAGCTGCCATTGTATTTACTTCCGGGTTTGCCGAAATCGGCGGGGCCGGCATTAAATACCAGGAGGACATGGCAAAATTAGCCCGGGAAAGTAATATCACACTGTGCGGCCCGAACTGCATGGGTATTTTCAACGCCCAAAACGCGATGACAGCCGGTTTTGTCATCTCAGAGCTACCGGAAAAAGTAATAGTGCCGAACTTTTTTGGATTTATCAGCCAAAGCGGCGGGTTCGGTGCGGTAATGCACGCTATTGCTTCGGAACGCGGCATCGGTTTTACTTATTTTGTCAGTTCAGGTAATGAGACCGACCTGCAGTTCGCCGATTATCTCGCGTATATGGTTGATGACGCCTCCACCAAAGTAATAGGTGGTTATTTAGAAGGAGTCAAGGACGGACGCAAACTTTTTCAAGCCGCTGAAATGGCGCTGCAAGCCCAAAAACCTGTTATTCTAATCAAAACCGGACGCCATCCGGCGGCGGCCAGGGCGGCGTCTTCTCACACCGGTGCGCTGGCAGGTTCAGACCTTGTTTACAGTTCTTTTTTCAAACAAAAAGGCATTATCAGGGCTGAAGGTATTGAGGAACTTATTACGATATTGTCCCTTCTGGCCGGCGGCAACCTGCCCCGTGGAAACAAAGTAGGCATTATTGTCGGCTCCGGCGGAAACGGTGTCTTGCTGGCCGACAAGTGTGTTGAAGCCGGCCTCGAGGTAGGTTCATTAACCGGGGATACTCAGGCCGCTTTGAGCAAGCTGCTGCCGTCATTCGTCACACCGGCCAATCCTATAGATATGACCTCACGGATTTTGACTGACACCACCCTGCTAAGAAAAACAATTAACCTGGTAATAAAAGACCCCGGCGTGGACATGCTGATCATCTTGCACTGGACATCGCGTAAAGGCTGGTCCCAACCAACAAGGGAGATTGTTGATATACTGGCAAACTCCAGCAAGCCTGTGTTGGTGCTGGTGTGGGGTTCAGACGAAGCTGCCATTGAAGATCTTCGTTTCTTTAGAGAACACCGTGTTCCCGCCGTGCGGGAGATTGATTACGCGGCGCGCTGCCTCGCAGCGTTGGCAAAATATTCTATTAAAGTCGACTCATATTTGAAACAAGCTAAAACTCCTCCACCCCCGATACCGGACAGGGAAAAAACAACCCTTCTACTAAAAGGTTTTAAACCTGGCGACAAGCTTTCAGAATCTCAATCAAAAGAAATAATAAGATCTTGCGGTATCAAGACTACCAGGGAAGGTTTGGCCGCTGATGAAGAAGAGGCGGTGCAGATTGCCGCCAATCTGGGCTGCCCCGTGGCCTTAAAGATTGATTCACCTGATATTCCTCATAAAACAGAAGCCGGGGGAATCAGGCTTAATCTCGATACACCAGGTGAAATTAGAGAAGCTTACAGAGAAATTATCCGGAGTGTGAAAAAAGCCCGCCCCGACGCCCGGATCAGGGGAGTCCTGGTTCAGGAGATGCTTACCGGAGGTATCGAAGCGATCGCCGGTATCAGTCGTGACCCGGTCTTCGGCCCGACCGTGCTGTTTGGCCTGGGGGGTATCTTTGTTGAAGCGCTGGAGGATGTATCTTTAAGAGTTGCCCCGTTAAACGTGGAAGACGCCAGAGAAATGATTAGTGAAATTAAAGGATCACGGGTTTTATCAGGTCTTCGTGGCAAACCTCCCGCCGATCAGGATGCGATAGTAGAAGTGCTCCTGACTTTATCCCAAATTGCGCTGAATTTTCCACAGATTGCCGAGCTAGATATCAACCCTTTGTTCGTATATGAAAAAGGCCGGGGTGTCCGGGCAGCCGACGTTTTAATTACCATAGGGTGATGTCCCAAAAAAAGACAAAATAAACCTCTTTTTCAAGGCACCTCTTAAATATATAATGTAATTAAGAGGTGTTAAATAATGACAAAACAGCGATTAATAGGAAAATACGTACCTGATAAAGACGGTAAATTAAGACATACATTAAGCTTTATTGAAACGAATATAAACCTGCCAACTTCGACCTCCCGCTTCAATAACGCTTTCCCAAGCATTACCACTGTATCATGGTATAAAAAGATATGGTACTGGATGAAGAACAATATTACGTGAGGATGCTTCCTAATTATAACAACTGTATTTGATAATCAGTAATAACTAACGTTCCCTGAGCTTCAATGAACTTCACCACAGCATTAAATACCTTGTGAACATGGGCACATTCATTGCTTATCATCGATATTCCAAGGGTAGAACGTTGCCAAACATCCTGTTCTCCAACTTCAGCGACAGAAACGTTAAAACGCGTTTTTATCCGGTCAATAACGCTTTTAAGCACCCTTCTCTTTTCTTTAAGTGAATGAGCTTCACCAAGAAACAATTCAACTGTCAAGACTCCGACAAACAATATAATACCTCACTATTCAGGTATTCAGAAGTCAGCAGTCAGTAGCGTAGACGCTCATGAAGCTTCGCTTCACTATCAGATGGATGAAAAATGAGCCTCCAGCGGCACCACCAATCAAGACAATAAACCACACTTTCAATCTTTTATTCTGACTCCTGACTTCTGACTCCTGACTCCTATTACAAGTATGATTCTATTTCCTCCCATTTGTCCAGTAAACCGTCCGGCGCCAGTCGCTCCAATTCTTCCCTGCTGTCCAAACCCCAGGTCACACCTAAAGTGCGCGCGCCAGCATTTTGTCCGGTCAAGATGTCAAATCTGCTGTCACCGATAAAAATTGACCGGTCCACGGCAGTTTCCAACACTCTCAATGCGCTTAACAATGGCTCGGGATCAGGTTTCGGTTTTACCACGTCGTGCGCGGTTACCACCACATCCATTAAACGGTCAAGTCCGGTATGGGCGATTGTCCGCAAGGTAATTGGCTTACCCTTTGACGTCACAATACCAAGTTTAAGCGCCCGGCTTTTTAAATAACTCATAGTATCGTAGGTACCTGGAAACAACTTGGTTAAACGGTCGTGATCGAGTTGGTAATAATATTGATATAGTTCAACAAACTTAGTCTCATTTTCCCCCGCGAAGTGTCTGGCTATTTTTATCAGCGGCAGCCCGATCAACTTCACCACATCGTTATTGCCCCAAGGTATCTTCAGATCATTAAACACTTTCCTGTAAGTCTGGATTATCAGAGGCAACGTATCCACCAGAGTACCGTCAAGGTCAAATAGAACAGCTTGAGTATCCACGATTAACCCTCTTCACGGGGGCAAGTGGGGACGGTTCTTGCTTGCTACCCCTTTGGGGTAGCAAGCAAGAACCGTCCCCACTTGCCCTCCCCTACATAATTTTTACAGGTGTAAAATTAACATAATCAGCGCTGACCAGATGAAAATTCATCCCCCAGGCACGCTCCGGAAGCCGTAACCGCGCGGCTTCCGAATGCAGGTGGCCATAGACCACAGAGTGCACGCCATACCGCAAGAACAGGTCAATTAACTCATTCTTTTCGTGCCGCTCATTAGTCGGCATGAAGTGGGTAACCACAATAATCCTGCGCACTCCTGCTTTGATCCCTCTTAACGAGTTTTCCATCCTGATCAGTTCCCGGCGGTATATTTTTAGATCTTCTTCTTTAAAATGAACTTCACCCGGACAACTCCACCCGCGTGCCCCGCAGATGGCTATATCTCCAAAAATCAGGTGGTCGTTCTGAATCACCCGCATATTTGAGGGCAATGCCGCGCGCACCTGAGACAGGCTTTGCCACCAGTAATCATGGTTCCCCGCCACACCGGCGATGGTTCCCGGTAAAAGGCCCAGGAACTCCAGGTCATAACGCGCCTCACTGAGCTTCATCGCCCAGGAAAAATCGCCTGGCATCAAAACCAAATCCTCAGGGCTTACCACACTTAACCAATTGTCATAAATCTTACGGTAATGCTCGTACCATTCCTCCCCGAAAATATCCATGGGCTTATAGGTCTTAACATTATCCCAGCGCCGGGGGTCCACCGGACTGCTAAAAGACAAGTGTACATCCCCGATAGCGAAAACTTTCAATTTTCTCTCTCCTCAAGTAGACAAGAGAACCGTCGCCTTGTCTACGGGCGCTGTCACCGCGCTACTACTCCGTAGGTTGCCCCAGAGGGATACGTTTATTATACTACGAAAGGATTTATTTGGGTAGTAAACCGGCTGTATCCCTCGTTTAAAAATGAGGGGTATTAGCCGGAGTAGCTTCTAAGCCAAGGTATCCTGTTTTAATCAGACTACCTTTCTTTGCAAAAGTTTTTGCAGTCTTTCTTCTGTTCCGATAATGCTGGTAATCCGGACCCCGAAGTTTTCATTTACAACCACTACTTCCCCCATAGCGACAAGGATACCGTTAACCAGTATTTCCACCGGCTCGTCAACCAGACTTTCTAATTCAATCACGGAACCAGGTGTTATGCCCAGGATGTCTTTTATCGGCCACTTGGTCCGCCCCAGCAAGGCGGTCACTTTTAAAGGAATATCTAAAATCATATCCAGGCGCTTTTGATCCCACCCGGGCGGGGCAACCAGCGTACTGGAAACAACGGGTTTTGTGGGAATATACTGTGTTTTAACTGCCTGACCACTTGCGCCCGCTGCTTTTGTTGGTTTTGCCGGCTCTGGTTCCTTAACGTCCTCCGGCAAATCGCTAAATAAATCGTCGACCACTTCGGTTAATCCTTCAACATCTGCTATTTCTCCGACCTCTTCTTGAACTGGAAAATATTTCTTGACACTCTGCTCCTCAATGGAGTCTTCGCAAAGATTACCGAGGATAAATTTGGCTTCTTCCACAGCCGTTTCTATACCCATGACCTGCATGATTTGAGTATCTAAGATTTCACCGATAGTCATTTTAAATGAAACGGCTACAACCGGACCTTTTACAAACATCTGCAGAGGCTTAATTTCCTCCGGTTTACGGTATACGATTGTCTCAGGGGGAGAAATATTCACTATCCGGCTAAACATAGACGCCATCGAAGTTGAAGAAGAGCCGATCATCTGGTTCATTGCCTCCGCTGCCGCGCTGATACCGATGTCAGTCAATTCTTCGGATATATTTGTGCCGTCTCCGCCCATCATCAAGTTGGCCAACACAGCGGCGTCATCCAATTTCATCATTAACAGGTTGAAGCCGGAAAGCCCCTCAATATACTGAATGTAAATAATCATATAAGGAACAGTAAAGCTCGCGACCAAATCATCAAGAGTGGTTGTAGTGACAAAAGGGCTCGTGATGTTTACCTTCTGGTTGAGCAGCATTGACAGCGTGGTTGAAGCAGCGCCCATACAAATGTTGCCGATCTCACCAAGGGCGTCTTTTTCTTCATTTTTTAAATCCATGACTATACTGCTTTTTTCTTCCGCGCTCTCTGCTACTGATTCGTCAATTTCCAACTCTTTTCCTTGGAAATCGTCCATAGCCTCTTCAGCCTGCGCGGCCTCCGGGTTCGGATCGCTCAAGAGCGCATCAATTTCTTCTTGTTTCAGTAATCCATCAGACATTGTGATCGCCTTCCCTCGCCAGCGCGGTTATTTGTACGGCGAGCTGGTTTCCCAGTGTACCGGCCTGCGCTTTAAATTTCAAGTTTTCTCCAACGTAAACATCCATATCCTGGTCCACCCTCCTGTCCATGACCAGAACATCACCTTCCTGCAACTGTAAAAAATCACGAACCGTGATCCGGGCCTGCCCGGTTATGACAGTCAGTTCAATCTTCGGGAAGCCGAGCCAGTACTCAATCTTTTTCCTATCTTTATCGTCCGCGGCAGAAACATGCGCTCCAAAACGTTTTTGTTGAGCTGGTTGAATAACGATAGGATCGAGCAAAGTAAAAGGCAGGCATAGATTGATAAAACCCTTTGTCGACTCTCCTACCTTGGTAGTCATGGTAATTAACGCTACTACCTCATTATAAGAGAATATTCGGTGCAAATTAGGGTTCGTTTCAACTGATACTATCTCAGGTTCAACTAAGACAATATCCTTCCAGGACAATACTAAATTGTCCAACACTATCGAACTGAGATTTTTTGTAACTGAGAGCTCAATATCGGTTAATTCCCGGACATCCCCCGGCGTTTCCCCGTTTCCACCGAAAAACAGGTCGATCATGGGGAATAAAAACATCGGATCAAATTGAATAATTGCAGTTTCTCCAAAAGGCTTCACCATAAAAATTGTAATTACAGTCGGGCTTGGAATAGACTTGATAAAATCCTCGTAGGTCAACTGGTCGACGGAAACAACCTCCACCTGGATATTATTCCTCAGGTAACTGGTTAAAAAGTTCGATAAAAACCTGGCAAAAACACTGTGCAGCATTTGAAGTGAGCGCAGGTGTTCCTTGGAAAATTTATTTGGACGGCGAAAATCATATAATTTAAAATCAACGTTTTTTTGTGTTTCCTTAAGTTCTTCTATTTTTACCTCGCCGGTGGACAACGCACTCAACAAGGCGTCTATTTCGTTCTGGGAAAGTACATCCATAAGTATTTTCCTTCCCTTATTAATAAATTGACTTACTGGCCGGCCCTGGCCATGACCCTCTCAATAGCTTGAAGGATCCGGTCTTGCTGGAACGGCTTGACGATAAAGTCTTTCGCGCCGGCCTGAATAGCTTCCATTACCATGGCCTGCTGGCCCATAGCGCTGCACATTATCACATTGGCATTGGGATCGATCTTGCGAATGGCCTTAACGCCTTCAATCCCGTTCATTTCCGGCATGGTAATATCCATGGTTACGAGGTCGGGCTTGTGTTGTTTATACAACTCCACGGCAACCTGCCCGTTCTCGGCTTCGCCGATGACTTCAAAACCGTTTTTTGTTACGATGTTTTTAATCATCATCCGCATAAACGCCGCATCATCTACAATCAAAATCCGCTTCCCCAAAATAGCTTCCCTCCTGTCAATTGTCTGTACTCCTTAGGAAATACCAAGCGCTTCAAAAAGTCTGTTCAAGGCTCCGGTTTCCGGTAACAGGAAAAAATGCCCCTTAATCCTGTCCTGTTCCTGGAAAAACACTGTTTCAATAAACAGTACTTTATCATCCCAATGACCGCTGGCCACCAGGGAAGTGCTTAATATCGCCCCGAACATATCAAAAGCAAACATAGGTACCGTCGTATTCATTGTCAGACCCGTCATCCCGCCAATAGCATTCATAAATGATCCTGTCAAAACATTGCCGATTTCCGAAACAGCGGACTCACCCATGACATCCAGTTCCTTAACAGTACCTGTCTCCTGTCCCATCAGCATCTCAACCAGCCTGTAAGTACTCTGTTCCTTAAAAATAAATAACACTGTCCCGCGAATATCACCTTCAAAATTTAAAAAAACACAAGATACCACTTCTTCCGGCCCGCCTACCATGTCGAATATTTCTTCTACGTCAAAAAAGAAGGCTTTAGGCACAGCCATATCGATTTTTTTATCAAGCAGTTCAGCCAGAGCGGTAGCAGCGTTGCCCAGGCCGATATTGCTTATCTCCTGCAAGGCATCTATATAAACATCCGGGATTATACTTTGTTCCAACATCCTAATCCCCTCTTTAACTACTTTCTAGTGTAAAAACACGAGGCAATTTTCTCAAGACCCAGTTCCTTGTAGTTAAATATCATCTCACTGGCGCCAATGAACAATACACCTCCTGGTTTCAGCGCCTTGACAAATTTATTGTTCAAGGCATCCTGTGCTTCCCTGGTGAAGTATATCATTACATTCCGGCAGGCAATCAAGTCGTAGCCCTGACCGTACTGATCCAGCAGCAGGTCGTGTTGCCGCAAGGTAACCATTTTTTTAATACTATCATTCAGGTAATACAAATTACCCTCTTTTTTGAAATATTTAGCCAGTCGCGGGCCGCTTACATTGCGCACCTGATCCGGATTGTAACAGGCAATAGCTGCCGCCTGCAGGATATTCCTGTCAATATCGGTACCTTCGATCTGGTGGCGGCGATTTGGTGACAACTCATTCAAGATTATCGCCATGGAATAGGGTTCCGCCCCGCTGGAGCACGCCGCGCTCCAGATTTTCAGGGCGCCTTTTTCCAAAAGTTTGGGGAACACCTTTTCTTCCAGTACATTAAACATTGACTTATCCCGAAAAAACTCGGAAACGTTGATGGTCAAAGTGTCGAGGAAATCCACATAAGCCTTGCGGTCAGAGGTTAACAGCTTGAAAAAGCCGGCATAATCACCATTATTTATTTTTTGTTTCGCCATCAGGCTGTCCAGACGGCGCTTTAACTGGTTTTCTTTATAGGCGTTTAAATCCAGCTTAAAACTGCTGCGTACTTTATCTTTAAAAAGTGAAAAATCCATACTTAATTCCTTTTATTAAATAAATTTCAACGGGTTACCGACTGTACGGATAGTTACCTGACCGTTAACAGTATCCAGGATCATAGTTCTGCCGCGGTTCCCGCCTACTTCCTCCGCTACCACCCGGATCCCCAGACTTTTCAAAATTTGTTTGGTCATGGCAATATTTCGCTCACCGATGTTTAAAACAAATTTATCATTTAATCCTGAAAACATCTGCGCTCCACCAGCCATCTTCGCCTGGAGGTTGTTAACCTTACCCCCGTAGCGTCCAATCTCTGAAACCAGGAGAGGTATTCCTAAATCAGCGAACTTGGTTGGCTTTGTAACATTATTGAACTGGGTACTGTCTGGGAGCATGATATGTAACAATCCTCCCACCCTGGTAACAGGATCGTACAGGGTAAGCCCGACACAAGATCCGAGACCCAGGGTAATCAAACGGTCGGGCTGCGATGTTACTTTCAACTCGGCAATACCCACCTGAATTTCGGTAAAGGCAGCCGCCTGGCATACCGCAGTCTCCCGAACCGGTGAAACCTGCATTCAAATCACCTTACTTCCGCAAATTATTAGCCATACTCCACATTTCATCCGCGGTACGCATGGTGCGGGCATTAAATCCATAAGCGCGCTGGGCTTCAACCAAATTTATCATCTCATCAGTCAGATCAAAATTTGGTGTTTCCAGAAAGCCCTGCCTGATCATTCCATACCCCGGACTTGCGGCAATCCCAGGCACAACCTCTCCGGTGGAATTATCAAATGATAAAAGGTTCCCTCCTTCCAACTTCAATCCCGCCAAATTGGTAAATTTGTACAACTGGATTTGGCCCGATTCGGAAACACCTTCGGGTCCTTCGACTTCCACTGTGCCATTTGAAGATACCGTTATTCTGCCCGAGCCGGGACTAAGCTGTATTCCCTCCAGCACACAGCCATTGGATGTCACCAGGTTGCCGGAATCATCAAGATTAAAGCTGCCGTCACGAGTGTAATACTCCTCGTTGCCGCGGACGACCCGGAAAAAACCTTCTCCTTGAATGGCCAGGTCCAGTGAACGTCCGGTTTTTATGATATTACCCATGCTAAAATACTTGGATACTTCAGCTACCCGCACACCACTCCCCACAGTGATATCAAAATCGCTTTCGGCAACCGGAGTACCGGTATATTTGACCGGTTGGCTGACCAACTCGGAAAAATTAGCCCGGAGTTTTTTATAACCTGACGTGTTAATATTGGCCAAGTTGTTGGCAATTGTATCAACCCTTAATTGCTGGGCATTCAGTCCGCAAGCGCTACTGTTGAGAGCCTTTAGCATAACCTTCCACCTCTAATGATACCATAATTTATAGAAAATTCTATCCACCGGTAAATATTCGTGCAAATTAACTGAAAAAAAAGATCTTTTTCGATATAATTCGGGTATTCAGAATTCAGTAGTCAGAATTCAGTAGTTTTAAATCGAATATTTCGAGACGAAAACTATTCTTTTATTCTGACTTCTGACTCCCCTTAGTAATTACTCTTTACCTCAAGCTGCCTACTTGGTTTACTGCTTTAGACAGCAATTCGTCTTGAGATTGAATCAATCGCTGGTTTGCCTCATATGCACGCGTTACTTTAATTAAATTAACTAACTCGTCAACAGGATTAACGTTGGAACCCTCCAGAAAACCTTGCATGACAGTGGTTGCGGATGCGCTTTCCGCCGCCCCTTCTCCGTCTACGAATATATCGTCAGCTTCTTTGTAGAGACTGTCGAGGTTGTCAAACTCAACCAGTTGGAGCTTTTCCACCCGAACACCGTCGACCATGACGCTGCCGTCAGATTCGACATTAAATTTTAATTCAGAATTTCCAAGTAATATCTCGCCATTCTCACCAAGTACACGATAACCACCGACAGTAGCCAGATAGCCTTCCTGGTCAATCTTGAAGGCGCCGTTACGAGTATAACAAACCCTTCCCGGATCTCCTTGCGACGGAACGTTTACTGCAAAAAAACCCGGACCTTTCAGAAACAGATCAGTTTTATTTCCCGTTTCTTGGATGCCGCCCGTGGTAAAGTCCGTCGATACCTCTACCAGCCGCGCCCCTATTCCTGTGGTTCCGATTTTCTTGGAACGCTGTGGTAAAAATAATTTTTCATTCCGCGGTCCGCCTTTTTCTATTAAAAGCATTTCCGGAAAACTCTTAATTAAATAGTTCTCCTTTTTGTACCCCGGAGTTGTCGCGTTGGCAAGATTGTTTGCCGTACCGTCAACACAAGTTTGCAAAACATCCATCCCGGAAGTGGACATATATAAACCCCTTAACATTTGACACCACACCCTTCGAGAAATAGTTTACCAGCTATTGATTCACACCGCCGCGTATGAATTCTGCTCCAGCTTTTTCCTGAGCCTGTCTATAGCCCGGGTATGCAGCTGGCAGACCCTCGACTCCGAAACTTCAAGTACTTTGCTTATTTCCTTCAAGGTCAGGCCTTCTTGATAATAAAGCGCCAAAACTATCTGGTCTTTTTCAGAAAGTTCACCAATAGCTTTAATTAAAAGATGTTTACCCTCCTCCCCCTCAACAACATCCAGGGGATCGGGACTTGCCGGATCCCGGATCAAATCCACTAAACGAACTGTCTCACCATCAGTGCCCGGCGCGACTTCATCCAGGGATGAAAGGCTAAGCAGGTTGGCCTGACCGGCTAATTTATGCAACTCGATTAAGCTTATTCCCATGGCTTCAGCCAGCATCTCGTCCGGCACATTGTCACCATGCTTTCTATACAATTTTTCCCTGGTCGAATTTAAAAGTTGCATTTTTTGCCACACTGTACGGGGAACCCAGTTCAGCTTCCGTATTTCATCAATCATGGCGCCCCGGATGCGGCTGTATGCGTAAGCCTTGAAACTGGATCCCAGATCAGGATTATATTTTTCCACTGCTTCCAAAAGACCGAACACCCCATAGCTTTCCAAGTCTTCCTGGTCGATTATGGCAGGTAGATTAATCGCCAGCCGCCCCGCAAGATGTTTCACCAATGACAGGTGTGCCAATACCAGCTCATGCTTGATATTTTCATCCCTGGTTTTGCGGTATTCACGCCAAAGTTCCTCGGTAACAACCATATCATCACCCTTCACCATAAAGGAGGCTGTTCTCCAATATCACCTGAGCCGCCTTTGCTCAGACATTTTATTTATTAAGTAGCGGGTAATTAAATCCTCTTGTCTATGATTTATTTTCACGAATTTAATCGCGGCCTGTCGCAATTTTGTGCGCTCGTCAGCCCAGGTCCTCACAACCTTGCCCACTACTTCTATTTCTTCGGGACCGGTTTTTAAAGGAATAGTGAATCTGATAATTAAACGGGTTTCCGCAGCCAAATCATCATTAACCAACAACCTGATCCCGCCACCGCTTAAATCAAGGCTGTCCGCTTTAACAAAAACAGGTTCTTCGCCTTCTACGGGGATCCTGGCATAATCTACTGCCATTGTTACAGGGACCCTGACAAAGTCCCTCAGCTGCACGCGAGTGTATTCTTCCGGCAGGTCCAGAACAAACAGCGGAATATTATCAACGCGGCGGCCGCGCGTCTTTGTGATAAACTCATACCTTGTCCTATCCGTAATAAATGATACTCTTACCAGATCTCCTTTTCTTAAAACCAGCGGCCTTGATTCCTTAACCGGAATTGAAATACAAAACTCGCGCTCGTTAATATCTTGCACACTGGAAGCGTACCAGTCATCTTTACTATCCGGACGGGCCACCCTGATGTTCTGGTTGATCCTAATCCACTTTTGCGCTGTCAACACTGTATCCTCCTAACCAAAAAACCCCATCAGCCTGCTCCAAAATCCTCCATTCGCAGCGGGAGAATACGTAACTCCCGTTAATGATTCCGCCATCCCGGCAACACTCCGGGAAGCAGGTGAAGCTGGGCTGGACAGAAAAAAAGGTTGCTGCCTTTTTATTGCCTGAGCCACCAGCTTGTCCTCAGGGATCCACCCAAGACTGTTTATCTTTATTTCCAAAAATTGACTGGCAACCATCTGAATCTTGTTTAGCGTGTGTATTGCCTCACGCTTGCTGGTTGCACGGTTCACCACAAGGTATATTTCCGAATGCACTTTAAAATTATCAAGCACCTTAATAAGCGCATAGGCGTCAGTCAACGAAGTCGGATCGGGAGTTACCACAATGATTACTTCCCCCGCCGCTGCCACGAAGCCAAGTACATTTTTATTGATGCCCGCGCCGTTATCAATAATAATAATGTCGTCAGGGCCGCTAAACTGATTAAACATTTTCAAAAGCCTCTGCCGCCTGGCGTGGTCCAAATTGGCCATCTCCAGACAGCCGGAACCGCCGGATACCACATTTATCCCCAGGGGTCCCTGCACAGTTATTTCCTCAATGGTTTTATCCCCGTAGAGCACTTCATAAAGGCTGAAGCTGGGAAACAGCCCAAGTAGAACCTCAGCGTTGGCTAGACCTAAATCCGCGTCAAACAGAGTAACTTTGAGGCCCATTTTAGCCAGGCAGAGCGCTAAATTTACCGACAGGCTGGTCTTGCCGACACCGCCTTTACCGCTTGCCACAGCAATGGCCCTGGGACCGTAAGGCATATCATCTCTTCTTACCACCGGGTCCCGGTAAATCCGGCCTGCTTTAGGTGGCCATAACTTCATCCGGGTCAACTCCTCTGAATAGTAACTCTGCTATAACCCTGGGCTTAGCTTCGCTGATACAGTCCGGTATGCCCTGGCCGTTGGCCAGGTAAGCCACAGGCATACCGTAGGCAAACACTAAATTTAAAATAGATCCGAAGGTCTCTGTCTCATCAAGCTTGGTAAAAATTATTTTTGAACATTTAATTTTCTGAAATTCATAAGCAATTTTACTTAAATCCTGATTTTTGGTGGTTAAGCTTAAAACCAGAAAGATATCCTGAGGCTCATTAACAGCATCAAGAAAACTCTTGAGTTCCAACAGTTGCCAGTTGTTTCGGGGTGAGCGGCCGGCGGTATCCACGAATATATAGTCTTTGTCCGAGTGGTTTTCCAACACTCTGGCCAGTTCGGCCGGGGTCATCACCACTTCAACCGGAATGCCCAGAAAATCCCCATAAGCCTGGAGTTGTTCCATCGCTCCCAACCGGTAGGCTTGAACTGCAACCAGGGCAACCTTTTTATGTTCATTAAGGATGTATTTAGTCGCCAACTTTGCCAGTGTGGTTGTCTTTCCCACACCGGTAGGGCCGACAAAGGTCATCACCCTGGCTTTTGCCGTTGAGTTGTAGGCCGGCTCCAGCAGGCGGACAACCTGCTTCTTTAAATTCAGGCAGGCTTTTTCATATTCATCGCCAGGCTGGCTTAATTCACTACCGAGGTTTGATAACAGGCTGTCAACAATTTTTTCATCCACATCCATTTTTATGAGCGCTCTTCTCCAGTTAAAAACGGGCTCTTCACCCTGGCCTGCTTCAATATGCTTATTTACAATCATTTCAAAGAGACTTCTCCTTTCAGCGCCCAACTGGACTTCCCGCTCCCCGTCGTCCGGACTTTCCGCCCGCCCGCCGTCCGGCGGATCCTCCGGTTGCCCCGCGCCGTAACCGCCGCCGGTAAGGTAAAGGGTACGATCCCCGTATCCCTGCTGTTTAACAGGAGTCGGCGCTGCCGGGCTACTTTGCCTGCTTGCCCTATTGCCGGCTGCCACTGGAACGAGCTGCTGCCATTGGTAACACTCACCGGAGCCGATTTGCCTGCCTGCCGTATGGCCGGCCGCCACAATTTTTGCCGTGGTTTTTTTCAATCTCAGATTTGTTTCATGAGGTTCATCAAGAGCCGCGGTTACTTCGAGCAACCTTGGCATAAAGAACCCAACAAGGCCTTTGGCCGGCACCCGGTAACTGCTGACAATCACCGCCTCCGGTCCCAGATCCTGCTTTATCAGCCGGACAGCCTCCTGCATGTCCCTGACCACGTAACGTTTAATTTTCAATCAAGCATCACCGTCCCAACTACCTCAACTTCTACATTCGGAGCAATTTCATTCATGGAAAGCACCGCCAGGTTCGGAAGAAACCTCTCCGTCAACCTGCGAAACGGCAGTCGAATCTTTGATGAACAAAGGACCACCGGAGGAAACCCCCGCAGGGTGAGACTATCCACTGTTTCTTTCAATTTATTCAAAACCTGCCTGGCAACCTGCGGTTCTAAAACAGGGTAAGAACCCATCTGAGTCGGCTCGGTGGATTCGGTAATAGACTGCTCCAACCTGGGGTGCAAAGTAACCACCGCTATTTTTGTTGAGTCTGCTCCGGTATACTGACTGCAAATGGTCCTGGCCAGAGCCTGCCGCGTACGTTCCGTCAGGTAGTCGGGGTCCTTGCTGACCCTGGCTCCGTCCGCCAGCGCCTCCAGAATACCGGCCAGGTCCCGTATGGGTACCCTTTCTTTTAGAAGATTTTGCAAAATCTTTTGCACTTCACCCATAGTCAATAAGTCGGGAACCAGTTCCTCCACCACAACTGAATTCTTTTCTTTAACAACATCCAGCAGTTCTTTCACTTCCTGCCTCCCCAACAACTCGTGCGCGTGCCTTTTGATAATCTCAGTAAGATGGGTAACCAGCACAGTGGCGCAGTCCACAACGGTAAATCCGGCCAGTTCCACATGGTCGCGGTCGTCGGCGGTAACCCACCAGGCCGGCAGGCCGAAAGTCGGCTCGGTGGTAGGTATCCCCTTGACATTGATGTCTTGCCCCAGCGGGTCCATAGCCAGGAAATGCCCCGGCTTTAACTCGCCGGCAGCTATTTCTATCCCGCGCAACTTAAAAGAGTATGCGTTGGGGCTGAGCTGAAGATTATCCCTAATCCGGATCGGGCGGACGTAAATTCCCATTTCCCCGGCACACTGACGCCGCACGGCCGCCAACCGGTGCAGCAGGTCGCCGCCCTGTCCCTCGTCAGTCAACAGGATCAAGTTATAGCCGATTTCGATTTCCAGGGTATCAACCTGAAAATATGTAAAGACATTTTCCGGCTCTCTCTTCTGTTCCCGGCTCTCCCGCGCGACCTGTTCCTGCTTCGCTGTTAATTTCTTTCGCTCCGCCCGGATCATACTGTAGGCCAGATACCCTGTCATAAAAGCCAGAGAAAGGAACAGTATGTTGGGCATGGCCGGGATCAGGCCGATCGTAAGAAGGATAAGCGTGGCCACTATCAGCACTTTTGGGAAATTTAAAAACTGGTTTGACAGATCTTTACCGAAACTGGTATCCGAGGTGGCCCTGGTAACCAGAATACCAGTCGCGGTTGAAATAAGGAGCGCCGGTATCTGGGCTACCAGCCCCTCACCAATTGTCAATAATGTGTAAGTTTGCAGCGCCTCAAGAAAAGGCATACCCTTTTGAACCACTCCGATAATAAAGCCGCCCAGGATATTGATAATAATAATAATGATACCGGCTATGGCATCGCCCCGGACAAACTTGCTGGCCCCGTCCATGGCTCCGAAGAAATCCGCCTCCCGCTGCAGGCGTCTCCGCCGTTCCCGCGCTTCAGCCTCGTTGATCAGACCCGCGTTGAACTCGGCGTCGATGCTCATTTGTTTACCAGGCATGGCATCCAGTGTAAACCGCGCGGCTACTTCCGCCACCCTGCCCGCGCCGTTGGTGATTACCACGAACTGGACAACAGTGATAATAATGAATACCACCATCCCGACCACATAGCTTCCGCCGACCACAAACTCTCCAAAGGCCTCGATCACATTGCCAGCCGCGGCGTTGCCTAAAATTAAACGGGTGGCTGAAATATTCAAGGCCAGCCGGTAAAGGGTGGTCACCAGCAAGAGCGACGGAAAAACCGAAAACTGCAGGGGTTCAATAGTGAACATAGTGATCAAAATGACCACCAACCCCATGGTCATATTCAAAGTAATCAAAACATCAAGAATACTCGGGCTTAGCGGAATGATAATCAAAAGGATGATCCCGACAATCAGACCCGCAATAATCAAATCACTGCTGTTTTTTAAATATGTTCTGGCCTTTGCGGGCAGGGGCGCTGTAGATGCCATCTTGTTTCCTCCAGAGTTCAGGTAATTATTCAGTTAACCTGGTACAGGCGAAGCGTTGTCCCCGCTCACTCCGATGCTCCGCGCCGACAGCACCACGGCTCGCTTCGGACCGAACTAGCGGCGCTGCAAAGGCGGCGATAGGCTGGTCATGGGAGAAGCCCATTATCCACTAGGCTTAATTATGCTCAAATTTGTAACGTTGGTAGTCCGCTGGTTTCGCGCCGCAGTTCGGTTACCCTCGCTTCGCCAGGTGCTGTTACCGGCACTTCGCAAGTCGTTCGCTAACGGACATACGCTTCGCCACGTGATGCTACCGGTTTCATTGAATGTACACGAATTCGGTATATTTGAGACAATAAACCAATATCTTATTCTGGCTACTGAATACTGAATACTGACTACTGACTACTTAATAACGACGGTAGTTTTCCTTGGCTTTCAGCCGGTATACCATGACCAGGATTTGCGCCACCGCCTGGTAAATTTCCAGCGGGATCTCCTGATCGATGTCAACGTTCCGGTAAATAAACTGCGCGATTTCTTTATTCTCAATGACCGGGACACCATTTTCCCGGGCAATTTCCTTGATCCGCGAGGCAAAATACCCGGCACCTTTAGCCACCAGACGCGGCGCGCCCATCTCACCCTGTTCATAGCGGAGGGCAACCGCAAGATGGGTGGGGTTGGTTACTACCACAGTGGCCTGTGGTACTTCCTTGATAATCCGGTTTATTGAAATACTGCGGTGGAGCTCCCGGCGTTTGGACTTAATCTGCTGGTCGCCTTCCATCTGTTTAAATTCATCTTTCACTTCTTGCTTGCTCATCATCAGGTTTTTCTTGTATTCATAGTGCTGGTACAGATAATCCAGCAGCGCCAAAACCAGATAGGCCAGTCCCGCCCAAAGCGCCACTTTTAAAATAAAACCAATAATTACCTGATAAATCCCCCACGGCGAGTAATTGAACAGCACTAAAAAATTACTTAAATTTTTTCTAATTAAATGATAGGTAACCCCGCCAATAATAGTAAACTTCAAAACAGACTTGAACAGTTCCACCAGACTCCGGCGTGAAAATATGCGCTGCAGGCCGGAAAGGGGGTTGAGCCTTTCAAGGTTGGGCCGCAATGCCTCACCGGAAAAAAGAAATCCGACCTGGACCAAATTGGACGCTACCACCACCAGCAAAGCCACTCCGAAAAAAGGAGCGATCACTTTCATGGAAAACATCAACGCACTATTAAGAAACAACAACGGGTAAGTGTCAGAGCCGTAATGATGGCCCACATCGCTGAAATAACCGGTCAGATAGCGCTGTAGTTCCAGAAAAAAATAGTCTTTAATCGCGTACAGAAAAACCACCATCGACATTAGACACAACGCGCCCGTCAAATCGATGCTTTTCGACACTTGCCCTTTCCGCCGCGCTTCCTGCAACCGCTTAGGTGTCGCCTGTTCAGTTTTTTCCTGCGTGCTACCAGCCATTTATCTTAACACTCTCATTAATGAATACAAATCTCTTTCGATCATTTTTATTATTGAATGAAAAACAGTCCCGAGCAATGGGATTAAAAAGCTTAAGGTGAACAGTCCGACCACTATTTTAATGAGAAAACCAGTTAAAAAAACGTTGATCTGAGGCGTAGTACGGGATAAAAAACCAAGGGCCAGATCACTTATTAACAGCACAGCCAGAACCGGCGCGCTTACCTGCAAAGCAACGGTAAACGCTCCGGAAAATGTTTTAGAAAGGATTAACGGTACGCCGCCGTTCAGAGCAGCCGCGCTAAGCGGCACAAGCTGGTAGCTTTTAGCCAGACCCATGATCAGGGTATGATGACCGTCCAAGAGCAGAAAGAGTATCAGTCCCATCAGATACAGGTACTGGGCGAGCAGCGTGTTCTGCATCCCGTTCATTGGATCAACCATCTGGGACATTGAATAGCCTATCTGTACGTCAATCATCTGGCCGGCCATCCGGATGCTGTTCAGTATAAACGTAACTAAAACACCAAACAAGAGGCCTACTCCAATCTCACTGACAACCGCCAGCCCATACCCCCAGACGCCTCCGGGCAGAGTTGCCGGGTCTACGGCAACCGTGGGAAAAAGGACACCAGCCAGCACCAGGGAAAATCCGGCTTTAAAATACGCCGGAACACCGCTGAAACTAAAAAGCGGTCCGGAAATCATGAAGGCGGCAGCCCTCAAAAACACCAGGAAGAAGGCTAACACCTGGCTTATATCGGGCATATCAACACCCCGGTCAGCGTAATAAATTCGGGATCTGGTTATAAAGGTTCGTCGTGTAATTGATCACACTTTTGAGCATCCAGGAACCAAGCACCAGCAGGGTCACAAACATTCCCACGATTTTCGGAACCATATTCAACATTTGGTCTTGAACCTGGGTGGTAGCCTGGAGAACACTGATCAGCAGGCCGATCAACAGCGCCACACCCATGGCCGGCCCCGCCAGGAGTAAAACCATAAACAGAGCTTCACGGGCCACATGAACCACGAAGGTTTGGCTCAACCATTTTCCCTCCTCACCGGAAGCTTTCCACCAGGGATTTGACCACCAGCGACCAGCCGTCCACCATTACAAAAAGAAGCAATTTGAACGGCAAGGCGATCATTATCGGTGGAAGCATGAACATGCCCATCGCCATCAGCAGACTGGCCACAACCATATCAATGACCAGGAAAGGAATAAAAAGCAAAAAACCTATTTCAAAAGCTGTTTTCAACTCGCTAATAACAAACGCGGGTATTACCACATATAAAGGCACATCTTCAGGTTTCTCCGGCTTCTCCATTTTCGCCAGGTTGACAAACAATGCAAGATCTTTATCCCTGGTCTGCCTGATCATAAAGTTGCGCAGAGGATTTGCCGCCAGTTCCTGCGCCTCTTGCTGGCCAATCTGGTTATTCAAGTAAGGCTGGAGCGCCTCTTCATTTATCTGTTTGTAAGTCGGCGCCATAATAAAAGCGGTAAGAAACAGGGCAAGGCCTATAATAACCTGATTACTCGGGATCAAGGGCACTCCTATGGCTGTCCGCAACAGTGAAAGAACAATCACGATCCTGGTAAATGAAGTCATCATTACCAGGAAAGCGGGAGCCAGTGATAACAGTGTCAACAGGACAAGCAGCTTGACACTGTCTACTACCTGCTCCGGGCTGTCGGAAGGATGAATGTTCAGGTCAACTGCCGGAAGCGGCGCGGCCGCCGCTTCCGTGGTGAAAAAAAATATTGCTGCTGATAACAAAAACAGGAACAGGAGTTTAAACCTCAAGCTTATTCACTCATTTCACCATCACATATCCTGTTTGTTTCCATACCGCAGGCCGTCGCCGGCGCGGTAAGCGCCCGGCGGCCGCTTACCCGGAGCAGCCGGCCTTGCCGCAAAAAAATCTTTTGCCCTGGCGGAACACCCGGCCAACTTTTCTATTAACCGGCCGGATACAGATCCTGTTTCCCCGGCTCCACCAGTTACCCGTACCTGATCAATCTCTTGAACAGTCCGGGGAGTCAACTCCATAATGTCATCAGCCGCCATTCTTTCCTGTTGAGGTAATTCATCCAGTTCCTTGATTAAATGAATTGCATTATCCTGGTGTGCCAACAGGAAACACCTTTCCCCCAGCATAACCAGGCTTAACACTGTTTTAGGCCCCAGGGGAAGCTGCTCAATCAACTTCATCCGGCGCCCGCCCGGCGCGACCGCATAGCGCCGGGCAAGCCCGTACTTCAATAACAGATAAGCCATCCCCAGAACAAGCGGTAGAGCAACCAGCACTCGCACCGCAGCCCAGATCAAATCGCCGCTCATATCAAACCCTCTGATAATTTTACATTTTGAGCCTGGTTAATGGCATTAATCCGAACGCCAAACACATCATTAACAACAATTACTTCGCCTTTGGCAAACCTTTGCTGATTGACATTCACCTCAACCGCTTCACCAACCGCTTTGTCGAGCCTGATCACAGAACCCTCTTCAATGCTTAATAATTCCCCCAACTTGAGGTCTCCCTGGCCAAGCTCAACGCTCACCTCTATATAAACATCTTCCAGGTGAGACAGGCCTGTTTTCAGGTTTCCCATTTCCACTGCCGGCTTCAATGAAGGAAATTGAACTTTTCTAATTTCAACCTCGCCTTTTTTCGGGCCGGCCAGAAGAGTCCTGATTTCTTCTTCAGTCATCAAAGCGCTGCCGTTCCTTTCTTCACTGTACTAGAAAATCCGTGAAAAATATTCCGGTTATATCTCCGGTTTTCAGATTATTGTTTATTTCTTTAATCAAACTATCTTTAAGATTCACGACCGAGTTGGCGGAAGTTACGTCTGTCAGCGTTTTGGTGCGTAATGTGGAGATTAACGTGTCCATAACTATGTGCTGCTTCTCTTTTAACTCCTTGGCCAGGTTTTTATCCCCCTTGGGGTATTCTATAACAACCTTGACCCTGAGGTAATGTCCACCTCCGTTACCGGTAAGATTAACCACAACCTCACCCAAATCCATTTTTTCACATTGTACACCTGCTTTTGAGGTTTTTTCAGGCGCTTTTTTCTCTTCCACACTGCCCTTCTTTACTATACCGCTGTCCCCGGACGGACTCTTAAAAAAGAAATACCAACCGGCCGCGGAACCGGCTAAAACCGCCAGGACTATGAGCAAAATCAGCAGTAACTTGCTCTTTTTCGGTTTATCTTTTTTACTTACTGTTCCCTGAGGTTTTTCACTGTCCTTCGGCACGGCTCCACCTACTTTTCAAGAATTCTATAAATAAAATACATTTTTTCATTACTGCCTTTATCAAGTTATCAACCGGGCCGGCGGCTACCGCTTGATGTTCAACAATTCCTCCAACATTTGGTCGGAAACGGTAATTGTCCTCGAATTGGCTTGATAGCCCCGTTGGGTGGTGATCATGTTGGTGAACTCGTCTGTCAAATCCACATTAGACATCTCCAGAAAGCCGGAGTTGACGGTGCCATAGCCGCCAGAGCCGGGCGTCCCATACTCACCCGTCCCACCCGGTAAACCGCTGGCCATGGAAACTTTAAACATATTTTGCCCGTCCCGCTCCAGGCCGTCCTGGTTGGTGAACATAGCCAAGCCGATTTGTTTTTCAGGAAGATCATCGCCATTCAAATCTTTACCCGTTATTTTTCCATCTTTTGATATTGTAATTGATGCGACCCCGTTATCACCAAGGTTAATGATAGATCCATCGGAATCACAAACAAAGTAGCCGCTTGAATTTACCAAATTACCCGCGTCGTCAATATAAAATATCCCTTCTCTGGTGTACCTTTCATTATCGGCGCCTGTTCCCGCCACAACATTTCCGTCTGTCGACAATATAAACCAGCCGTTACCGTCGATGGCCACGTCGAGTGAGCGGCCGGTGTTCTGGAAGGCTCCCTGGCCGGTATTATTGGTGATGCTGGAAATCATCACACCCAGACCGATTTGCGAAGGGTTGATCCCGCCCAATGAGCCATCTGTCGTTGTTGTATAGGCACTGGCATAACGCGCCGTCTGGTATAGGACATCCTGGAAATTGGCCCGGCTGCCCTTGAACCCGGTTGTATTGACATTGGCGATGTTGTTGCCGATAACGTCCATTCTGATCTGGTGATTTTTCATGCCCGAAACGCCGGAAAATATAGATCTAATCATAATTTCATCCTCCTTTTAGTCAGCCGCCTCAGTCGTTCGGCGGCCGCGCAGCCTCCTTTCGGGCCGGCTGCATTCCTTAGTTTATTATTTTACAATCACCGCGCTGTCAATATTGGTAAAAACTTGGCCCGCCGCGAAATTGCCGTCCATGGCCGTTACTATCGTCTTGTTGCGCACGCTGGTGATTAAAGCCAGATCACCGTAAATAATCAACGAATCCTTCGCCCCCTTGGACTCAGCCTGTTTTACAGCCAGGTTTATCCTGTCCAAGTCATCCTGAGCCAGTATAATATTTCTCTCTTTCAGCCGCTTTTCAGCGTGGGCCGAAATTTTTACTTCCTGGTCTCTTGCAATTTCTCTCTGGAACGTTTCCTGAAAAGACGTTTTAATGTCTTTCCGGGGTGACTGCGCACCACCCTTCGCCGGCATGACCGGAAGCGGCGTTACCGGCAGGATTGAACTGATGTCACGACTCATATTGCACCACCCCTACTGGATTTGGGTCACCTGATAAAGATCGTAACCTGTACCGTTGACATATATTTTGACAACATCCCCGCTAAGAGTTACTTTTTCTACCTGCCCGGACACTTCTGTACCATCAGATAGAACACTTACCAGGCGTCCGATCAGCGATGTCGCCTCACTCATTTCCTGCGAGAGTCTAAGATTATCAATTTCTTTATTCATGTCGGTAAGCTTTTCATTCATGTTTGTAAGCTGCTCCATCATACTGAATAGAGCTAATTGCGCCATAAATTCACCGGTATCCTGCGGACTGGAAGGGTCCTGGTTTCTCAACTGGGCGATAAACAGCTGAAGGAACGCATCCTTGTCCAGAGTTTTAACCGACTCTCTTTGCGTACCGGTTGTTGGATACGAATAGTCATTGGTAGTTGAACTTACTTCCAAAATACCACATCCTTTTAGACTAAATAGTTAACTTGCCGGTAATCGGTTTCTCTTCCGCCAACTTCCAAAGGTTCCGCCGGAGTGTCGCCGTCCGCGTTGTAGTCATAACGGCCGTAAAGAACCGCGCCGCTCCGGTTTTTTCCTTCATAGTATAAGCTTGAATTGTCCCCGCCGCCGTCATCGACAAACACAAACGCTTCGTTAAGCTTCAGGTCCTGCCGGCCGAGAGAGTCTCTCAACTGCTGCAATGAACTTTCCAGGACCTCTTTCACGCTATTATTTTCAGTGTAGAAATAAGCGTTCAATTCACCCTTGTGGAAATAAAGCCTTATTGTGAGTTGCCCTAATTGTTCCGGCTCCAGTTTCAACTGAACCCGGGTCTGCCGCTCACCGTCGCGGAAGTTGTCGTATACATGTCTGATTTCCTGCAGCACACCGTCTTTTAGATTGGGTAAAGTCACCCCTTTGGGGCTTTCCATAGAAGCAGGCGCGGGAGACAGGGCGTTATTTCCCGCCTGGCGGATTGTTTCTATTCCGCTGCCGGAACTGCCGGACTTTACCGTTTCAGTTCCACCGGAGTTGTTTGTTTTGGCGCTTTCATTTTCATTGAATGCAAGTGTTTCCTTTGATTTGGCATACGAATAAGCTTCTTTACTGCCCGGTTCGGCGGGTAATTCCACGTTTTGCTTCATCCCCGGCTTTTCCGTTGAATCGGCGACGCTGTTCTCTTCAAGAACAGCTACAGGCTTTTCTCCCGCCGCCGTCAAACCGTAAACAACATTACCTTCCGGAGCCTGACTTAAGCCGACTTCCACCATAAGCGGTGTCCGGCTCCCGGCCAATGTCTGCGCGGTCCGGACTGACACTGGCAAATCCACCAATTTGACGTCTGGAGGCGCGTCCTTGCTTCCCGGTCCGGCAGGCAATTCCACATTCTGCTTCATTCCCGGCTTTTCCGGCGAAACAGTAACACTGTTCTCCACAGACACTGCCACAGGCTCTTCTCCCGCCGCCGTCGAAGCGAAAACCACATTCTTTTCAGCAGCCTGGTTTAAGCCGTCTTTTGTCATAAGCGGCGCCTGGGTCCCAACCGACGTCTGCACTGCCTGATCCGCCACCGGTAAATCACTCCGCGCTCCTCCCGCACTTGGGGAGAACTGTGCCTGGGCTATCTGCCCGTCAGAAAAAGTTAATTCGGATACGGAAGCGGTTCCGGATGCCATCACTTGAGCCGGGTTTTGCCACATCGCTATAATTGCGGACAAATCCGCCGCGCATTCCATTTCTGCCGGCGTTTGCCCTGCCTCGCCGCCGGAATCGCCCGCCGCCTCGCTCTTAACCGCGGCCGAAGGATTATCTTTGCTGCCGGAACCTGTTGAAGCACGGCTTTGACCGTCCGGAGGGGTCCCGAGCAACGCCATTACCGCGGCCATGGCCACGTCGAATCCCCCCGCCGTTGCCTGGTTTTCAGAAAATCCGCCGCCTCTCTGGGATACTCCCACATCATTATTTACAACTGCTACCTGCACGTTATCTCACCTCCTTTCCATAAATCCTTTTATAACAGGTCATAGCACGATTTTCGCTAAATGTTCACCCACCGACGCTGGTAACTGTATAGAGCCAGTTCATCCACTTCTTTTTGCTCCCTGGCCGCAGCCTCGCGCTTGTAAGTCATTAAATGCTTATCCTTCAGCGCCTCGATGACCTGTCGCTCCTGCCTGGCCTGAACAGCCGCATTACGCTTGTTCTCCACTACAAGACTTGCCTCGCTGACGCCCTTTTCTTGCATGTATATTTTCTTGTTTAGCGACGCCCTGTAAAAAGATTGATGCATTACATCTAAAACGTCCATCTCCTTTTCAACCGCGTCGAACGCCGCTTCCAGACGCTGTCTGGTATCTTCCAGCAGAGTCAGGCGCCGGTTATATTCGTGACGGGCCAGGGCCAGGGCTTGTTCCGCGGAAACTTCCTTGGCCGCGCGATGCTGCAGCACCGGCTCAAGCTGAAAATGAAACTTAGCGATGGTGGATCACCTCTTTATGCGCTATTGCCTTAAGCTTATTTAATGTATCATCATAGTCATTATACTCGTCCATTCCCTGCCGCAAAAAATCGATAATGCTCTGGCGGGAAGCGATGGCTTCGTCAACACGCGGGTTGGAACCCGCCACGTAAGCCCCGATATTGATCAGGTCTTCCGCCTGACGGTAGGCCGCCAGCCAGTCACGCAATTTTCCCGCCTGTGCCCTGTGCTCTTCCGAGGTTATGTCAGGCATTAAACGGCTGACACTGTTCAACACATCCACCGCCGGGTAATGGTTGGCGGCGGCCAGTGAACGGGAAAGTACAATATGCCCGTCCAGGATGCCGCGCACCGCGTCGGAAATCGGTTCATTCAAATCATCCCCGTCTACAAGCACGGTAAAGAAAGCTGTTATCGAGCCGGTATTAGACATGCCCGGCCGTTCAAGCAACCGGGGCAGCAGCGCGAACACTGAAGGAGTATAGCCCTTGGTTGCCGGCGGCTCTCCAATAGCCAGGCCGACCTCACGCTGAGCCATGGCAAATCTTGTCACTGAATCCATCATCAACAGCACGTCCTTGCCCTGGTTGCGGAAGTATTCGGCAATAGCGCAGGCTACAAAAGCTCCTTTCAAGCGTACCAGCGCCGGCTGCTCCGATGTCGCCACTACAACCACCGAGCGGGCCAAACCCTCCGGGCCGAGGTCGGTTTCGATAAAATCCAGTACCTCCCGGCCGCGCTCCCCGATCAGGGCGATGACATTGACATCGGCGTTGCTGTATCGCGAAATCATTCCCAGCAAGGTACTTTTGCCGACCCCGCTGCCCGAAAATATACCGATACGCTGCCCCCGGCCGCAGGTAAGAAACGCGTCTACAACCCGTACCCCGGTTGACAGCACCTCGGTTATCCGCTTCCTCATCAGCGGGTTGGGCGGGCGTTTGTCCACCGGGTATTCTTCACTAAGCCCGTGCAGCGGGCCAAGACCGTCCAGAGGCTGGCCCAGACCGTCCAAAACCCTGCCGAGCAGTTGTTCCCCGACTTTAATATTAAATGACTTACCGGTGGGAGTAACACTGCAACCCTGGTAAATACCCCTTAGTTCGCCAAGCGGCATCAGCAGCGCGCTTCCATCACGGAAACCGACCACCTCAGCCTGAACCGGCACAGGTTCACCCGGCACATTAATCTCGCATACCTCGCCGATAGGCGCGTTAATTCCCTGGACTTCAACAGTCAGCCCGATTACACGGATTACCCGGCCGGTCAGCTTAAGCAATCTGGCTTCTTTCAAGCGAGACTTCCATACCGACAGATCTATCGGGGCACTCTCCACGAATTACCCCCCTTTCGCCATAAAGAGCCTTCAGCAAGGCTTTACGCCGTGTTTCCACTGTCGCGTCCACCCGGCCATGCTCGGTTTCAATCCTGCATCCGCCCGGCTGAATCGAATCGTCTGTTATCACCTGAAGCTCCGCCTTCGCCGGCAGAATATTCAGCAGTTCATCTTTTCTCTTTTCATATAGTGCCAGTTCCGCCGGGCTAATGTATATAACTACATGGAGCCTGTCCGCTACCAGGCGGAGCGACTCCACCGCCACATTAAACACGCTTTCCGGATCAAGAGATAACTGGGCCGACAAGAGTTTTTCCGCTATTTCCCTGGCCAGGTCGATAATATCCCCTTCCAGAGACTCCAGGGTGCGGCGGCGGCTTTCTTCCGCCTGTTTCAAAACATCCATCGCCATTCTCCGGATGGCCTCGCCTTCCTCCTGTGCCTTTGCCGTTCCTTCCCGGTAACCATCCCGGTATCCCTGGTCAAAGGCGCTCCGTTGAGCCTCCTGCTTGATCTGCTCGCTTTCAAGCCGCGCCTGCCGTAAAGCCTCTTGCTTGATTTTCTCGCCGTCGAGCTTGGCCTGACTGATGACCTCATCCGCGGCGGCGCGGGCTTTATTTAATATTTCTTCGGCCTGCGCCACGGCTTCGTCGCGCACATCTATACCTTCCTCCTGCGCGGCCGTATCTTCTCCCTCGTCAAACTGCGTATTATTAACATTGCTCAAGCACCTAAGAGGTAAAACCTGTAATAAAATATCACTCACTTCATCACTCTTGATAATTTTACACGAGTACATCCTCGCCACCCCGGGAGATAATAATTTCGCCGCTTTCGTCGAGCTTGCGGAGAATATTTACGATTTTCTGCTGCGCCTGTTCCACTTCTCTCAAACGCACCGGCCCCATAAATTCGATTTCTTCCTTAAGCATTTCCGCCGCGCGCTTGGACAGGTTCTTGTAAATCCTGGTATTAACTTCTTCGCCGGCGCCACGCATGGCCATGGCCAGGTCTTTTGAATTAACCTCTCTTAGAACTCTCTGGATGAAGTTGTCAGGAAGCATAATAATATCTTCGAAAACAAGCATGCGCCGTTTGACTTCTTCCGCCAGAGCCGGGTCTTCCCTTTCCAGACCCTCCAGAATATTTTTTTCCGCGCTTCTGCCCACCCTGTTCAGAATATCCACCAGGCACTGGACGCCGCCCACCACGGAATGGTTCTGCTGGATCACAGAGGAAACCTTGCTTTCCAGCACAGCCTCAACATCCTTGATAACATCAGGAGTCAAGCGGTCGATAATGGCGACACGCCTGGCAATATCACTCTGCATATCGGGCGGCATGGACGCCAGGATAACCCCTGCCTGCTCCGGGGTAAGATGGGCAAGAATCAGCGCCACGGTTTGCGGGTGTTCTTCGCGGATGATATTCAGAATTGACTTGGGATCAGCTTTACGCAACGCATTGAAAGGAACAGCTTTCATTTCTCTGGTCAACTTGGCAAGAATCTCCGACGCCTTTTGCTGGCCAAGTGTTTTTTCCAGCAATTCCTTAGCGTAACCTATACCACCGTGGACCAGGAATTCCCGAGCCCGGTAGAGCTCCAAAAACTCGTCAAAAACAGCATACTTGACCTCATAAGGCACTTTAATCATATTTGAAATTTCCTGAGTGAGCTGTTCAATCTCAGCATCCATGAAACGCTGTTTTAAAACCCTTGATGACAAGTCCGAACCCAGAGCAATCAACAGTATCGCTGCTTTTTGAGTACCGTTCAGTTTGGAAAGCTGCAACGCGGCCCCTCCTACTCCCTCAACCAAAGTTTTAGAATTTCAGCAACATCATTAGGCTTCTCATAAGCCAATTTTCGGATTTGTTCTTGCTTGTCGTCTTTGAGTTCCTGCTCCGGTTGCTGTTCAAGGACTCCCACCGGTATAAAGGCCTCTTCTATTTCTTCTTCCTCATTAATTAACCCTTGCGCGGCGCGGCGCCGTTTCAGCAGGTACATAACCAGTAAAACCAGTAATGCTAACAAGAGAATTCCGGCAACCGCGGCAAAAATAATGAGCCGCCCTCTTTCCTTGGCGATTTTCTCCTGGGCTGCTTCAGCCTCAAGCTTTTTCTGAAGCGAGTCGTCAAAAGTCATGCTGGTAACACTAATTTGGTCGCCCCGGCTCTGATCATACCCAATGGCGGCGGCGACAGCATCCTTGATCTTCTGCACATCAGCCGGATTATCGACATTATCTTTAACTACCACTGCCGCGGACAGACGCTTCACTCTTCCGGGCGCCGCGACCATTGTTTCCTGCCTGGTACTCACCTGGTAGTTGATGATGCTGTCTTCTTTGCTGTAATTTGATGAGCCGATATTCTGGGCAAAGGGGGTTGTGGTAATATTCGAATCAGTCCCTACCGCCCCCCCCGTCTCAACGCCGCTACCTGTTTCTTTAACGATACGCTCACTAACCTTAAGATTGTCCGGGTTCGTATTGGTAGTGCTGTTGACTTGCTGTTTATTGAAATCGAGGTCGGCTGTAACCATCGCAACGTAATTATTTTGTCCGGTGATCCTGGTGAGCATCTGCTGAATCCTTTTTTCCAGCTCTTTTTCATACTCCCGCCGCAACTTTTGCTGCTCCAGGGTAGCCTTGGTAAGCACCATATCCGGATCACCATATGACTTTAAGTTTTCACTTAAGACATTTCCCGCATTATCTATTATATGGATGTTCTCAGGCTTCAGCCCTTCCACGCTGCCGACCAGGAGATCACAAACCCCCTGAACCTGCTCGGGTTTTAGTTGGGCCGCGGGTTTTAACTTCAAAGCTACCGAAGCGGTCGGCGTACCCTGATCATTGATAAAAACGCTCTTTTGAGGAAGCACCAAGTGAACTCTGGCGTCCTGCACCCCTTCCAGGTGTGAAATTGTTCTTCTCAACTCTTCCTGCAGCGCTCGCTGGTAGTTAACCTGTTGGTCAAAATCGCTTTGACCGAATTTATTCTGATCAAAAAGCTCAAACCCCTTACCGTCACCACCCAACACACCACTGCTGGCCAACTGGATCCGCGCTTCATAAACCTGGGACTTCGGGACTTTGATAGTCTGCCCTTGATCAGCAAGTTGGTAAGGGATCTTCATTGTCTTTAATTTTTCCGCAATTACTCCAGCTTCCTTCGGATCGAGTCCGGATAAAAGAGGCTCGTAACTCGGCCGTGTTGCCACCAGTATAAGATAAATAAAGCTTACCAGAATACCGGCGGCGACCATAACGGAAATTATCTTTTGATTTCGGCTTAAGGCCTGCCATCTCTCCTTGAACATGGCTTTATAGCCGCCTAGGTTCAATCAAACCACCTCAAACATCTGAATGAAACACATTAAACTTGCATCCGAGAAATTTCCTGATAAGCCTCAATAATCTTATTTCTTACCTCAACCGCCAATTTCATGGTCAAACTGGCTTCCTGCATGGCTATGGCAACCTGGTGAAAATCCTGAATTTCACCCGTGAGATACTTAATCGTCATATTATCGGCATTGACCTTGGTGTCATTCAGTTTTTTCAACGAGTCGTTCAACATCTCAGCAAAAGAACTACTACTATTCTCCTGTTTACCTCCGGTCTCCGCCGGTTGCAGCGGTAAAGCCAACTCCACCGGTGAAATTTGCATTTACCTGTCCTCCTTTTAACCGCGCCCTATTTCAAGCGCTTTTAATGCCATATCCTTGGCGGCATTTAAAGCTGTCACATTCGCCTCATAGGCCCTGGTGGCAGTAATCATATTAACCATTTCGTTAACAATATTGATATTCGGGTAAGCTACATAACCTCTTTCATCAGCGTCGGGATGAGAAGGATCATAGACCAAACGGGGCGGGTTGCTGTCTTCCACCACCCTGGTTACCCGTACCCCGGCGCCCTTAAAGCGCGGCTGAGACACGTCCGTACCCTCTTCCTGCTTCAGTATTTGAGAAAAAAGAGGAATTTTCCGGCGGTAAGGAGGGTTGGCGGGGTCGTCCGGCCTCCCGGTAGTGTTCATATTAGCAATATTATTAGCGATCAAGTCCAGCCGCAATCTTTCCGCCGTAAGGCCCGTGGCGCTGATTGCAAAAGAACTGAAAAAGCCGGCCATTTATTTACCCCTTCCCACCAGTTATCACGTAACTCAAACCGGAATAACGGTCACTCAGTTCTTGGGCAACCGCCCGGTAATGCATACTGTTTGCCGCGAGGTTAACCATTTCCTCGTCTATATCGACATTGTTTCCGTCAGTGCGCATGGTGGTTGTTTTATCGATGTGCACCTCCGGCCTCACTTCGGCCAGTGAAGGTTTCCCGCCGAAGTGCCTTGGATCGGTAGTGATCATTTCAACCGGTTCCTTACCCAGAGCTTTTTTTAGTAAACTGTCAAATTCTACTGTGGACTTTTTAAAGTATGGTGTATTGACATTGGCGATATTATTAGCCATTACCCTCTGACGCAAAGTGCCCGCGTCCAATTCTTTAACGAGAGCGACCATTACTTGATTAGAAAAAAGATCCACCTGCACCCCCCCATTCACAATGTAATAACAATCACGCCAATCTAAAAAAACAAGCCTCCTTAGGACTCGGCCAGTTTCCAACCTCCGGCGACCCGGCTACAGTAGCAGTACAACGTCTTGGCCCGCATTTTTCCACCTCACCCTTAGAGAAGCTTTCCTAATTTTGTTCATATAGAAACATTTTAGAATCACAGGAACTACTTTCCTACCACCATTTTTATAAATTATTCTACATTAGAGAACTATATCCTTCTTGAATAGACAAAAATATACCAATTTTTTTATTTGTATATGACAAAAAAGACCTACAAATATATAGGCCTATATCCTTGTGGCAACCGGCTGCCATCCACGTTTCGTGGGTCAGGCCCATAGCTTTGCGTCCCATAGTTTCCCAAATGGTTTGCTTTTTTCACATTATTCGTGTTTATTTAACAAATTTACCTAATTTTACTTTATGTATTCCTGATAGCAAATAGGTCTAAAGTACTATTTTATTAGGACCTGAAGAAAAACAGATAAGCAAAATAAATCAACCAGCCGCAAAAGGCTGGTTTTCCCGATCATGAAACTATCCTCATAAAAGAAAAACCCCCCTAACAAAATAGGGATAGGTAGTAATTCTTATATAAATTTATCGACAATAATTCCCAACATCTTCTTTACATAGGCCACAATCTCCAGGATAGGCTCCGGGGGAATTTCCCTGATGACGGAACCGTCCTCGGTATTGATAACCTGGACCATCACTTCCCCGCTGGCCTCGTGGATGCTGAAGCGAAGCTCGGTATTGTACGTTTCCATCGTTTTATTTATTTGACCGACAGCCTCTTCCAGTTTATGCCGGTCAATACTATCTTCTACCTTTTCCGTAGTTTGATCGGTGACTTGAGCACTTAATTCAGGTAAAGCCGCAACCTCTTTCTCCGAAAAAACCTTAGCTCTCGTTTCCTGCTGCGGGAAAGAGAAACTGCTAATGACACCTTGGACTTCCATATACCCCACCCCGTGAACTTTTATTTTTTTCTATCAATGAAATAACCCTCGTTTTGTATAACGGTCCCTTGATAAGCTTTGACAGATCGTTTTCTTGCATGCAGAGATTCAATGTTATTTCTTAACTTACGATACTCCTCCTCTATCTTACACCTATTCTCCTGATCAAGCCTGTAAGTATCTTTCAAAATTTGCGCTGTCTCAGACCTTACTTTCTCAACGTTATCCCATTTAATATCATAAAGCTTTTTTATCTCCTCCCGTGATGAAAGTCCGGCGCCACTTGCAATATTTTCCTCCAACCGCAGTACATCCGCATCGATCTTATTAATTTCGTCTATGCAATCCTGCTTCCTTTGAATAAGTATTAATAGTTCTTCCGTTTTTTCCGGCGCTAAGAGTTCCGACTGGCTAGATGTCAGCGATTGAATTTCTTCCATTAATATCTTTTTTCTAACCGAAAGCTCAAGCATCCTTTGCATCAGTTCATTGAATATATTAACGGCCATATTACAATTAGTCGGCTGCATAAGCCGCCCCCGCCAGTTTGATTGTCTGCGTCCAAGTGTCCCTTAAATCTTCCGCCAGGCCCAGTACCTCTACGAGTATCTGCTTGTCCTTTCTAGCGTTGGCCTCTACCAGACGCCGGTTTATGTAGTCATAGAGCAAAGCCAGGTTATTTGATATTTCATATTCCATGTTCAGCGTGTCATTAAGGTAAAGGATGATTTCCTGCGCCCGGATAATTGCATGATGCGCGCCTTCCAACTTTTTCTCCTCAATCAATTTGATGGACTGTTTTATAAACTTGACCGCGCCGTTGTAAAGCATCAGGGTTAATTCCCCTTTGCTCGCGCTGTTGATTGCGTTTTGCCGGTACTGTTGATATGGATTAACATTCATTGCTGCAGCCCCCAATCAATTTTTTTAACTCGTCCCGCCAAGCATTTGGGACAACCAGGAGCTCTGGGAGTACATCTTGCTCAAGGCGGTCTCCAGGGCGGCATATTTCTCGTAATACCGCTCTTCTATTTCCTCCAACCTTTCATCCCATTCCGATATTTTTTTACTGTAATCCGATATCTTTTTGCCCAGCGTACTGTTATCCACTAAACTATAAGAGCTTTCACTGCCCGCCTTGTTGGTAATTTGTTTAATTCCATTGTTCAGGTCATTATACAACCTGACGGCCAGGCCCTTTTCATTAGTCACATCAGAACTCTTAGTAAACAAATCCATTACCGCCTGCGGGTCGGCGGAGATAGCCTCCTTAAGCTTTGTTTCATCAATATATAGTTTTCCCTTTTCATAATACTCACCTGTGGTGATACCTATATCCGCCAGGCTGTCGTATTTCGCATCCAGATTGCTAACGACGGATGAAAGGGTGCTGCGCATATCACTAAGAATTCCCCTTAAAAGGCTATCGTTACGCAACAGACCGCTTTTGGCTTTTTCTTCCCACGCTTCCTGCTGCGCCTCAGTTAATTGTTCCCGCTCGTCATCGGTGAGGGGCAGGTAGTCTTTATACCTGGTTTCTGAAATCTTTTGATTAATCTTATCAATGGTTGTGTTGTAGAGGTCCACAAAAGACTTTATAGCGTTGTAAATAGCGTCGGTATCGCGGGAGACAGTTATATTGACCGTTTCAGTAGACGATATGCCGGTAAGGGTGTACTTTACTCCGCCTATGGTAAACTGGTTGCTTGCCTGGGTTAAGGACACCCCATTCAATTCAAACGAGGCATCCGTGCCGTTGACTGCGGCAAAAGGATCGGCACCGCCCAACTTTAGCTTGGTGAACAATTCAGTTGCATTGGAAACATTGTCGAAGTCAATTGTCGCGCCGGCGCCGGTGGCCGTGGAAGAAATAAACATACGGTTTAATGTCTTATCAAAAAAGGCGGTAACTCCAGCGCCGGCGGCATTAATTTTACTGACCAGGGTATCAATAGTATCGGTGCTGGGGTCAATGCTGATCTCATCGCTGCCGTTCACTGTAAATTTTATCGGGTCGGTACTTGTCAGGCCCAACTGATCATATAAATTCGTTTTACTAGCGTCAAAACTCACTTCATCACTGCTATTCAACCTGGCGTTGGTGGCCAACGCGGTCACCTTCATCGTATAGGTCCCGGCCACGGCTGAGTTGGTGGCGCTCACCTTAACGATCCCTTCGTTTGTAGAGGTGGCCTTTTTCACCAGATAAGTGCCCTGCAGCCTCAAACTAGAGACATTATCCCGCAAGGCGCGCAGGGCATTATTCATATCCCGGTAATCACTTCTCTGCCATTCGGCAATCGTTTTATTTTGTTTCAGTTTATCTTGCTTCGCGCGCTCTACTTTCATTAGATCCGATACAATTGAATCCACATCCAAGCCGGATCCGGACAAGCCAAAAACCCGAGTGATACTGCTCATAATGTATCCCCTTCCCTTTACAAGGAGTTTCTTATTCCCAATATCGGATATTTTTTTGCTTTTCTTTAGAGAAAAATAAAAAAAGGATACCGCTGGAGAAAAAAAATACCACCAGGATAGGTTCGCATGGTAAACTGATAAAAAAACAGAGAGGTATCGCCATGTCCAGCAAGCAAAACGTACTCACATTTCCGGCGGGCCTGCCGGGCCTGCCCCCGGAACTGAACAGGTTTGCCATAACCGCCCTGTCGGAGGGGACACCCTTCTTCCTACTGCAGTCGTTGCAGGACGATGACATCGGCTTCATCCTGCTCAACCCCTTTGCGTTATTTCCTGATTATGAATTCGAGTTGCCTGATCAGGAAGCGGAAATATTAGGCTGCGAAACGCCGGAGCAAGTCGCCGTTTTTTGTATCGTCAACGCCAGCCGCGGCTTAAAAAACGCCACCGTCAACCTCCTGGCCCCGGTGGTGTTCAACACTGCCACCGGCATGGCCCGCCAGGTGGTGTTGAACGACAAAAGCTACAGCACCCGCCAACCACTATCCCGGCCGGTTTTATCAAACAACGGGGAGGATCAATAAGATGCTGGTGCTTACAAGAAAAAAGGGGCAATCCCTAAATATCAGCCACAATATCCGCATCATTCTCCTGGAGATCACCGGGGACACCGTGCGCGTCGGCATTGAGGCTCCTTCAGAAGTGGCTGTCTACCGCAGCGAGATTTATCAAACCCTCCAAAAGGAAAACAGAGAATCCATGGCCTCAAAAGACATCCTGTCAGAGGTAAGGGTATTGGCCGGACAGCACCGCGGCAAAAACGGCAAATAAAAATTTATAGAAACTCTAAACCTTTCAAATAATTTGCCGATATACAGTATAGAAGGTAAATCCGGGCGGCCGACCGGAATGATCCTTACGTTGACCGCAGGGAAGCGGTAAAAAAATACTTCATGGAGGAATGAAAAGTGAGAATCAACCATAACCTTTCAGCAATTAACACTTATCGCCAATTAACCATCAACGAGAACAATACCCAGAAGTCCCTGGAAAAACTGTCCTCCGGTTACCGCATCAACCGGGCCGGTGACGACGCTGCGGGCCTTTCCATTTCAGAAAAAATGCGCGGCCAAATTCGCGGCTTGAACCAGGCCTCCCGCAACGCTCAAGACAGCATCTCCCTGATCCAGACCGCTGAAGGCGCTCTGAACGAAACCCATTCAATCCTCCAGCGGATGAGGGAGCTGGCTGTCCAGGCCGCAAACGACACCAACGTAACAGATGACCGGACCGCTATTATGGACGAACTGACTCAGTTGGCAGCTGAGGTTACCAGAATAGCCAATGAAACTGAATTCAACACGCAGAAACTGATTGCTGCAACCGGCACATATAACTTCCAGGTCGGCGCGAATTCCAGCCAGGTTATTACTCTCACTCTCGGCCAAATGACTGCTACCGCATTAGGCGTAGACGTAGCTAATCTTGATGTAAGTTCCTACGGTGCAGCGACTGCCACAATCACCGTCATTAATGACGCTTTAATTGCTGTGTCGGCCGAGCGTTCGAAAATGGGCGCCGTCCAGAACCGTTTAGAGCACACCATCAACAACCTGGATACCGGCTCCGAGAACCTGCAGGCAGCCGAGTCCCGCATCCGCGACGTAGATATGGCCAAGGAAATGATGGAGTTCACCAAGAACAGCATCCTGGCCCAGGCCGCCACGGCTATGCTGGCCCAGGCCAACCAGCAGCCGCAAGGAATGCTGCAACTACTCCAGTAGTTCCTATTATAACTTAATAAAATGGACAACCCTAAGGGTTGTCCATTTTATTAAGGATGCGAGGGCGGTAAAAACATGAACACTATGTGTAATAAGAACCTTACGGCAGAGCCAAGACCTGTAACGTTAGTGATGAGCAAAAGCAAACATCCTACCGTCAAGGTCGGGAATTACCTTCTCCATAGTATTTATAATCCAGTTAAAGAAGCTAAAAAGCTGGCTGAAATTCATTACAAAAAGAATAGCTTACATATTTTGTTCGGCTTCGGACTTGGGTACCTAGCAAAAGAACTTCTCGCCAGGATGGGCGAAAACGACCTGTTATTAATCATTGAACCGGAACAACAGGTTATCAGACTTGCATTGGAAACAAACGATGTGAGCGAACTGATTCAAAACGGTAAGGTAATATTTAATAACGGAAAAGACATCTCAAGCCTGACCCAATGTTTACAATTTTATATGAGAGAAGGCTTTCTAGGCAGGATAAATCTAATTGAATCTCCTAATTATACAATACTATACCCCGGGTTGGCCCAGGTAATCGTGAAGCTGCTGAAAGAGTGCAGTATGCTTGAATTGATAAATGTTAATACATTTCATACTTTTGCCAGGCTTTGGCAGGAAAATTATATATCCAATTTATATCAAGCCATGCGGGCAAAACCGTTTAAATCGCTGGTGAACAGGCTGTCCTGCCCGGTTATAATTGCAGCGGCGGGACCGTCCCTTACCAAACAACTCCCCCTGTTGCGTACCGTACATAACAAAGCATTTATTCTATGCTCCGGTTCCGCCATAAATTCCCTGCTGCTCGGTGGGGTAGAACCCCATGCCGTTGTTACAGTAGACGGAGGAGAAGCCAATTATAACCACTTTAAGGGGCTGGATATAGATTCAATTCCACTTTTTTACTCGCTTTTTGTACACAAAGAAATACCCCGCAATCACAATGGTATTCAAATTGTATTCAACGAGGCTGAATCCAGTTTTTCACAATTGACTAATCTGGTACTAAAAAAAGATATCGGGTCAGTCAAGGGAGGGCAGTCTGTTTCTAATTTTTGCCTGGATATTGCCTGCCAGCTCACCTCCGGACCGGTGTGCTTTGTCGGCCAGGACCTCGCCTATACCGATAATAAGACCCATGCCGCGGGAAACAAAGGTGAAGTTAAACTTGATCCGGAACAGATTAATAATAAACCAAAATACACCAATGCCAAAGGGTATTATGGCGGCTCAGTTTTAACAGACTATGTTTTTCTTGGAATGAAAAAAACAATAGAGAACTATATAAGCAATCTAAGAAACCACAATGACAACCGTCCAGTCATCAACGCCACCGAAGGCGGTGTTATGATTGAACATGTTCAAAATATGCCGTTGAATAGTTTTATCAATTTATATTGTTGTAACGACTATACAAATATGATTCAAAATTTATACCATGAAGATGATTCGCATTTACCTGACTGGAATCATTTATATCAAATAATGCGCGAAGAAAAGAAAAAAGCTGTTGGTGTTATTAAACTCTGCAAGAAAGCTCAAAAAGAAATCGCAAAAGTAAACACCGGTAAAATTAAGTCAGACACTGTTTTTTTTAAAACAATGAAAGTTTTAGATGAAATTGACAAAAGGTTGATGGTTATGCTGGAAAACAACTTCATGCATTATATTCTTGAACCGGTTATTTTTCGTGTTCAACACCGCTATCTTGAAACGGAAAACGAGACACCTGAGGAACACGCCAAACGTGTATTAACAAAGTCAGAGAACCTGTATAAAGAAATCTCTGAGGCGGCCGGCCACAGCAAAAAGTATCTAAGTAATTTATTGGAGAAAATAAAGCCGCATCTAAATATGTCTTAATGTATAATGTTTACAAGTAAATTCTTGCTAAAACGAGGTTGATATATGGAAAATATAGTAAAGGAAACCATGCTGTCGTGCAGGGAATATCTACCGAAGCTTACAGAAGCCGTTTCAAAAATAGCCCTTGATATGCAGGGCGGCAATGAAGCGGCGGGAATCCGTTTGATGCCGGAAGTTTTTGACGGACTGCAGTGGGTTATTGAGGCTGTGAATGGTATACAGCGACACGGTTTTTTAGGAGATATTGACCTTCAAGAAATCACGAGGCATTTTGAAGAACTAAAGAATGCCCTTGAAATCAGAGACCACGTTTTGATTGCCGACCTTTTCGAATATGAAATAGGGCCGGTTTTGGAGAGCTGGCTGGAAAAGGTCGACCAAAACATATGTAAAAAGGTGTAAATAAATGCTCAACTGGGTTTTATGCAATACCCGTACTGAACTACCCACAATAAAAACGATCGGTACTAAAAGCTCATTTTATATGCACAGCAGTTACGACCCTCTAAAGGAAGCCACGCGCTGGGTGAATAGTGAATAGTCTTGAACTTAACGAAGACAACACCATTGCGTTTTTTGTATTAGTGGGTATGGGGGCCGGGTATCACGTTCGGGTTCTTCATCAAGCATTGCCGTCCATCCCCATCCATGTGTGGGATTTTAATAACAATTACGCGGAGTGGATCCATAGCACCGGCCTGCTCTCCTGGATGGAAAAGTATACTGGAGAAGTAACTTACAGGGTTACTGAATCAATGCGGGAAGTCCGGAAAGGATTCTTGCCGCTGATTCAAAATCCTCACTCATGTTTACTGATCCACCCACCGTCACTGGAAATCATGCCGGGTAAACTACACGAGTTGAAACAGGCTTTAGAAGATTATCTCCTCTTCAGACGTACAGTAAGGGCACAGGGGCATTTATTAGATAAAAATTACCAGTTCAATCTGGCCCTGGGTGATCCGGGTATTACCCAATGGATTAACGGATTTAACAACCATCCCGCAATTCTGGTTTCCGCCGGCCCTTCTTTGACAAAACAGTTTAGCCTATTGCAGGACGTACGCAAAAAAAGTCCCTTCATTATCGGCAGTATGGGTACAGCGTTGACACCGCTGCTAAAAGCTGGGATCAAGCCGGACTTTTTTATGTTATCGGATCCTCAAGATGCTATCATCGAGCAAATCAATAAGTTTGACTTTTCTGATATACCACTCTTTTACCTTTGCACAGCCAACGCCAAAGCGATAGCTTATTACAAGGGTCCAAGATATATTGTCTGGCAAAAAGGGTTTCGTGAAGCTGAAATACAAGCTGAAAAACGGGGTGAACCGTTAATTAAAACAGGCGGTTCAGTTGCCACATGCTTACTGGACTTGATGGTTCAAATGGGCTGCGGTCCTATTGCGCTGGTGGGGCAAGACCTCGCTTTCACTAGCGGGCAAAGCCACGCAGAAGGTACCCATGGGGTGCGAAATGTAAATCCGGAAACCGCTTTACTTCAAGTGGAGGACTTTTTCAAAACAAGTACGGTAAGTACTTCCCGAAATCTCTACTACTATTTGCGCTGGTTTGAACGTTATGTTCGAGAGCGTCAAGAACCGGAACGTTTTTGGAACTGTACGGAAGGTGGAGCTTATATAAATGGCTGGGTTCATGCCAAACTTAATATGTTTTACGCTAACTTCGGGTAGTTAATTTTAATCATATTTTAAACTTACCTGTTTCTACCCAGCCTTAATGCCATATAATTGCTCATATTGCATGACCATTTGTAATTGTGGTAATATCCCCCTAAGTAAGAACGGGGAGAATGAGAAAGGCTTTGAGTATTCCGTTAAATGTAGCAGC
>Ga0067045_1028120_pt1 | contig 42571 bp, 30 predicted proteins | sample TerdegcTABiofilm_FD_59184 | JGI IMG/M metagenome (GOLD analysis project Ga0067045, IMG submission 59184) | Combined Assembly of (Gp0054472, Gp0054536) Wastewater bioreactor microbial communities from Singapore -Terephthalate degrading... | reverse complement strand
GCCGGCTGCGGGTGCTCCGGGTCGCACTCCGGCGCCGGCAACGTCAGCGGCAGCCGCGCCAGCCAGTGCTCATCGCCGCGCCCGAACATACCGCTGAGCAAGAGCAGCTCCTGCGCCCGCGTCGCGGCCACGTAGAGCAGCCGGTTGGATTCCGCGGCCTCTTGTGCCGCGACCCGCGCTTGCGCCAGGGAATAAATCGCCGACCGGAGCTTTTGCCCCTCCCGTTCTGCCTCCACCGGCAGGACCAGGCCCAACTCTGGATCCATGAGCACGCCACGAGCCGCCGGCGTCGTATGGGTCACATCGCCCAGGACGACGATAGGGAACTCCAATCCCTTGGCCGCGTGGACTGTGAGCAGCTGCACCACACCGCGCGCCACAGGGCGCGCTTCGCCTTCACGCACCCCCTCATCGCGCAACTGCTGCACGTACTCCAGAAAAGCGCCTACCCCCACGATCTCACTAACGTGCGCATCGGCCAACAGCTTGGCGAGATTGCCGGCGCCACGCCCCTGTCCGGCCCGTAACAAGGCGGCCCGATAGTCCGTCGCATCCAGGAAAGCCTTGAGCATATCGGCTACCGGCACGCGCCCGGCCAGGTCGTGCAGACGTTGAATGAAATCGCGCACAACCAGCGCCGCAGGGGCTTCATTCTCCAGGAAGGCTAAGTCCTCCCCGTTCAGGACGGCCCACAACGTGGGAAGCGCCTGATCGCGCTGCGCCTGCCGCAGCCGGTAGAGCGCCATATCAGAGAGGCCGCTGACCGGCGAGCGCAGCAAGCCCGCCAGGGCCAGGTCGTCGGTGGGATCGGCGATGGCCTGCAGGGCATTGAGCACGTCGCGCACTTCCGGGCGCTCATAGAAGCCCCGGCCCGCTACCGTAAGAAAGGGAATACCCGCCGCTTCCAGGGCATTTTCGTAAACCGCAAACGACGCAGTGGCCCGGCAGAGAATGGCGATATCGCCGTAATTCAAGGCGCGCCGGACATGGCGCCCCGTTTCCGGCTCGGTTTCCTCCACCTGAATCCCGCTGCTGACCAATGTTTGCAGGCGATTGACCAGCGCGCACGCCGCGCGCTCCAGGGCCCCTTCGGCTTTGGTCCCGGCGACCAGGTGCAATTCAATAAATGGCGGCGGTAGACCCGCCACCGGAGTGGCGCGGTGCGGCCGCAGGGGCGCGAACGGCTCCACATAGGGACGCGCCGGGTCGGCCGGGCCCAGGACCGGCGCCAGCAGCGCGTTGAGGCCCGCGATGAGCGCCGCGTGCGCCCGGTAGGAAGTCGCCAGCGTAAAGGTCTGCCCACCTTGCCGGATTTCATCCCAGACGGCACGGAAGACCGCCACATCTGCGCCCCGAAACCGGTAGATGGATTGTTTGCCGTCGCCCACGATGAAACGCCGGCCCGCGCCACCATCCAGCCAGGCCAACAGTTCGCGCTGCCGGCCATTGGTGTCCTGGAACTCATCCACCAGCAACAAAGCCGCGATCTCACCCTGCCAGTACGTGCGCACGACGGGCTGGGTTTGCAGCAAGGCCACGGCTCGGGCCTCCAGATCGTCAAAATCCAAAGCGCGGCGCGCAGCTTTGGCTTGCTCGTAGCGGCTTTGCACCACCGTGTAAAGGCGCAGCAGCGCCGGCAGGATGGCTTGCGCCAGTTCCCGATCCAGCGCCAGGTCAAAAGGTTGGTCCTTCCAGTCTGCCAGGTGGGTATCAAAACGCTCCTGTACCGTTTTGACGAGGGGTTTGGGATCCGCCGGCTTCCAGTTGACCCGGGTGCTGGTCTGCTTCAACACGGCACGCAAGGGATAGAGATGCGCCGAGAGAGCCACCCAATCGCCGGCCGCCTGCGCTTGCCGAATGAACTCCCACTGCGCGAGGAGCTCCGGCAGCAGCGGAGCAAATTTATCCCCCGCCGTCGCCGCTCGCGCCAGGCTTCCGTCATCGCCCAAGGTTTGCAATTCGGCTAACGCCTGCTGGACCTCCGAGTCGGTCACAAAGGCTCGGATGGGCGGCACAAGATAAGTTTCCCACACCGGCCACAGGTCCGCGGGCAGCGTGGCCCGCAGCGTCTCCACAGCCAGCCGTTGTTGAAGCAGCCGAATCAAGGTACTGCGGAGCGCTAACTCCCCGAAATCCCCAAACAAGCGTACTGTCTGAGGGTCATCGGCGGCCCACCCCAGGGCTTCATCCACCGCCTGCCGCTGTAACAGCGCCTGCTCTCCCTCGTCCAACGTTTCAAAACGTGGGTCAATCCTGGCTTCGGCGGGGTGGTGCCGCAGAATCTCAGCGCACAGGCTGTGGATGGTGCCGATGCGCGCGGCGTCCAGTTCCGTGTAGAGCGCTTGCCAGCGGGCGCGCTCTACCGGGGGCAGCGCCGGCGTCTCCAGATAGCGGCGCACGGCCTCCCGGACCCGGTTGCGCATCTCACGGGCGGCCTTCTTGGTGAAGGTGATGGCAACCACAGAACGCAGCGGCAAGCCCTCGGCCAACAATGCCAGATAGCGCGCCACCAGCGTGAGCGTCTTACCCGCGCCGGCCCCGGCAGTCACCGCCACATCCGAGCCGCGCGCGGTAATGGCGGGGATTTGTTCCGCGCTGGGGTTAAGTTGAGCGACAATAGGGTGTAGTGGTGTGTTCATGGTCCCTCCTACCACGCCCGGCCGGTGTAGCGCCAGCAGAAAGCCGTCGCCGGGCAATAGCCAGGGCAACCACCGGCCGGCGGCACCGGCGCGAAACGCCCCGCCCGCACCCCGCGCACCACCTCCCAGGCGTAGTGCAAAGCGGCCGCGATGGCGCCCGGTGGACCCCCGTCAAAGCCCGCCAGAGTGAAGTCGCTGCGCTCAGCCTGCCGGATGTGCCAGTAGAAACCATCAGCGACCCGGCCTGATTCCAGCAGCACCTGCGCGGCCAGGGCGTAGAGCGGCAGTTGCAGTTTCTTGCCCTCAGCCACCGCCCGGCGGCCAAAATCGCGCTTCCCGGCCGTCTTGTAATCTATGATGCGCAGGCGGCCATCGGGCGCGCGATCTACCCGGTCAATAAAACCACGCAGGCGAAAGACCTCTTCCCCTTCGCGCACGACCAGTGGCGGGCAGTTCCCCACGCCGAAGGCCATTTCGTGAGCATAGGGCACGAAATCCGCCGCCAACCGGGCCAACGCCACCAGCGAGCGCCGCACATTCTCGGTGATTTCCATCCGCGTCTGCTGCCACCAGGCCGTGGGACGGAACTGCTCCTGACGCGGTGCCGCCGCAAGGATTTCACCCGCGACCGGCGGCAACGCCGCCAGTAAAGCCGCCAAGTCGGTGGGATCGGCCACCCTCTGATAGACAGCCTCAAAAATGTGATGGTAGATATTGCCCAGTTGCCGGGCGTCCAGCCCCTCGGCGGGCGGCTGGCGCGGCTCCAACTTGAGCACGGCGTTCACGAAGAAAAAGTACGGGCAAGCGCGGTAACTCTCCAGGCGGCTGGCGCTCCACATCTGCTGCGGACCAAAGCGTTTGGCAAACGTGGCCGCCCAGGCGGTCAGATCGCCGACGTGGGCAGAGGCGCTTGCCGCCTGGGTGCGGAGACGCAGAATGTCGGCGGCACTGGCCACGCGCGCCGCACGCTCTGGGGCGACCGTGTGCATCCCATCCCACAGGGCGGCGGTAGCGCCTTGCGCAGCCACACTGAGCAGCAATTCAGGCCACGAGGCGGCCGCCGCCAACACCGGCGGTGGCCCGCTGGTGAGTAACACCGGTTCCACCACCACCCGCCGCCGCACTTCCTCCCAGTAAGGAGAAGCCTGCCAGAGCGCGCCGTTGTCGGCAATGCGCGGGCGGGTCAGCAGCAGGGCGGTGCTCGCGCGGGTGAACGCTTCATAGGCATACTCGGCTTCGGCGCTGTCGGTGGAGAGTTCCAGCGCCAGGCCAAAGTCGTCGCGCAGGCGGCGGCGATCGGCATCGCGTAAGAGCGGATCCTCAGCCAGGGTGGCGGGGAACTCGCCTTCCGCCAGCCCCAGGACCGCCACCGCGCGAAAGGCCAGGCCGCGCGCCTGAGCCACGTCGGCCACCAGCAGCGCTTCGGCGTCGGCCGGCAACGGCAAATGATAAGTGGCCGCCGCCACCGCGCCCACCAGATCAGCGTAAAATTCGGCAAAGCCGGCCGGGGTACAGGCTACGGCCTCCTCGGCCCACACCAGGCCCCGCAACACATCTTTGAGCGCCTGGAGGGCGGCCAGGTCGCGCTCAACCAGCGCCGGCGGCCCGGCCTGCAGGCAGCGCACCAGGCCGGCATCGGCCGGCGGTTCCCCATCCTCGGTACTTAGCTCACCGATGAGACCCTCCAGCCAGGCCACCCAGACCCGGCAGGGCTGCGGTCCGGCCGGGGGCGTGACCCGCTGCACAAAGCGGGTGAACTGCTCCAGGAGCGCCGCGGCCGCCGCTCCGCCGGGCAGGGCCGCCGGTCCAATGCCGGTATCTGCCAGGTCTTCGCCCGGGGCGGTCTCACGCAGCAGTGTCAACGCCGCCTGCCACTGTTCCACGCCCTGGATCACGCATCCCCAACGGGCCACCTGTGCCAGGACTTCCGCCGTCTGGGCAGTGATGCCCAACGGAGTACCGTCCACGGTGCAATTCGCCCAATCAAAATAGGGCGAACGCCAGGTCTCGACCGTGAGCCGCCAGGGGAAAGGCGCTTCTGACAGGGTCAATCGCAGCAGCTCCAACCAGGCAGTCACGGCGGGGTTCTGGCGCAACGGCAGCCCGGCAGCGATGTAGAGGGGAATCCCGAACTCCTCAGCAATCTGGACAATGAAGGGGCGATAGGGCTCACCATGGCGCGCCAGCAAGGCTACTTCGCCCAGACGCAAGCCAGCGTGGATGCAGCGTTGCTTGAGCCAGCGCAGGGCGGCGCGCACTTCGCCCTCGCGGTCGGGCGCGGCGATGAGGGTAAGCACCTCCCCGGCAGGCTGAGCGGGCGCTTCGCCGCCCAAGAAGGTGGCTTCCAGATGGGCCAGCGCAGGGGCCGGGGCGGCAACTGCAACCGCCGGCAGCGGTTGGGCCAGCACGTCCAAATCCGCCTCCAGGGCCTGGCGCGTGCGGTTGAAGCGCTTGTGGACCGCGGCCCGCGTGGTCTCAGCCGGGGCGCCCGTCAAAGTGAGGGTCAATTCGGCGACGCGCGGGGCCAGCAAGCACAACACGCGCCGCTGGACGGTGGTGAGATCATCAAACCCGTCCACGAGCAGCGCGGGCCAATCACGCCCGAGGGTGGGCTGCTGCTCCAGCACTGCGGCCGCCAACCACCCCACCCCGGCGAAATCGGCCCAGCCGCGCTCCTGCAGCCGGGCCTGATAGGCACTGTAGAGGCCGGCCAGTTCCGCCAGGCGGGGGCCAGCGCCGAGGGCGGTGACCGCCGCCGCAAAGGCCTCAGGGGGCACGCCGCCGGCTTTCAACTCGCGGATGAGCGCCAGCACGGCCTGGACAAAGCCCGGCATGGCGCGCAGGGGCGCGTAATGTTGCAGCTCGGCCTCGGCCATCAGCGCGCGCAGGAGCCGGTATTGAACGGGCTCGGTGAGCCGGACGACGGTCTCACCCGCAGCGTTGAGGATGTCGCGGTAGAGGGTATCAAAGGTGCCCACGCGGACGCCCAGCGCGCCGCCGGCCTCGGCGAGGCGCTGCTGCCAGGCGCGGGCCTGGAGCTGGGTGGGCACGACCACGCGCGGTGTGGCACGCAGCCCGTGGGCCAGCTCGCGGGCGTGGGCTACCAGGTATGCCGTTTTCCCGCTCGCGGCGGGGGCAAGGTAAAGGGTGATAGGCATGGAGGCCTCCAGAGTTCAGGGGAACAAATAGAGCAATCTATGCTCATGACACGGCATCACCGTTCCCCATTTGTTGCTCAAACGCCTGTCGCACCAGCCCAATGACGTAGGGCAATTCGTCCAGTGAGCTCAACATCACCTCCACATCGCCGTTACCCCAACGGCCAAGGCCAGTGACATCTTTGCACAAACCTTTGGGGTCATTTATTTCATGGAAAGCCAGGTTGAGCGATAACCGCAGGCGTTGGGCTTGCGGTACTACATCTACGAAATTAGTCTCGGCCTTGTAGGCTACGTAGAGCTTGAGAAACTCCTCGGTCACGCAGGGGTCAAGTGCCAGGACTGCTTTACGGAAAGCCTCAAACAATTGGCGCGTGATGCCGCCTTGTGCCAGATGGCGGTGATCCTCTATCGTGTAACCTTCTGCGCGGGCGGATGGCGTGGTGTAAGTCGCCAGAACTTCCGCCGAAAGATGTGGGGCGCTCCATACCGCCACAGCCATTTCTGCCAACCGATCAGCGCGCGCCTGAATAGCCGCTTCATTCCAGGTCTCAATTTCGCCCAACCCTGTATTGAGCCGCAGCGGGCTGTGCTTGAAGCCGTCTGGCCTATCCCGTTTTTGCTCAAAAGGACGATCACTGTATTCAGTGTTATAGCCTGTCAGAGTAAGGTTGCCCAGGGTGTGTAGCCAGGTCTCCTGAATTTGTCGCCAATTGGGGCCGAGCGCAGCTTGCCATTGCGGCGAAAGGTTGGGGTTCTGCGGCAGGATGTGTTCAATCGTGTATTCGTTAACCGGCACAGGCTCTTTGCGTCCATAGTTTTCTAACCGACGCAGCCAATACAGGCGGCGCGGAAAATTGTAAAGGTCGCGAGTCCTGAGCTCTCGCTTGAATTCGTCATCGTCAGGGAACCGCCGATAGGAAGGCAATGATAAGAAATGCGCCTGGATACTCTCGAGATAACGCTCTTTCCGTAAAGCGCGCCGGAAGGTAGCAAAGGTTTTGTTGAGCGAGTTGGTAGGGATGGCGCAGACCGCACGGCGGAAGACATAAGCTTCTACCAAACGCACCGCCTGGAGAAAGTCTGCTGGCGATAATATCCCAGATTGATAATCATAATACAACTCCAGCAGGAAGGGATACGCCACATCTACCCGCAATTCGCACAAATCCTGAAAGGCTGCGGCCAATGCTTTATCCGATTCTTTGCCCAAAGCCATCGCACAATAATAAGTCGCAAAGGTGTGAATATCATTGACCAACGCATCCACACCGGCCTTTGCAATCTCTGGCTGTCTGGCATACGCCTTGAATGCCTCATACACCTCGCGGACATTGGGGATTTCGCCGGTCTTGACCGTCAGATAGTGGCGCATGAAGCTATCAAAATGCACCTCGTAGGCTTCCTGCCCGAATTCCACTTCCATTGGACGCCAGTGGTCTTCGTAGAGTCGTGTTTGGCGCTCCGGCTCCAGCCCCATTAAAATGAAGTTGCGGATTAAGTCGGCTTGCGTCAATTCACGCCCGGTGGAGTTCATGCTTTCAAAGATCAATTGCGGATTATCCTGATCGCGGCTGAGCGAAATATCCACAATTACCAGTTTTGCCAATCCTTTACACAAGGCTTCCAAATCATGCCCCAGGGCTTTGACCTGATCTTCAAAGAAGTCAAAATTGGCTTTCAAGCGTAAGGAGTGCTCTGCAGGCCAGGATTTTTGTTGCACTACCGCGAGCAGACTGGTTTTATCGGTCTGGGTTAGCAGCAATTTGAAACGGCGTTCGCCGCTTTCTTCTGGATTGAGCAGGTAATAGTGACGGAGCTTGCGGGCCGAAAAGCCATCCACCGGCTCGGTATCTCCCAAATGCCGCGCTAATACCTCCAGCAAAAGGGACACAGTTGTGAGACGTTGCTGACCATCAATGACCAGCAGCGGTGACGGCCCTGTTACATGGTAAAGGCCCTGCTGGATGTATACGATAGACCCCACAAAATGCGCTGAAACGGCGTCATTACGCCCGGTACGCAGAATATCATCCCAGAGCTGCTGGCACTCTCGCTCCGTCCAGCTATAAGTACGCTGATAAATAGGAATGACGAATTGAGGCGACTTTTTAAGGAAACCTAACAATTGTGCTTCGGTGGCTTTCATCGGGTGTACTCCTGCTGTTAAAAACGTTACTTTCTTCTTCGGGGCACTTGGTCATGTTCGGAAACATCAAATAGATGCTTGAACCAGGATTCGCTCTTGACCGGGTCAAACAGTGTCCCTTAGGTGAGATTCGTTTCGACCTGCTCTTGTGGCTCATCAAAGACATCCGCCAGCACTTCAGCTATATCACTGACTGATTGGCGATCCAGCCGGTCAGCGACCTGCGCGATCTGCTCACCAAACAGGCGCAGAGAGCCAAAGTTGGCGTTGAAGATTTGCCAGGTGCGGTAGAGGTATTGATCAAGGCTTTGGGGAAGCATGTCAGTTTTGTAAGTATTTCTAATCCATCATTTGCGGTTTCGCCAAAACAAAACGGCAGCAATAATGAGACTAACAACGACAAGGGTGATAAGCGCCTGTTTTTGGCCTGCCTTTGAGCCATAAATGAGTACAAACCCCAGTGCAAATCCTAACCATAACAAAGCCGGAAGCAATTTCTTCCACTTTATTCATCATACCTCCCCCCGAAACGCCTGCGCGAGGATGGATTGCTCCAGCTGCTCAAGGTACCGCCTTGTTTGTTCTTGCTCTCCTATCATTGCCGAAATTGCTTGTCTCGCTTCAATGAGAGTTTGTGCAATTTGAATCTGCTTAGCGAGATCTGGTAATGGGATCACCAAGCTATCAAGATCACTTTGGTTGACAGTAGCCTGACCAATTGCTGGCTTTTGTAATCGTTGGATTTGCACTTTTGTCATACGACTATTCAAAACAAAGGTCACAAACCGAGGATCTGCCAAGGTTCGGTTTACCCTCAACCGGATGTTTTTGCTTTCGAAGGTGCAAGGAGGTGTTCCATCCAAAACAAGTCCTGCTTTGCCTACAAGCTCTCGACTGTTTACACGATTTACCAGGATATCCCCAGGGAGCAAGCCATATTGACATAATTCCTCGGGCGTAACATCCAGTAATGGAGCCTCTTTGAGGTTCACCATTCCATTCTGAATGTTGAACATTCGCGCACTAGGATATCCCCTACCATAAAAAGTCTCACGCTTGTATATGCCATTCTTATAACTGGAAACCACCGACGCTAAAGGCTTTTGTGGCAGGTCATGCAAATTGTCTTCAACAATCGACTCCATCAACCGCCCCACATCCGCCGCGATCTGCGACTGCAACCCCCGCATCTCGCGGACCTCGCCCAGCAGCGCCTCCAGCCGCGCGACGATGCGCCGTTGTTCCGCCAGCGAGCGCGCCGGGTCATTGGGATAGGGGATGGGGACCTCTACGCCATACAAAATATCACGATTTAATCCGGGTATCGCAGCCGATTGTTGTAATTCTGCTATGGGTTGGCTGCGGAGAAAATTGTAAAGGTATTCGGCTTCCAGAAATTCAGGATAGCTGTCAATAAAGAAAGTGGTATCAATCGGCCAGCAAGTCTTCTTACTGAAATTAATTGCACCAGCAGAACCCTTGCGACCAATGATGATGGTGTTTTCAACACTCAAAGGTGCGTTATGATAACCAACGATACCATTTGCGCCATAAACAGGTATATTACCGCCTTCTCGTTGTCTAGATGCAAGTCCTTTGCCGTAATTGACTGTCACTAAATTGCCGAGTTTAATCCACTCCCACCCTTCCGGCAACCTCCATTTCTCCATCACCCCGCCTCCCCATCGCTCACCATCTCATGCACATGCTCCAGGATGCTCTGGAACTCCCGCTGGCGTTCCAGCAGCCGGGCAGTGATCTCCGCCGGGTGCGGCAGGGTCACGCGGTCATCCTGGTTGGGGTTGCGCGCGCTCAGGTCGTAGCCGCGCGCGCGGAGGGCGTCGAGGGTCTCAATCCAGGTGGTATAAGGCGGGTCGGGGCGCAGCGACGCTGCGCCCTTACCGCTGTTGCTCTCGCTTTCCCAATAAGCCTGCCAGCGCGCGCGGAGGTCCTCCGCGTAGGCGAAAGGCCGTTCGCCCGCGCCGTTGATCCAGGCGCGCCACTGCGCCCACGCCGCCCGCGCCGCGGCGAAGTGCTCATCGCTAATCGGGCTGCCCTTGCTGAACTTCTTGAGGCCCTCCGGCAGCGGCAATTCGTAGTACCAGGTCTCTGCGCGCGCGGCGGGATTGCGTTCCAACGTCCCCGCCACCCGGCGGAAGAAGAGCAGCGCGGTCTTCACATCCGAATAGGGCGCGAACGCCCCCGGCGGCAGGCTCACCACCGCGAAAAGATGGAAATCCTCCAGCAACACCTGCTTGACCTCGGCGAAGGCCCCGCCCCGGAAGAGCGTTCCCTCCGGCACGACGACGGCGGCGCGGGCGTGGGGCGTGTGCTTGAGTTTCTTCAGGATGTGCTGCAAGAACAGCAATTCGGTAGCGTTGCTCTTCACTGCAAAGTTGTTCTGGATGTGGACGCCTTCTTTGCCGCCAAACGGCGGATTGGTCAGCACGAGGTCGTAACGCTGCGCCACGCTGCCCCGCATATCCTCTTCCAGCGTGTTGGCGCGGGCGATGTTGGGGCTGGTGACGCCGTGCAGCACCAGGTTCATCGTCCCCAAGAGCGCGGCCAGGCCCTTCTTTTCCTGCCCGTAGAACGTCTGGCCCTGCAAAGTCTGGTCATCCTCCAACGTCTGCACCTGCGGCAACATCCACAGGTACGCCTGCGCCAGAAAGCCCGCCGACCCCGCCGCCGGGTCGTACACCGTCTCGCCAATCTGCGGGTCCAGCACCTCGACCATAAAGCGGATGATGGCGCGCGGCGTGTGGAACTCGCCCGCAATCTGGTTCTCCTGCCCCATCCGCGCCAGCAGATCTTCGTAGAAGCGCGTGATGGTGAAGAAGTCCTCGTCGCGGTCAAAGTGAATCTCATTGATGATTTGGATGACCTGCTTGAGGTTGTAATCCGAGGCGCAAACGGGGACGTTGCGCACCACCGTCTGATCGCCCACCGTCTCATCGGAGAAAAGCCGGGCGATGGTCTGCGCCAGTGCGCCGCCCGTCAGCCCGGCCAATCCCGGCAGCAGCCGCCCGCGCACGAAGGCGACCAGCTCACCCCGGTCGGCCTGCCACTTCTCCAGCGCCGCCGGCCCGGCCCAGGCGTCCCAGGCCAGATCGCCCTGCAACACCGGCGCGTAAGTCTCGCCCTTGAACGCGGCTTCGTCGCTGCGCTTCTTTTCCTCTTCATCCAGGAACTTCAGGAACATCAGCCAGGCCAGGTGCTCAGTGTAGGCCATCACCCCGCCCACATTGTTGTCGCGCCGCAAAATATCGCACGCGCGCCACATCTCGTTGCTCAGATTCTCGTTCAATCGGTTCGTCAGTGCCATGGGAATCCTTATGGAGAAAATTCAAGAGATTTCAATATCAAGCTGTTTTACCTACAGCTATCTCTATAAACAACTTACCCAATTCATTTGTAGTATATCCACTACGACCAAATACTAGCCCTTTCACTTCTGGGATATTCACGAGACCACAAAAAGCCAAATCCTGTAACATTTCGTCGTCTGCTGCTTCTGGCTCAGGCTGGTGCTCATAAAAATCCAACAGATATGGGATGTTATAAAGCCTGATCCTATCTACCGCTACCGCAAGTTTTTGATATGTTGCATAATCTATTGAACCCACAATATATGCTCTAAATACACGCCCTAAAAGTTCAGGCTTTTGCATATCATCCAAGCGATTCAGTAAAAGGAGTAGGTTCTCGCCAACTCGTCGCTTGAATTTTTCATCTGCATCCAGTTGGGCTAAAAATCGTTGCCGTTGCTCTTCAGGAATATCTTTCAAATGATAGAGGAACCTGATAATCTTTTGTACAAACAAATAGTTAGCCACATCTATCCCAGCTTTTGCCATATTTACCAAGCTGCCAACCACAGGAATATCGCGCAATAGCCCATCTTGCAGCAATTGATCAAACAGCGACTCACTGAGATCGACCACAATGTCGCTCAAGTCAGATTCCGTAATAGTCTCCATCAGGGACATTTCAGGCGGTACAATGTTCTTGTTCGACATGCAAACCTCCAAATTATTCCTGATACAACCGCCGCTGGAGTTCCGCCAGCGTCTGGCGCAGTGCGTCCGCGCCGCCAAAGCGTTGCGTCACGCCGCGCAGTTCGCCCATCGCTTTGAACGGCGGCAGGCGAAAGACTTTCGGATTGGTGATCTCATCCACCCCGCTCAGGCGATACTTCTCCAAGAGCGCTTCCACCACGGCGCGCGCGGCGGGCGCAAATCCCGCCAGCCAGTCGCCCTCGCGCGCCACCAACGCCTGTGCGCGTTCGGCGCGGCTGGGGATGGGCGCGTGGCGGAACGCGAGATAGGCCAGCACGTCGAAGGGGTCAGCGTCGGGCGCGCGGAGCACCTCGGCCAGCACCTCCGGGTGGACGCTGGCCTGCTCCAACTGCGCGCGGGTCTGGCCCCGCGCCGCCTCATCCTGCCAGATGTGCAACAATTGCTCCCAGCCGGGGATGAGCGTCAGCACCTTCTCGCGGGCGTAATCCACATACTGCTCCAGCGTCAGCGGCTCATCCAGCCCGGCCACCAGGAACGTGGCTTCTTCGGCAATCGTCACCTGCAAATTCTTCACCGTGATGGTCTTGTCGCCGCCGGGCTGCGCCAGCGTGAGTTCCAGGTCGAGCGTCACCGTTTCATCGGCGAGCGTGGTCACGGTCTGCTGGCGGCGGTTGAGCCGGGGGCCGAACGCCGTCACGCTTACCTCGCCGGCGGGCAGCCCCGCGAAGCGATACTGCCCCTGTTCGTCGGTCAGGATGGGGCCGCGCTGGTCGTTGGGGGCCACGGTCACGGCCACGCTCGCGCCTTGCAACAGGTCCCCGGTCTCCGCCAGGCGCACCGTCCCCGCGAGCGCGGCGGTCTGCTGCTCCGGCGGCAGCGGCTCACTGAGCGGAACCGGCGGACGATCCCAGCGCGGGTCGAGCAGGCGCGTGGCGTTGGTGTAATCAATGATGCGGAACCACAATTTGCCCGTCGCCGGGTCGAGGCGACTGCCGCGCCCGATGATCTGCTTGAAGAGCAGCGGCGAAGAGAGCGTCTTCATAAAGACAATGTTGCGGCAGGCGGGCACATCCACGCCGGTGGAAAGGAGTTCCGCCGTCGTCGCCACCACGGGCGTTTTGCGGTCACTGTCCTGGAAATTCGCCAGCCAGCGGCGGCCCTGCTCGCCCTCCTCGCTGATGATGGGGACGGCGTAATCGTCGCCCAGGCCCAAATCGGCGAACTCGTTGTTGAGCAGGCGGGCTACCTCGCGGGCGTGCTCCATATCCACGCAGAAGACCATCGTCTTGTGCAGCGGCCCGAACTGCCGCAGCAGCCGCGCCAGGTGCTGGACGAGCGTCCGCGTCCGGTCGGGCAGACGGATGTCGCGCTCGAACTGCGGCGTGTAGTAATCCTCGCGCAGCTCAGCCTCCGGCGGCGCGAACACCTCCGCGCCCTGCTCGAGCACCTGCGAAATATGCACGCCGTCCTTATCCAGGTTCGTGCGCACGCGGTGGATTTTGTAGGTCGCCAGAAAGCCATCTTCGATGCCCTGGCCCAGGCTGTAGGTATAGGCAGCGCGGTGGACAACGCCCCGGCTCGGATCGGCGGGGTCGAGCGGAATGGCGGGTTCTTCGGCGCAAAAATAGCCGTAGGTGTCCACGTTCTCGTCCTGCTTGGGCGTGGCCGTCATCCCCAGGTGCAGAGCGCTATCGAAGTGTTCCAGTATCTCCTTCCACGTCCCAAAGCCGGAACGGTGCGCCTCGTCGATGATGACAATGTCGAAGAAATCGCGCGGGAACTGCTCGAAAAGCCGCTGCCCCGGCGTCTCCTCGTTCCACAACGTCTGATAGATGCCAAAATACAGGTCGTGCTGGAGGCTCAACTTCTGCTTGCCGTCGAGGTTGAAGCGCGGGTCGCCGTGGCTGGTGGCAAAAGGGCTGAAGGTATTGTACGCCTGATCGCGCAATACCACCCGGTCGGCCAGAAAGAGCACGCGCCCGGGTCGGCCCTTTTGCTGGTACAGCCACTCGGACTTGACCAGTTTCCACACAATCTGCATCGCCGTGAAGGTCTTGCCCGTGCCGGTCGCCATCGTGAGCAGGATGCGCTTCTGCCCGCGCATGACACGCACCAGCGTCTCGCGGATGGCGGCCTCCTGGAAGTAGCGCGGCGTGCTGCCGCGCGTGAGCTCCGGCGGCGCGTAAGGGTGCAGCAGCGGATTGCGCCGCCGCGCCGCCGCCAGCGCCGCGTCATAGACCGGGCGCAATTCGCCTACTTTGGCGCTCACCTTCGCCGCGTCGCTGACGCCGGTATTGAGCCGCCAGCGCGCCCACAGCGCTTCGGGCGTGGGGAACTCGGCCAGCTCGCGGGTGGTATTGCTGAAGCCGTCCCACTCGATGATTTCGTGGCCGTTGGCGGCGTAGGCGAACATCAAGCCATTTTCACGGGCGTAGCGCTTGGCCTGCTCCAGCCCGGCGCTGGCGGGCAGGCTTTCGGCTTTGGCCTCCACCACCGCGATGGGGAAACTATCCATGTAGCGCAGGAGATAATCCATGATGCGGGGCTGCTCGCGCTGCGCCTTGCCACCGCGCAACACCACCCGCCCCGGCGCGAACTCCCAATCCGGGCGGTAGTAATGCTCGCGCGTCACCTGGCTGCGCGTCCAGCCGGCGCGGTTGAGCTGGGGATCAATCAACTGAGCGCGGGTATCGGCTTCGTTGAGCATTTCTGTCAGATCTTCAACTTCCAGTCTTACCTGACAGTATTGTAAGCAGAAATGAAAATTATACCAACTGGCCCACCATTCCTTATTGGCTCCATTAACTCCCAGCGGCCAAAGAAGTTCGGCGTGCCCCGCGCCGGCTGGCCCATTCGCCAGCCGGCTGGCGCTCCAACAGGACACCCTGTTCCGCCAAAGCCGTGCTCAGCCAGGTAGCCGGGACCATCCCCCACTCTACTGCGGCGACCAACGCCGAGAGATAAGCCGGCTGGAGTAACAGGCCCGCTACGGCCTTTCTATGAGCCTTGCCCAGGATGGTTACCCCTTTCCACCGGGCGGCGTTCAGAACTATCTCAGCGGCCTGCCCCAGCCATACCAGGGTTCGGATCAAACTGCTTTGCCAGCTATCCAGTTGTTCCGCCCGAGCCGATTGCTCACCAGTTGGCTGTTGCCAATCGCCAGCCGCTGCCGCCAGGCCATTTAACAAGCGGGCTTCCTGCTCCCAGCGCTGCCACCAATCGCACAAGTCCGGCAGCAATTCAAGCCGGCGGTGCACCCTAATATAGATCAAGGCAGGTAATACCGTATTCGGATCGGCGAGCAATTTGCGCAGGTCCAACGGAGTTAACGCCGCATCGGCCGGGGCCGGCATAGCAGCCAACCATTCTAACGCCATGAGGCGTTGGTCCGCATCTCCCGTCTTTAAGAATGAACATAACCCGTTTACATACGTTGATTCACGTCCCAACCAGACCTGTCCAGGATCCTGCTTCAACACACTGTCCAGCACGTCCCAGGCGGCCTCACGCACATCTTTGTCCCAATCCAGCAGCCGATCAAAGAAAAAGGCCGCCACTTCCCAAGGCCATGCTATATCAACCGACCATTGGGCTCGCAGGGCACCCCAAACAGACCAGCGTTCAAACTCCTGGCGTGCTTCTGCCTCGCCTACAAAGTTAGCCAATACCTGCCATGATGTCTCACGATAGCAATCAATTCCGTGGCCGGGACTGGGCACACGCGCCTTCCCCTGTTGCACGTCTTGGAGCACGTCTTGCAAAGCTAATGGGGTTCCCAAATACCACAGTTTTTGTGCCAGCCTGTCATCCAGACGTTTTTTAGCCAGCAGACCGGGAAGCAAAGCATCAATCTGCCCGGCTGAGAAACGGTTAAGAATAGACCACCTGAATGAGTGCCAATCCTCAAAATAAACCTGCAACAGCAGTTCTAGACTTTCTGTGGGGCGTTTTAGCGCAATAAGTTCCGCCAGATCCCAAAATGAGAATTGCCGCCGCGCTTCCTCCCAAAAAATCTTTACCAGCGGCCATTGACCCATGCGCACAGCAAGAAAAAGGGCGGCAGCCCGGAGCTCGTCATCGGCTAACCAGGCCTGTAATTCAGTATCCTCAGCCGATGGTAAAAGGTATAAAGCGGCCTCCAACAATTCCCTATCTTGCGTACGTTCAGCGGTACTTCGCCACTCCTGAGCCAGGGCCGCCACCTCAGAGTTGTCACGCCATCGCAGAATGAAGGTAGCAATCCTCAGTTTCAAAACACTACTCCATTGGTTTTGCCGTATCCAATTCACAACCCAGCCTGTCTCTGTCCGTTTCAAGATTCCCCCAGGCTCGTCATATCCCCACAAAGCCTTAGCCAGACACCACGCATAACACGTTCCTGCCGGTTCAGCCACTTCCCACAAATACGCCAGATCAGCAATGATACGTTCATCGCCTCTCTGGCTGCATCCCGCCATCACCTCCTGCCAGATATCCTCCGACCAGGTTCCATGCTCCTCTGTTGCCAGTTTCACCAACCAAAGAGTGCCTTCCGGGCCTGTGGCTTGCAAACCACCGCGCAAAACACCCCGCCACAGGCGAACAGGCTGAGCTTGGTTCAACACATCGGCCATCTCGCGCCAAAAGTCTTCGGAACTACCGCTCCATTCGGAGATGCCATCCCGGAGCCGGTATTCCCAATCTCCGCTATCATTTTCATGTCGTTGCGCCTCGGTCACCAGCCAAAATTTTAGATGGCGAATAGCCTCCGCCGTTCCCATACGGGCCAATGCCCCGCTGGCTGCCTGCACACGATCTAACCAATCCTCTTTTGACTCAGCACGCGAATACATGGCACAGATGAAATCCAGTAAAACCGGAGCGGTCAAATGAGCCGTCTGCCCTATCGCCCACCACCAGTGAAGAGGCCAACGATATGCCTGAACCATTCTTGTTTCCGCCAACACGGCGGCGATTTGCGGCGCGCGTAGCAAATACAAACTCAACGTTCGCCTGGTTTCAAGATGCTTCTTATCATTAACCCAAGCCATCAACCAGGCCGCTGTCTCAGGGCTCCAGGGGGCCAGCGCCAACAGGGCCGCTCCCAGCCGCTTGTCCAAAGCTTCACGAACCAACCATTCTGTGACTTCTTGCCTGAGCAACGCCAGCAAGGACTGCTCTGCCTGACAACGCACCGCGGTCAAGCTATCCCCCCTGCCGACCGACTCGGTTGTCACACCGGCAGAATACCACACCCCCAACACCTGAGCTCCCTGCAACCAGCCGCTATGGTTCCAGGTAGCTTCCATCGTTTGCCCAAAGAGCTCAGCTAACCGTTGTAACCAAGCCGCGCCTTTGGATTTTGACTCCATGGCTTGCAGGCCAGCCCATCCTAACACCTGCTGCCAATCAGCAACACCAACCAAGGGATCGACCACATCCTCTGGTGAGTCTAATGTCACTGCGTAACAGGCAGCCAGGTAATCACGCCACAGGGAATGCACAAAACGAGCCCGCCCGTCATTGGATATTTCCACTAATCGCGCCTTCATCCCCCACCGCACAATATCACGGGCGTGATTGCTTGCCGGCCGCCAATCCAATGTTTCACTCAAAACCAGCTCCCAGGCCTGCCGCTCTAACGCCCGCCGATATTTCCCTACTTGCCGTCTATTCTCACCTGCTTGCACCCAATCATTCAAACGTTCAGTCAAAGCATATTCCAACAAGTCCAGCGGCGCTTTAAGGCCACTGGTGTGCTGCAAGCGCGCAGCCAGCGCATACTCCCACGGACGCCTGAGCAATTGACCTTGCTGAGCCCACTGTTCCAATGTGCTCCACAAAGAATCATTGCCCCCATGAGCCATGAGTGAACGCAAACGATCCGGGGGCCACTCTATCTGTACGACTCGCTTGATGGCCCCCCAACTATCCTCGTTATCGCGGGTTGCGATAATCACCCCGAGTCCCAAAGCCCGCGCCCACCCCATCAACTGCTGTCGTTGACAAGCAGTGTACAACTCCCCATTATCCACCAGCACAACCAACTGACGTTGAACAACCGCCTTTTGCGCCACCGGCAAAGCCCATTCATTGGTTATATTCAATGTGGCACACCACCACCGCGCCACGTCCCCAAAGGTTTGCACCTCTTGCCCAGGCGATTCCAAATACAATACAGCTCCAGCGGACTTTAATATCAGCTTACCAATCTGCCGCAACAAAACACTTTTACCACTGCCGGATGGCCCCACCAATACGACCACCTCGCCTGACTGCGCCCATTGCCTTACGGACTCCGCCGAGGTTTCAACTTGACGACTTTGTGTCCTCTCTTCATTACCCTGATCATGTGTGGTTTCTTTATTACCCTGATCATGTGTGGTTTCTTTCTGTGTGGTTAGTAAACGTGGGTTCACATAAACTTCATTCAACGAAAGACCGTCCGATATATGGGCTAACCAGCTCGCCTGAGCTTCGCGATAAGCACGCTCCCACAATGCCGGGACAAAACGGCCTTCAGCTGCTTTTTCTTGCCCCATCCTATTCAAATATTCAGCCAACAAAGCCCGGCCCGCTTCCATCCAATTGTAAAATGTACTTTGCCGACTCTCCAAGAAAGGATTCTCTGTTTTAGAGGGCAAACCACTCCATTGAACCCACCGTTCCCACCACGGGCCACTCCCGAAATAACATGGCAATTCCGCCACTTTAGGCTTCCGCAGCAAATCGGCATTGAGCAAGGGTGCTATCTTCAGCCCACACCATAAAAGTAATCCACGGGCCGGCAAAGCTCGGGTGCCATGCCACTCTTTGCGCACTATCCCTAAAGCAATGTCTTGCAAGAATTGCAACAAACCGCCAGGCCATGTTTCTTGCCAGGCGGTTTGTTCGGTGCGGCTCTGCCGCCACCATTCCACAATTAGGGGATACTTTTGGTTGACTGTCTCTTCATCAGCACCGGATGCTAAAATTTCCACCAATGGCTTAAGATCTTCACCTTTTATTGACATAGCCAATCTCCACGACTTGCTGCCGAACCGGACATTCCAGAAAATCGGTTGGAATAAACCGAATCATATTGGGGCCAACTGGACTAAAATCTTTAGGGAGGCATCCAATCAATTGAGTAATGGGGAGGTAATTTATGGAAAAGACGCTGCAAACAATTTTATCATTTTCCGCCTTTCTATCAGCGGTCTACGTCTGGTGGATGTGGAAACGCGCTGCGAAGAAAACACGCCAGGTTGCCAGGCGGAGAGATCAAGGCCCACGCCGATGATAACGCCACTCAACGTAGTCCGCTATCTCCTGGCGCTCTTCAGCGCTCAAATGCCGCCACAAATCTGCCACCTGTGCAATCGGCGCATCATCGCCGGTCGCCGGCAACGGGGAAAGCAGCCCGGTCAGCCGAAACACTGGTTCAGCCGGAACATCCAGCGCCTCCGCCAGCGCACGGCACAATTCAGGGCTGGGATGGCGCAATCCTTTCAAAATCCGCGAGATGGCCGCATCACTCACACCGGCACGGCGGGCCAGATCCCCCATCGTCCAACCCCGTGCAGCCACTTCCCGCTCCAACCAGGACCCAAACTCGTCCATCCTATGCCGGAACTCCTCCACGGGCTTCTACTCCTCTGCCGCCGTGGCCGCTTTTTTCCGTTGCTGATAGCGCCACGTCACATATTCCAGCACTTCACGACGCTCAGCTGGAGTCAGATTTTTCATCATCTCATATACATCCTGAAAAACCAGGGTTTCATCGTCCACCGGCAACTGCGAAAGCAAACCGGCCAACCTGAACACCTTCTCTTCCGGCAAGCCCAGGGCCGCAGCAATAGCCCTACACAGCTCTGGGCCCGGATTTCGCTCGCCATTGACGACCAACGAGATAGCCACACTGGTCACATTACAACGGCGAGCCAGTTCACTTTGAGACCAACCCCGCTCTTCCAGCTGTGCATTCAACCAATCGCCAAATTGAGAGTTCATAACCCTTACCTCCAAGGGACGCACTTGACAAATATTAACTGAATGATAAAATTATGTTACCGATAGTTACATTAAGTTAAGGTAAAGCCATCTGGAGAGTTTGTGGGCAAATTTATTTTGTTGAATCGCATTCAACGACTACGTGCCAATGGTCTTCTGAACATGGAATACACACCTTCTGAACTCGCCGCCGAACTTGGCGTCAAAACTGACATCGTCTACCGCGGCCTGATCCCTAATGGCTGTCCCCATCGCCGCGACGAAAACGGGCACCTCTGGCTGATCGGCACAGCCGTCGCCGATTGGTTGCGCCACCAGGAAAAGACCCGTCACCCGCTGGCGGACGGCGAGGCCTGGTGTCTGCGTTGCAACCAGCCCGTCAAGATGCTCCCGCCCTTGACCGTCACGCCGACTAATCGCTACCTGGAACTGGTATCCGCTACCTGCCCGCAGTGCGGCACCCGCATCAATCGCGCGCGTGCCCGCCAAACCCTTACAGGAGAATCAAATGATCAATCGCGCTAACTACCTGGACGTCAAAAATTTTGTGGCTTATCTTGCCACGAAACCCACCGTCAAGCCCACTACGGTCAAACGTTACTGGTCATTGCTGCGGCATTTGCTGGAGTGGGCAGACGAAACACTTTTTCCAATGGCCCACCAGCTGAATCTTACCTTCCCCGTCTATTTGACTCAAGTTGGCGTTTCCCGTCCGCGGACGGATGGTAAGACTGGCCCACTAGCCTTAGAAACTCAACGTCATGCCTGCAGCGTCGCCCGGCTATTTTTTGAGTGGGCTATCGCCTACGATATCAAACGGTATCGGACGATCACCCCTCTCTGGCTTGAGAGCTTGCGCCCTCTTCGGTGCAAGGGACATATCAAGCCCCGTCTGGAATATACCTTGGACGAGGTAGAGCGACTGGTGGATAGTATCTCGACAGATACTTTAACTGGACAGCGTGATCGGGCAGCCATCGCTTTCCTTTTTCTCTCCGGGGCGCGCATTGATGCCTTTGTCACCCTGCCGATCAAAGCCATCGACCTGAGCACTATGCCTCCAACTTTATTGCAGGATCCCAACATTGGAGTGCGGACCAAGAATGACAGGGCTGCCAGAACCTTTTTGCTGAATATTCCTTCTCTGTTGGCCGTTGTGCGCAGCTGGGATGCCATAGTGCGCCAGGCACTCCCTGAGAATGCTCTTTGGTATGCTTCACTGACCACTGACGGCATGGGCCTCACCGGTCATACCGAGGCCGGAATTTCGCGCGGCGAACTGTTAGCCAAGTCCTTGCGGCGTTACTGTGAGCGAATTGACATTACCTACAAAACGCCACATAAGCTCCGCCACGGTCATGTTGCGTATGGATTTATGCACGCAAAAGATTTAGACGATGCCAAAGCCATCAGCCAGAATGTCATGCATAAAAACTTGGCAACAACAGAAAGCATTTACGGTTTCCTCGGCGAGGAAAGTATGCGCGAGCGCATCCTGCGGCTCAGTGGTACTCCCACCCCCACTGTTAACCTGACCTTGAGCAACGATCAGTTTCAAGACTTGCTCCGAGTCATGCAGCATCCTGGACCAAAGGAGTAATAAAAAATGCCCGACCCATTGTTTCCAACAATAAGACCGGACATTTCCATTCTACTGTCGGGGCGGGCGGATTTGAACCGCCGACCTCTTGCACCCCATGCAAGCGCCCTAGCCAAACTGGGCTACGCCCCGAACGCCGTGATTCTACCACAAGTAGCCCGAACGTCAAATCACGCCGGGCCGGCAAGCCCCCGCCGGCAGGTGCGGATCGGACTTCACCACGCGGCCACCAGGCTGCCCAACGCCACCAGGCCAAACGCCACAATGATCAGGCCGGAGACCCGGTTGACCCAGAGCAGGCCCCGCGCGTTGAACCGTTCCCGCACCAGGCTGACACCGCCGCTCAACAACAACCACCAGAGCGCGGAGCCGAGAAAAACCCCGGCGACCAGAGTCAAGGCCGTGGCGTAGTTCGCCGCAGTGCCGGCCAATCCCAGCCCGGCAAAGACCGCCGCAAAGGAGAGAATGGTCAGCGGGTTGGTCAAAGTCAACAAGAAGGTGGAGCCATAAGCGCCCGCCAGCCCCACCCCTGGAGCAGTAGCCGCCCGTTCGGCGGGTTTTGCCAGCAGCGTCTTGAGCCCCAAATAGCAGAGAAAGAGGCCGCCGATCAACCGCAGCCAGCTCTGCTGCCTGACCAGCAGGTCGGAGATGAAAGTCAATCCCAGCCCCGCCACACACCCATAGAGCGCGTCGGCCGTGGCCGCGCCCAGCCCGGAAGCAAAACCGACCGGGCGCCCCTCGGCCAGGGTGCGGCGGATACAGAGCACGCCAATCGGTCCCACCGGCGCGGCGATGGAAAACCCAATGATCACCCCTCGTATCAAAAATGTGAGATCCATGCTGATTTGATTCCCCCAGTCAGGTATTCAGGTATGGTGAAAGCAGCTTACCACGGAGATCGCGGAGGTCGCAGAGCGTTGGGTGAAAAGCCAGCGGGCTCTGCCCCCTCAGCGGTGAGCCTCTTCGGGGCGCTCAGGGGCGCCGTCCCCTGGCCCCGGCGCCGAGCGCTGCCAGCTGTCGCGCAGCCGGGCCCGGAGACGGTTCAGGTGCTGGCGCAGCCAACCAACCTCCTCTGGCTGAAATTCCCGGCGGCCGTAACGGGCTTCCACGAACGCCTGCGTCAGCGACGACAGCGCCTCCTCCTCGCCGGCCACGTGCGGGGTCAGGTCTCCGACATACTCGTAAGGCGTGGCCGTCGGCGCGCGGGGATGACCGGCCTGCGCGGCCCGCTCCAACAGCACCCGGTAGAGACGGCGCACCCGTTCACGCTCGTTCCGCGCCCGCCATCGCTCCCACCCATTCAGGTTGCCGGCCTGAATCACCGGTACGGGCCGGGCCGTGATCTGTTGCCACCACGCCCCCACCCGCCGCCGCACCCCGCGCCACCGGTCCCAGAAAGCCCGCCACCCATTCACCAGCCATGACCACAGCCCACCGCCGTTGCCCAGGCGCGGCCGGTCGCGCAGGTAAAGGCGCACCAGCACAAAAAGCACCACCGCCACCGCCACCCAGAAAAGGGTCGCCTGCAGGTAGGGTAGCCAGGGTGGACCCCCGCCCGTGGTGGCAGCTGCGGGAGCCGACGGCACTTGCAGCTCCGGCGGGGGCAGCTCCGTTAACGCTTGGGAGTTCAGCAGGAAGCGGAAGGGCCACAAGAGCAACCAGAACAGCAGCGCCAGCAAGTAAAACAGCACCGTCCCCAGTACAGTGAGCATAAAGCCCAGCCACAGAAACAGATAGAAGCCCAGCAGTGTGCTGCCGGCCGGTAGGAGCAGCGCCACCAACGCTATCCCGCCCACAAACAGCAGCCCCCAGAGTCCCCAGCGACGCACCAATCCGGGAGCGACGGGCACCCCGGCATAGATCCAGCCCGCCCGCAGTAACGCCAGGCGGGCCTGACCAAACAGCAATAGCCCCAGGCCAATGTAGACCAGCGGCATGAGTGTCAACGTGTTGACGTTCGCCGAGTGCAAGTGCACAATCTTACCGGAGAGATCTAACTGGGTCAATCCCACCGCTACCAGCAGGAAAAGTGCCCCAAAGGTGAAATAGGTCTTCAAATCGGCCAGGCCGGCAGCGTGCTCCTCCACCGTGTTGTAAGGATCGTTCAGTTCATCCAGCGCCCGCGCCAGTTCCAGCGCCAGCAGCCACATGACAAGAACGATAAACGCCCCCAAGAGGTAATCAAAGTCGTAGAGAAAGAGCGACGGGTGAAGGAGCCAGGTCCGAGCATCCTGCCAGAAAGCCTCCCACCCGCGCTCAAGGTAGGTCAACGGTTTCAAGATCATCAGCATAAGGAGCACTTCAGTCACCCGCCGGCCCCAACGGCGCTCAAACCCCGCCACGCGCCCCACCGTTTGCTCCATGACCAGCGTCTCCAGCACCACCAGTCCGACCAGGAGCACCAGGTAGCCGCCCCGCCAACCCGGAATGAGAAACTGGAACGCGGCGACCCAGCCGGCGGCCACACAGGCGACCAGGCTGCTGATGACCAGCGAGCGGAACAGCAGCGCAGCCCAATCCCGGCCTGCTACCGGTGGCGAAGAAAGGGGAGGCGGTTGCTCTACTGCCACAGTTCCAGATCCTTTTCGCTGGTGAACCAACAGGCCGGCACGCCAATTTGCGCCAGGCGCGCCTGGAAGGCCGGGAACGCCGGTTGCATATCGGTGGCCACCAACAGAACGTGGCAGCCCCGCCGCCGCAGCTGCAACAGCGCCGCCCACAGCTCCGGCGCTTCGCCGGCCGTGATCACCACCACGGTGCTGCCCCACCCCAAGCCGGCAGTGGCCTGCGCCAGTAACGGGGCCAGGGGCGCGGTGGGGGCGGCCTCGGCGCGAGCCAGTGTCTCCAGCAGCCGCATCAGGTGCTCCCGCCCCCGCCCCGGCGGGATCACCTGGAGCCCGCTCTGATCGGTTACCGCCTCGCGTCCCAACAGCGCCAATCCGACCGGTTGGCGCTGCTGGCTCAAATAGGCGGCGACCGAAGCCGCAATCACGACCCCCAATTCGGTGGCGGGCACGCGGTTGCGAACGAGATAAGCCTCCAGGTTCAGATCCAGGAAGACCAGGGTGTGCAGCGCAATCGCCGGCTGGTAACGCTTGACCTGCAATTTGCCGGCCCGGGCGCTGCTGGTCCAATGGATCTGGCGCAGACTGTCACCCGGCTCGTAGTCGCGCACCCCCAGAAAGCGGCTGGGATCCTCAAAAAAGCGCTGCCGGCTCGCCACCGTGCCAAACGGCAGCTGCGAGGGGAGCTCCAGACGGCGCAGCGGGATGATCTTGGGATAGACGATGAAGACGTCGCCCGGCTGCTCCCTGACTTCATCGTGAGCCAATCCCAGGAAATCACCGGTACGTGAGACTAATGGCCCCAACGTGTAGTAACCGCGCCGCCGGCAGGTCAACCGGTACTGCAACGCCGTCCGCTCGCGGGGCGCGAGTGAGACGACCCGTTGCTCAAAGGTAGGCGTGTGCAATTCCAACGGCAAGCTTTCACGCAACATAACCCAAAGGAGCGGCAGCCAGCCCCGGTTCACTATTTCTAATTCCACGGCGACCTCTTCGCCGTAGAAGGCCCGTGCCGGGAAATGGCGCTGAGCAGCCAGTCCCGGCAGCGCATGTTTAATCCAGAGCCGCGATAAGACCACCAGTCCCACCAGGATATAGAACAGGTAGAACAGGCTGTGGCTGCCGCTAAAGAACGCCAGCAGCAAAATGAAGCAAAAGACCGGGAGCAGTTTCATGGCTCCAGTTTCAGCGGGACCCGCTCCAGAACCTCCTGTACCACCGCCGCCGCCGTGCGGCCGCGCAGGCCACTCTCTGGCCGGACGATCAGACGGTGCGTTAACGTCAAGGGAGCCATGGCTTTGACATCGTCGGGCAAGACGTAATCACGCCCGCGCAGCGCCGCCAGCGCCTGGGCCGTCTTGAAGAGCGCCAGGCTCCCGCGCGGGCTGGCTCCCAACGCCAGGTCAGGATGCTCACGGGTGGCATGAATGAGCCGGACGATGTAATCTTCCACCGTCTCATCCACATGGGTCTCCCAAACAGCCCGGCTGAGCGCCGGCAGCTGCGCGCCCTCCACCACCTGGCCCAGGGACTCAATCGGGTGCTCGCGCTGCAACCGGCGCAGGATCTGCTTCTCGCCCTCGGCGTCCGGGTAGCCGAGCGCCAGACGCAACAGGAAACGGTCCAGCTGTGCCTCCGGCAGCGGGAATGTCCCCTCGTACTCAATGGGGTTTTGCGTGGCCAGCACGATGAAAGGGCGCGGTAGCGGATAGGTCACGCCGTCCACGCTGATCTGCCGCTCGCCCATCGCCTCCAACAACGCCGATTGGGTGCGCGGTGTGGCCCGGTTGATTTCATCGGCCAGCAGCACATGGACGAAAGCCGGGCCGGGGCGGAATTCAAACGTCTGCGTCTGCTGATTGAAAACACTGACGCCGGTGATGTCGTTAGGCAACAGGTCGGGCGTGCACTGCACCCGCTTGAATGAAAGCCCCAACGAGGCCGCGAGCGAACGCGCCAGCATCGTTTTTCCCACCCCCGGCACATCCTCAATCAAGACATGCCCCTCACAGAGCAGCGCCACCAACAGCCGCTCAATGGTGAGACGCTGCCCGACCATCACATTTTCCACATTGGCGATCACTTGTTCGGCGAAGGATTGTACGGCGTTCATGAGCCCTCCAGACAAGCAAAGCATCAAGAATCAAAGAGGTAGTGGAGATCTATCCGCTACGGTGACGATTGTACTCTCAAATCAAGCAGCGACAACCTTGCCGGAATGCCAGGAAAAAGGTATACTTACTCCTTGTGTACAACCCGTCCTCCCTGATACCGGTCGGGTCGTGCCGTGGCCCAGGATGCCTTTCATTGAGATTACTGATCTGACTTATACCTACCCTTTGCCGGGCGGCCAGCCGATCCCGGCGCTACGGGGTATTTCGCTCAACGTGGAAGAGGGGGAGTACGTCGCCATCATCGGCGCGAACGGCTCCGGCAAATCCACGCTGGCCCGTTGCCTCAACGCGCTGCTGCTGCCCACCAGCGGGCGCGTCCTGATCGCCGGGCTGGACACGCGCCACACCGCCCATTGGCAGCAAATCCGCACGACCATCGGCATGGTCTTCCAGTTCCCCGAAGATCAGATGGTGGCGACGGTCGTGGAAGAAGACGTCGCTTTCGGCCCGGAGAATCTGGGGCTGCCGCCGGAGGAAATTCGCCGCCGGGTGCGCGAGGCATTGGAGACGGTTGCGCTGTGGGATCAACGCCATCGCCAACCGCATCTGCTCTCGGCCGGGCAAATGCAACGGGTCGCGCTGGCAGGCACTTTAGCCATGCGCCCGCGCTGTATCGTCTTTGATGAGGCCACCGCCATGTTAGATCCGGCCGGCCGGCGGGCCGTCCTGGAGATGATGGCCCGGCTGCACCGGGAAGGGCTGACCATTCTGACCATCACCCACTTCATGGAAGAGGCCGCGCAAGCCGACCGGGTCATCGCCCTCCAGAATGGCCGGGTCGCGTTAGACGGTTCCCCCCAGGTCGTCTTTTCCCGTCCCGCGGAGCTGGCAGAGCTGGGGCTGGACCAACCGCCGGCCGCGGCCCTGGCAAACACGCTGCGGCACTGCCTGCCGGCGCTGCCCCCCGGTTTGCTGACGGTGGAAGCGGTGGTGGCAGCGCTGGTCGGATTGGAGCGGCCCCTCTCCCTCAACCGGCCGGCCCCGGCTCCGCCCGGCTTGCCGCCGTCGGCCGCTGAGCAACCGCCCTATATTGATGTGGTCGCGCTGGGTCACATCTACCTGCAAGGGACCCCCCTGGAGCGCCGGGCGCTGGCCGATGTCAATCTGGCCGTCGCCGAGCGAGAGGCCCACGGGCTGCTGGGCACGACCGGCTCCGGCAAATCCACCGTGATGCAGCACCTCAACGGCCTGTTACGGCCCCAGGAAGGGCGCGTGCGCATCGGTCCCTATGACCTCAACGCTCCCGACGTAGATCTCAAAGCCGTGCGGCGCACGGCCGGCCTGGCCTTTCAGATCCCGGAAATGCAGATCTTTGAGCAATACGTGGGCGATGAGATTGCTTACGGGCCTCGCCTCTTGGGGGTGAGCGGCGAAGCACTACGCGAAGCGGTCCGCTGGGCCATGGAGCTGGTAGGGTTGGATTTCGCGGTTTACAAGGACCGGCTGACCTTTACCCTGAGCGGCGGCGAGCGGCGCAAAGTCGCGCTGGCCTCCATCCTGGCCCTGCGCCCGCGCGTCTTGTTGTTAGACGAGCCGACCGCCGGGCTGGACCCCGCCGCCCGGCGCGAGCTGCTCGGCCGGCTCAAGGGATTGCGCACCACCGGGCTGACCCTGGTCTTCGCTTCTCACCAGATGGAGGACCTGGCAGCTCTGGCCGACCGCCTGACCGTCCTGGCCGACGGGCGGGACGTGTTGCACGGCAGCGTCGGCGAGGTTTTCGCCCAGGGAGCGCTGCTGCGTCCCCTGAACCTGGAGCCGCCCGTCGTCACCCAGGTCGCGGAAGGGCTACGAGCGCACGGCTGGACGCTCCCGGCCGGTATCACCGATGCCCGTGCCCTCATTGCCGCCCTGGCCGCGGCCGGCTGCGACCCTCAGTCCCCGGCTATTTGAATCCTTTGGGAGAGACTATGCATAAAATCACTTTTTCCGACCGGTTACGTTACCAGTTTGACCAGACGATGTCTAAGGGCACGATTGCCCTCATCGGCTGGCTGGCACTGCTCTCGGTCATCCTGATCGGCCTCATCTCGCTTATCGTGGTGGTCACCGGGGTGGCCCCAACCGACGAAACTGGAAACCAACCGGGGTTCGTGCAGGTGGCCTGGATGGGTCTGATGCGCACGCTGGACGCCGGCACCATGGGCGGCGATACCGGCAGCTGGCCTTTCCTGCTGGCGATGTTCGCCGTAACGTTGGGGGGAGTCTTCATCGTGAGCAGTCTCATTGGTATCCTCACCAGCGGCCTGGAAGGGAAACTGGAGGAACTGCGCAAGGGACGCTCGTTTGTGGTAGAAGAAGACCACACCGTCATCCTGGGCTGGTCGCCGCAGATTTTCTCCATCATCTCCGAACTGGTTGTCGCCAACGCCAATCAAAAACGGCGCTGTATCGCGATTTTGGCCGCCGAGGACAAAGTGACAATGGAGGACGAAATCCGCAACCGGGTGCCCGAGCTGGGAACCACGCATGTCGTCTGCCGGACGGGCAGCCCCATTGATCCGAACGATTTGGAAATTATCAATCCTCATGGGGCGCGTTCCATCATCATCCTGTCACCGGAGACCGAAGATCCGGACTCCCAGGTGGTCAAAACGCTCCTGGCGCTGCTCAACCCTGCCAACCGCCGCCCGCATCCCTACCACATCGTGGCCGAAATCCGCACACCGCAAAACGCGGCCCTTGCCCGGATGGTAGGGAAAAAAGAAGTGGAGGTCATCCTGACGGCCGACCTGATCGCGCGTATCGCCGTCCAGACCACCCTCCAACCGGGGTTGGCAGCCGCCTACACCGAGCTGCTGGACTTCGCCGGGGACGAGGTCTATTTCAAAGCGGAACCGGCCCTGGTGGGCAAGACTTTTGGGGAGGCCCTTCTGGCATACGAGGACTCGGCGGTCATTGGCCTGCAATACGCAACGGGGCAGGTGCAGCTGAATCCCCCGATGGCGACGGTCATCCAGCCGGGTGATCAGATTATTGCCATTTCAGAAGACGATGACACCATCCGGCTTTCCGGGTTGACCGATCTCAAAATAGAGCCCGCCGCCATCCGCGCGCCGGCCCCCGGAGTTCACCCGCCCCAACGGATCCTGATCCTGGGCTGGAACCAGCGCGTCCCCTTCATCATCCAGCAACTGGATGCTTATGTGCCGCCGGAGTCCACCCTCACCGTGGTAGCAGACGTGGACGAGGCCACCGCTCGCGCGGCCTGTCAGTGCGAACGGCTTATCAATCAGACTGTGACCTTCCGGCGCGGCGATACCACCGACCGCCAGCAGTTGGACCGGCTGGCGGTGACCAGCTATCATCACGTCCTGGTCCTGAGCTATGACGGCACGCTGCCCCCCCAGGAGGCCGATGCCCGCACGTTGATCACGTTATTGCACCTGCGTGACATTGCCGAGAAAGACGGGCACACCTTCTCCATCGTGAGCGAGATGCTGGACCTGCGCAACCGCGAACTGGCTGAAGTAACGCAAGCCGATGACTTCATCGTCAGCGACAAGCTGGTCAGTCTGATGCTCTCCCAGATCTCCGAAAACAAAGCGCTGGTGGCTGTCTTTGACGATCTCTTTGACCCGGCCGGCTCCGAGCTCTACTTAAAACCGGTGGAGGAATATGTGACGCCCGGCCACCCGTTGAACTTCTACACCGTGGTGGAGGCAGGCCGGCAGCGCGGGCAGGTGGTGGTGGGTTACAAAATCCAGGCGGAATCCTGGGATAAGGATAAGAACCACGGGGTCCGGCTCAACCCCGATAAATCGGCGCCGATCACCTTCGCCCCTGGGGATCAGCTCATCGTCCTGGCCGAGGAATAGTAGGGGAAATTTTAGTTTGCCACCGGATGCGGACTAAAGTTTATGCTACCCTCACAGCCGTTCCCACTCCAGGTCGTCGTGGGTGAGATAGATCACGCCATCGTCGTCAATGAACCGCTCTATGCTGTCGGCAGGGAAACAGAGCACGTCAAACGGAGCCCGGCGCACCACCCCCCGCAGCGCCTTATGGACCTGCGCCACCACCGGCTCCAGGTCGGTGTCCCATTTAGCCAACGCGAAATGGGTCAACCGGTAGCGTCGGCCCAGCACCGCAAGCTTATCCTTGCTCACTGCCCCGGCCTCCCCCCAAAAGTAGGGGTGCCCTTGCCCATCCAGGGCCACCACATCGGGGCGGTAGCGATCGCCAACCGGCATCTCTACCGCCAGGTTGGGATAGGCAGGCAGATAGAGCGCCCATAGCAATGCTTTCATCACCACATGCTCGGTGCTCTCGTCCGCCTTTTTGACGAAGACCACCTGCTTTCCACGGGCGCGCAGAGTCCATTTGCGAGGAAGCAGTAGTTCGGCGTCCATGCCGCCTATTATAATCCTAACCGGGCAAGGCGCAAGAAAAAAAGCGCGACCGGCGCCCTTAGGGGCGCCGGTCACTTGAATGGTTGCCAGACCGTCTATTCGCCCGCTACTTCCAGGTTGATTTCGCCCACCCCCGCCTGGATGGTGAGGGTAAGCGTGGTATCAGATTTGCCGTAGGCATCGTTAATGTACGCATTGCCGTCACGGTGTAACCCGACCGCGCTGACGTTGCCCAGCCCACTGGTGACCTCTACCCGCACGCCGATCTCCGACGGCAGGCGCAGGGTCGTCTGGCCCACCCCGCCTTTGATATCAACGGCCAGGTCCTGCTGCCAGTCCCCCCGCAGATCAAAAGTAGTAGCGCCCACCCCCATCTTGAAGTCCATCCGGGTCAGACTTTGGTTGCCCGAAAGATCCACTCTGGTGTCGCCGGCGCCCCCGTTGATGTCCAGCTCGGTGAGGTTGAGAGCCCCCAATTCCAGGTCGCTCTCGCCGGCGCCCAGGTTGATCGCCATCTCCAGCGGCACCGTGTTGTTGAAACGCAGGTCCCATTCGTTCCGCACGTTATCACCCCAGTTGATGCGCCGAATTTCCGGCTGCCGCACTTCCAACCGCCCCTGGTCGCTGACAATGGTGTATTCCACCCGCGGCCGCCAGTCGGCCACGTTGTAGGTAAAATCGGCCTCCATCAGACTGTCGGCGCCCCCGCGAATTGTCAATTCGCCAGCCCCCATGTTGACCGTCACGCGAGCGGTCTTGGCCTCCCCCAGTTCCACCGCCTGCGATTCGTGCTGCAGTTCACCTACCTCCACCGTCTCCGGCAGATTGACGGTGAACGAACAGCCCAACGAAACAACCAGTACGGCCACAACTACCAACCAACCCAGCCCTTTTACCATCCCCTTTTTCATGATTCTCCCCTCCTGCTTGTAACGGTTAGCTCATGAACGAGCCTATACTTTTATTACGCCTCAAGGGGAGAAAAGTTGCGCCCCCAAAACAGTGACCGGCATCTGTATAAGATGCCGGTCACTCACCAGAACCTTCCTCACTCAGGCCGATTTCCTGGCGCGGGCGGCCTTGGCGGCTTTCTTAGCCTGCTCCTCGGCGTAATCGGCAGGATGCAGCTGGGCGTGATAGGTCTCCGGTTTGGCCAGCTGCTCCGCACTCCAGAAGCCCGGCCGGGTATAACTGCTGAGCTCCCAATCCTGATCCATCTTGATCGCGTCAAAGGGGCAGAACTCGGCGCAGTAACCGCAGCTCATGCAGAGGCCGATATCCAGGTGATAGGCCGCCGCCATGCTCTGCGGGCGACCGGTCTCCGGGTCTTTGGCCCGCTCAATCCAGATGCACTGGACCGGGCAGGCCTGAGCACAAATGCCACAAGCAGTGCAGCGCAGTTTGCCGGTCTCGCCATCCACTACCAGGAAGGGAATGTTGCGCGACCGCTCCGGGACCGGCCGCCGCTCGCGGGGATATTGCAGGGTGAACGCGCCGCGACCCAGCGGCCCCTGGCGCTCCGGGATGTTCTTGGGATCGTCACGCCGGCCCAGATAGCGGATTTCATCCACATAGGTCATCAAAAAGTGATAGAACGTAATGCCCAACGTTTTTAAAACCCCGATGCCGTACATCAGCGATCTACCTCCCCCATCGTCAAATCAATGCTGCCGAGGATAGCCACTACGTCGGCGATCTTCATGCCCCGCGTGAGATAGCTCAGCGGCGTCAGGTTGATCAGCGACGTGGCGCGGATGTGATAGCGGTACGGGTTAGCACTGCCGTCGGAGACCAGGTAGAATCCCAACTCGCCCTTGGGCGCTTCAATCCGCCCGTAGGTCTCCCCGGCGGGCAGCTTGAGGCCGGGCGTCAGCTTCTTAGCCTGGACCGGCCCTGCGGGAATCCGGTCCAGCGCCTGGCGCAGGATCCGCAAGCTCTGCCAGATCTCGCCAAAACGGAGCGCCAGCCGGTCATATGAATCGCCGTGCTCGGCCGTCACAATGTCAAAGTCAAATTGCTCGTAGCCGCAATACGGCTCGGCGCGCCGGATGTCGTAGGGCACGCCGGAAGCGCGCAGTACCGGGCCGGCGGTGCCAAAGGCAATTGCCCGGTCAGGCGGCAGGACGCCCACCCCGACGGAACGCCCCTGGACGATCTCATTTTCCAGCATCATCGTCTGCATCAGCTCAATCTTGCGAGGAAGCCGCTCGTCTACCAGGAGTTTAGCCTGTTCCACCCACCCCTCCGGCAGGTCGGCCGCAACGCCGCCCGGACGCATGTAGTTATAGAGCATCCGCCCGCCGGAGACCGCCTCAAAGAGGTCCAGGATCAGTTCGCGTTCCTCCATCGCGTAAAGCGCGGCGGTCACGAAGAAACCAACGTCGTTGCCGTAAAAGCCGGCCGCGACCATGTGATTGATGATGCGGGCGAACTCCGCCATGATGACACGCAGGGTTTGAGCGCGCTCCGGCACCTCCCAGCCCAACAATTTCTCCATGGCGATGCAGTAGGCCAGGTTGTTGGTCATCCCGTTGATGTAATCCAGCCGGTCGGTAAAGGGGATGTTCTGCAACCAGGTGTTGCGCTCGCCGATCTTCTCGTGGTTGCGGTGCAGGTAGCCAAAGACCGGCTCCAGGTGGCGCACCGTCTCACCATCTAACCGCACGGCCAGCCGGAAGACGCCGTGCGTGCTGGGATGGTGCGGCCCCATATTGAGGATCATCTCGTCAGTCTGAAGCGGCTTGGCCGGATCACGGTCGGCTGAAAGCATCCGTTGGTAGAGCAGCCGGTCGGCCTCCTCAAAGTCCCAATCCTGCGGCTCCCAGCCGGCGGGGAAGCGGAGATTGTCCTTGAGCGGCGTGCGTTCTTCGGCCGGCACCGGCGCACCCCCTTCGGGGAAACGGCTCTTGAAGGGCTTGTGCTCTTCCTCGTAGTAAGCCTCCTTCCAATCCTTGCGGAGCGGAAAGCCGTCAAACCCCTCCCAGAGCAACAGGCGGCGCAGGTCGGGATGGCCCTCAAAGCGGACGCCGAACATGTCCCAGACCTCGCGCTCCTGGAAATCGGCGGCGGGGAACTCCGGGGTCAGGGACGGGACGACTGGCTTATCCCGGTCGGCATGGACATGCAAGGCTAAGTAGCCCCCACCACTGAGCCGATAGAAATGATAGACCAGGTCAAAACGGGCCGGGAACTCCGCCGTTGGCTGGGGATAATCCACTGCCGTCACGCTGGAGAGGTAATGAAACTGCTGTTCATCCCGCAGGAAGCGGGCCACCGCCACCAGCTGCCTGGCATCCACCACCAACCCGTCGCGCTCGGCCGGTTGTAAAGCGCCGGGGAAACGCTCATTCAAGCGCGGGAAGATATCTGCGGCCACGCCCTTTAATTCACCCATGCCTGAGGCCTCCGTTGTTGAGTTTTCATCCCCTCTCACAGCTCTTTCCAATCCACTTCCACGCGGGCCGGCTCCATCAATCCTTCGTACCGCCGCCAGTCCACCAAATCCGGCCCCAATAAAGGCACCGGGATGCCCTCATCCGGCGCTTTGCGGAAAGCGCGCATCTGGCGGGTGGATTCCTGCCCAATACGGGCGTGAAGTGCCAGGATACCGTGAAGCAGCGCCTCAGGACGCGGGGGGCAACCGGGGACGTAGACATCTACCGGGATCAGCTTGTCCACCCCGGAGACGACACTGTACCCTTCTTTGAACGGCCCGCCGGAGATGGCGCAGGCTCCCATCGCCAGCACGTATTTCGGCTCTGCCATCTGGTTGTAAAGCCGGACCAGCTGGGGCGCCATCTTCTTGGTCACGGTACCGGTGATCATGATGAGATCGGCCTGGCGTGGGCTGGCCCGCATGATCTCCATCCCGAAGCGGCCCAGGTCGTAGCGTGAGGCAGCCGTGGCGATCATCTCAAAGGCACAGCAGGCCAGCCCGAAGAAGATCGGCCAGAGCGAACGTTGTCGCGCCCAATTGTAGAGCTGGTCCACCGTGGTCAGTCTGACCGTCGTCTGGAGCTCGGGAGGGATTTCCGGTAACTCAACGTACTTCATGCGCAGGCACCTCCTAACATCCAAGAATATGGGCACGCACGGGCACACCTTCAGCGCGTAGAGGGGTGACTCCCCAAGATTCACCTTCAGCGCCACCCAGTGGGGCGGGCGGGACTTGAACCCGCACGCCTTACGGCACATGATCCTAAGTCATGCTCGGCTGCCAATTACGACACCGCCCCGCGCGAGGGATTATACCTTGAACCGGGAAAGAGGCAAAGTCCCTCGCTCAATCACCGGCCATGACCAATCGCCGCCGGTCAGATACCCGCTACCTGCTCGCCGTAGGCCAGCAGGGCGGCCACCTGTTCCGGCGAACGGCCCTCGGCGTAAACCCGCAGCACCGGTTCCGTCCCAGAAGGGCGGATCAGCAGCCAGGAGTCGTCGGCCAGCAGGTATTTAACGCCGTCCAGCGCACTGACCTGCACCACGGTCTCCCCTGCCAGTTCCGCCGGCGGTTGCTGAGAGAGCCGCGCAGTCATCTCCTTTTTAGGTACCGGGCGGTGCAGGGGGTAATCGTGGCGGGCATAGTGCGCCGGCCCCACCTCGCGCTGCAAATCGGCCACCAGTTCGTGCAACGGCACGCGCGCGCTCGCCATAATCTCCAGCAGCAACAGCCCCATCAGGACCCCATCGCCCACCGGGATGTGGCCTTTGATGGTGATCCCGCCCGATTCTTCGCCGCCGATCAGCACATCGTCATTAAGGATGTGCTCGGCGATGTGGTTGAAGCCGACCGGCGTTTCGTGCAGCGGCAGCCCGTAACGAGCGGCCAGGCGATCCACCATGCGGGTGGTGGAGACGGTCTTGACGACCGAGCCACGCAGTCCCTTCTTTTCCACCAAATAGCGCAGCGCCAGGCTGAAGATCGTGTGCGGATCCACGAAATTGCCCAGCGCATCCACCGCGCCGATCCGGTCGCCGTCACCGTCGGTCGCCAGCCCCACCTGGGCGTGCTCGGCCTGGACCGCCGCCACGAGCGCGTGCAGGTAGGCCGCAATCGGCTCCGGGTGGATACCGCCAAAGCCGGGGTTCATCTCCCCGCGGATCTCGCTGAGGCGGCAGCGGGTGCGGCTGAGCAGGTCGCGGAAGACCCCACGCGCCGAGCCGTACATCGCATCGGTCACAATCCGCAGCTCGCCGCTGGAGATAAGGTCCAGGTCGACCAGCGTCGCCAGATGCTGGTAGTAGGGCCAGGCCGGATCAAAGCGGCGGATCAGCCCCTGGCGCAGCGCCACCTGGTAATCCATCAGGTTGGGGCCGCGCGCCTCGCGCTGGTTGCGCTCCAGCAGCGCCTCCACTGCGCGGGCCTCCTCCGGTAAGGCTGAACAGCCGGCCGCCGACTTGAGCTTGACGCCGTTGTAGCGCGGCGGATTGTGGCTGGCGGTGATCATCACCCCGGCCTCGGCCTTCTTCTCCACCACCGCATACGCTAACGTGGGGGTAGGAACATCGGCACGGGTCAGGTAAGCGATGAGAGCGTTGCCGGCCATCACCCGCGCCACCTCTTGCGCGTAGCGGTCCGAAAGGAAGCGGGTGTCAAACCCCACCACCACCTCCGGTTGTTTACGCTCACTGATCTCCCACACATAATCGGCAATGGCCTGGGCCACCAGCCGCAAGTTGTCAAAAGTAAACGTATCGCTGATGACCGCGCGCCAGCCATCGGTGCCAAAACGAATCGTCATAGGTCCTCCCGGGTTGCTGGAGATTTCACAGGTGAAAGGTGAAACGTGAAACGTAAAACGTGAAATGGGATGACGCATCACGTCTCACGTCTCACGCATCACGCCTCACGTATCACATCTCACGTATCACATCTCACGCATCACGTTTCACGCCTCACGCCTCACGTATCACGCATCACGTTTCGCGCCTCACAAATCATAGTACAGCTCAATCTCATACGGGTGCGGCCGGTTGCGGACTTCGCGGTCTTCCTTCCGCTTGCGGGCGATCCACCGCTCAATCAGGTCCAGGCTGAAGACCTCGCCGGCCAGCAGGAAGTCGTGATCGGCCTCCAACGCATCCATCGCCTCATCCAGAGCGGTGGGCAGCGCCTTGATGGCCGCCCGCTTTTCCGCCGGCCAGGAAAAGATATCCTCATCAATCGGGCCGAACCCCAACGCGGTGGGATCCATGCGCTTGAGGATCCCATCTATCCCGGCCAGCAGCTGCGCCGCCATCGCCAGGTAAGGGTTGCAGGTGGCATCCGGGGGCCGGAACTCAAAGCGGGCCGTATCCGGCTGGTTGGCGTACTTGGGGATGCGGATCGCGGCGCTGCGGTTGCCCAACGAGTAGATGGCACTGATCGGCGCTTCATAGCCGGGCACGAGCCGGCGGTAGGAGTTGGTGCTGGGATTGGTGAACGCCATCACCGCGCCGCCATGGGCCAGCAGCCCGCCAATGTAATACCGCCCAATCTCGCTCAGACAGCCGTACCCCTGCGGGTCGTAACAGAGATTGCGCTTGCCCTGCCAGATATGCTGGTGGAAGTGCATCCCGGAGCCGGCCTCCCCGTAGAGCGGCTTGGGCATGAACGTGACGGTCATCCCGGCGGCGACGGCAGTCATCCGCGCCACGTACTTGACCAGCAGGGAAGCATCGGCGGCCAGTAACAGCGGCAGCATCGGCGTCTCAATCTCGCACTGCCCCGGCCCGCCCACCTCATGGTGGTGGTACTTCACCTCAATCCCCATCGCCTCCAGGTGCATACTGATCCGGGTGCGGATGTTGTAAAGGTGATCCTGGGGCGGGATGGCGTGATAGCCGCCGTGGCGAGGGATCGTGTAACCACTGCCGAGCGCCTGGCTGTTCCAGTCGGCCTCGGCGGATTCCACCCGGTAGGAAGCGACATTCATGCCGTTTTCATAAGAGACGCCATCAAAGACGTAGAACTCAAACTCCGGCCCCCAGAGACTATGGGTAGCCACGCCGGTAGTGCGCAGATACTCCTCGGCGCGGAGCGCGATGTTGCGTGGATCGTAGGGGAAAGATTGCCGGGTGTCCGCTTCCAGCGTCCGGCAGATAAAACTGAGCGTGGGCACCTCCCAGAACGGATCCAGGAAACCGGTGGTCAGGTCAGGGACCAGTACCATATCGCCGGCGCTGACCGATTTGAAGCCCACGCTGGAGCCGTCAAAACCGACGCCGTCCTCCATCATCTTGGGCGTGAATTGAGCCGCCGGAATAGTCAGATGGTGCCAGCGGCCCCAGAGATCACAGAACTTCAAATCTATCATGGCAATCGCCCGTTCGCGGATAAAAGCCAGCGCCCCTTCAAACGTTTGGAACATGAAGACCTCCTCTGAAATATAGAAACCAGTTAAGGAGTGAGCAGAGAGCAGTAGGGAAGTTCCTGTTTCCTGCTCACTGCTCACGGCTCACATTTTCATCCCACGGGTGGTAAACGCCAGTTCATGGGGAATTCCTCTGCTCACTCCTCCGCTCACTGTTTTCTGCTCACTATCATGGCTCACCGGCCAGCGCCGCCCGTAGCGCACTATAAGCCGGCCGGAGCCGCCCCCCTTCCTCCGGCGTCACCTGCTCCCAATAGAAAGGGTCTACAATTCCCCACCAGAACTCTTCGTTCTCAGGGGTCCAGTGAGGGTCGGGCAGGGTCCAGACAAATAGCAGACCGATCCAGGGGGACCAGTGCGTGCGGGCGTAGCGGAAAGCGCGCACCAGATACTCGGCCTGCGTCTCCGGCGAGACGGCAAACCAGCTGTAAGCCGGGTGGACCGGGTCGGTCGTCCACCCAAACTCCAGGATCGCCACCTGCCTGGCGCCATCGCCGTACCGTTCCATGATGGCCCGCATCTCCTCCACGTGGCGGAAGCAAAAGAACGAGTGGTCGCCATACTCCGAGCGCCGGGCCACCTCGCCGGGGGCCGCTTCTGGCGGCGCTGCGTACCCCGGTGCATTCAGTCCCAACAGGTCAAAGAAAGAGGCCGCCCCGGCTTCGTACATTGCCCCGAGAAAATCAGCGTCGGGCATCGCCTCCGGCGGGCCGGAACCGGTCGGCGCCAGGCCGGCCGAAATGACGAGCGCCTGCGGATCGGCCGTCTTAATGCCGAGGTAGCACGCCCGCAGGAGCGCCACATAGCCGGCCGGATCCGGGAGCTGCCCCCCCCACTCCCGCGCCAGATTCGGTTCGTTCCAGACCTGGTAGCCCCGCACCCGCCCCCGGTAACGGGTGGCGACCGCGTGACAGAAAGTCCCCAACGTCTGCACGTCAGCGGGCGGCGTATCCAGGGTTGCCTGGCTGTCGGGCGGCGCTGCCCAGTCCGGGGTGCCATCCAGACGAAAAACCAGATTCAGCGAACGCTGCGCAGCTTCGTCCACAATCTGATCGGGGATGGACCAGTCATATTGCCCACGGTCGCCTTCTACATCGCGCCAGGCCAGGCGCTGCTTGACCCAGGTGAAGCCCCCCTCGGTGACCAGACGCCAATCCCGCATGGCCGCCCAGCGATCCCACCAGAGGTGCACGTTAATCCCGTACTCCGGGGAAGGGAAACGCGCCGGCAGCGGCCAGGGCGTCGGGGTGGGAGCTGCTGTCACCGCAGGCGTAGTTGGGAGCGGCGACGGCGTGTGACCAGCAGCACATCCCACCAGCAGGCCAACTGCCACTCCTACCAGCAGCCCCAGCTCTCCCCGCCGCGTCCTCAACCGGCCCAACCCTCACACCTTTTGCAGGTTAACGTCTTGCCTCTCACGCTTCACGTCTCACGTCTCACGCTTCACGTCTCACGTCTCACGCTTCACGTTTCACGCCTCACGTTTCACGTCTCACGTTTCACGTTTCACGCTTCACGGTACCTTCGGCATCCGCTCCAGCGCGTCAAAGGCCGGCCGCGGGGCACCGTTAAAATCCACGATACTGTAAGGAGCATTGGGATCGGTCTCCCCGACGCCCCCTTTCAACCCATAATCCAGGTTCCAGAGGAACGCCAGGCGGACAAAGCCCCACTGGCGCATGGACTGGAAGGCCTCCACCGTCCATTGAGCCTGCTCCTGCAAGGTATTATCCCAGGAGAACTCAAAAGCCGGGGGGACCTGCGACCACCCCTCAGCCGAGGCCCAGCCAAATTCAGTAATGCAGAGCGGGATATTGGAACCCGCTTTCTGAATCAGATCGTGATAGACCCACAACGTGGTGTAAAACGACCAGGAGTGGTGCGGGCTATCAAAGGGGCCGCGGAACGTGGCTGTGGGATCGTTGGGCACCTGGTCATACGGGACGTTCGGTCCGATATTGTAGCCATTGTGATGGACACCCACACAATCGGTGTATTGCAGGGCCCCGGCGTCAATCATCTGCTGGAGGTAACGGAAATCGTCCAACGAGGTAAGCCGGTTAGGATTGGCCGGATCAATCCCATCCACGCCGGTCGGCGAGAGCGCGCCGCTGATGACAATGATGTTAGGGTCGCGGCTCTTGATGGCCTGATAGGCCAGCCGCAGCATCTCCACGTAACGGGCCGCATTAACCCCTTGCGCGGTGTCCCATTCACGGGCCAGATTCTCCTCGTTCCAGACCTCAATGGCCTGAATCCGGCCCTTGTAGCGCTCTATCACCTGCCCCAGGAAGCCCGCGTAGAGGCTGAGATCATCCGGTGGCGCGGCAGTGGGATCGCTGTCAAAGTAGGAACGCGACCACTCCGGCGCATCCACAATGCTGAGCATGATCTTCAGCCCAATCTGGCTGGAAGCATCCACCACCGGATCATACAGGCTCCAGTTGTACTGCCCGCGTTGCGGCTCCACGTCCTTCCAGCGCACCTGCTGCTTGACCCAGGAGAGGCCCAGTTTTTCTTTGATTTGACGCGGCGTGTAAAAATAGTCGCCGGCGACCGGCACGACACTCTGCGCAGCAATCCCATACCCGAATTCCCAGGGCAACGACGGGACGTTTTGCGCGGGAGGCGACGTGGTGACAGCCCCGGCCGGCGTAGTCGCGGCCGGGGGCGGCGTTGTCGGATTCACAGCCGGCGCACCGCCAGCCTGGGTCGTCAACGCTGGCTGCAAAGTCGGGGCAACGTAAGCCGTGGGCCGCGCGGTGGTTGCCTGCCCGGCCGGCAACCCCACTCCCCCCACCACACAATACAACCCCAGGCTCAGCACAAAGAGCCAAACCGCAATCGCCAGCAGCAATGGAAGCCCGCGCAGTTGGCGCAGAGTCGCCATGAGAGATTGCCAAAATGACTTTTGCATCAGCAACTCCTTTATGGAAAATTAGGCAGGATGAAGACGAAAGGCGGAAATATCGCTATGTCCCCTCAACAATGCACAAATCTCGGATAGAAGAGCGACTAAAAAACGCATGTACCGCTGGAGAGGAGCCAGCGCCCATAGTATCTTAATGGGTTCGCAGTCAGACGTTTTAGCGCCGTTCCCCGCGCTGAAGGGCGTCACGACAAGCCCGTTCTCCCCTACCCCCAGCCCAGATCGGGGGCCGAACGGCGGCGGCGCGTTGGCGGAGGCGGCTCTTGCCGGCTGCGTTGATAGTCCCGTTCCTCGCGTTGTTCGGTCGTCGGCGACTTTTTGGTCAGCCCCAGGCCGGCCGTCAACGCCGACTGGACCACCTCATCGCCTGCCAGCTGCGCAGTCAGATCACCCTCCAGGTCGGTCAGATCGGCGTCCGTCGCCCCCTCCGTGCGGCGCTCAATCAACTCCCGGTAAGCCGCACTGCCAAAGAGGCCCTCCGCGTCCTCCAGGCGCCCCGAATCCTTGAGAAAACGCGCGGCGGCTTGCGGATCATCAGCATCCACCTGAGCCGCCTCAGTCTTGAGCTGCGCCTGATGTTCTTGAGCGGAATGGAGCAGCCCCACCGCAGAGATCAACCGTTCCACGGCGGTGCTGCCGCAGCGCGGGCAGGGCGGTGCCGGTTCGCCGATCCGTTTCGCCAGCTGTTGGAACCGCCCAGCGCAGGCCGGGCAGTAGTACTCATAGACAGGCATGATTCACCTCGCCTTCCAGGTTAACTCTGCCGGCCAGCGGTGCTGACCGGCAGAGTGAGTATACCTATTTTTAGCGAAGGGGCAAGCCCAGGGTCGTTAATTTTTCCCTCGCACGCAACACGGGGCCAGCCACCAGGCGCATGGCCCCGTGGTCCCCCCACTCTACCGCGTTGCCGCCGGAGTGCCCCGCGGACCACCGGTACAAACGACGAAATGATCCGGCTGGCGGCCGGTGTGGACTTCGTACTGCTGCCCCTCACCGGTCAGCAAAGTCACGCGCCACCCCGGTGTGATGACCTGGGCGTACATCATCCCCGGCTGCGGGCAACCCAGGCTGGTATCGGGCCAATCCACCGGCTCGGCCGCCGACACCTGCAACGTCTCAGGCGCTACGCCCAAGGCTTCAGCCACCTGCGCCAACCACGCCGCCGAAAACAGTCCGCCGGACTCCACCGGGGATGCGGGCGACGGCTCCGGCAGCGGCGAAAGCCCCGTTTCAGGCTCTCCCGGCTCCGGTAAAGGCGAAAGTGTCACTGCGGGTTCCTCCGGCCCCGGCAAAGGTGAGCGCGGCGCGCCGCCGGTAACCGGGTCGGCGGACAACGGCGAAAGCCCCGAAGTCGGGGCACAGGCTACCAACCCCAGAATCAGCCATCCTAACCACCATCTACGTTGCACCATCTATCTCCCTCCTCCGAAAATAGAAACCAGTTTAAGGGTGAGCAGAGAGCAGCCGGTAGAAGTTCCTGTTTCCTGCTCACCGCTCACTGCTCACATGGCCTTTAAAAATTAAATGCGGTAACACCAGACGACTCGTTTTTTCCCGGTAGCGCCGGGCGATCAATCGCCCGGCTACCCAAGCCACGCCCGGTAAACCGGGCTGCCGTAGCCCCGTTCACGGGGCGTTGCTGGTTAGGCCGGCGGTTAACCGCCGGG
>Ga0067045_1028119_pt1 | contig 42578 bp, 38 predicted proteins | sample TerdegcTABiofilm_FD_59184 | JGI IMG/M metagenome (GOLD analysis project Ga0067045, IMG submission 59184) | Combined Assembly of (Gp0054472, Gp0054536) Wastewater bioreactor microbial communities from Singapore -Terephthalate degrading... | reverse complement strand
GACCCTGCCGGCAAGCGTATAACCTTTATGGGTAGTGTGAAAGTCCAGGGTGTTATGCGGGATGGTCTTTGGGTACTGAACTCTGACGGGTCCGGACTAAAGACTTTTCCAGCATTGATTCCTGCCGATGTACAAGATGGTTATGCCTTTTGGTCACCCGACGGTAGCCAGATCGCCTTTACTAGAAACGGGCAGATCTGGATAGCCGAAGCAGATGGAAGTGGTACCCGCATATTATCTGATGGGGGGCCTGATTCCTTTGCCATGGTGCTTGACTGGATGGACAAAACGCTTCTTATCGCCCGGTCGGATTCTCCTGCCTCCGATTACCGGTTGTACTTGCTTGATCTTGAAACGGAGAATCTGATGGCAACAGGTCTTGAGGTTATGAACGCCATCTTCATCGATTCTATTGAAACTATCCTTTACGGTAATGGGCCTTTGCGTATCTGGGATGTGTTCGAGGATAAGCAAGATCCGGAAACCCTACCCATAGAACCGAGCTTTAGTAGCTTTATTGATTTTAGCCGGTCAGCCGACAGCTCCAGGGTACTACTCGATGCTAAAGACGAGATGGATACCTCTATCAACCATTTGTATCTAATTGACACTAACTAACCGACAGTCCGGGCGCTTTATAGCAGAAGATATTTTCTCGTCATAAGGCTTGGGCGATCGCAATTCTAGAAGAATATTAAAAAGGTGGAATGCGGATTCAGGTATAGTTATCCTGTACATTCGGGGAGGCGGATAAGTGGAACAATCCTAGTTCAGGGGTTGAACCTTTACTAACCACAAGAGGATTTATGTTGCAGACCCTTAATACCGCATCCAGTTTCAGTCCAGGCCTCACCGGGTTGTATGGTCTTGGAGGTAATTGAGAAATACTTTTATTTCTTCCCCTTTGGCCACAGTCTTACGAACAAGTAGAAGATCACTTGTACGGCGAATACAAAGGTGATGCTGCAGATCATCAGAAAGAGGCTTTGCGAAATCAATCCGCCACTTTTTATGGAATTTATAAGATCGTACATAGTTTTCCTCCTAACCCACCAATAAGGGAACCAGGGCAAGGATCATGCCTCCGGCAATTACTGACCCTAACTGTCCGGACACATTTGCCCCAACAGCATGCATGATTACAAAAAGTGAGGGATCCTCCTTTGTGGCCATCTTTTGAATTACCCGGGCGCTCATGGGAAAGGCAGAAATCCCCGCAGCGCCGACCATGGGATTTATCTTCTGTTTTCGGAAGAGATTGATGAATTTAGCAAATAAGACGCCTCCTATGGTATCGAAAACAAAGGCTACAAGACCCATAATGAGAATCAAAAGGGTAGGCAGGGTTAGAAAGCGTTCTGCCTGCATGCTCGATCCTATGGTGATTCCAAGAAGCAGGGTAACCAGGTTGGCTAATTCGTTCTGAGCCGCGGAGGAGAGCCTCTCCAATACCCCACATTCCTTTATAAGATTACCGAACATCAGGGACCCGATGAGAGGCACGCCCATGGGGGCAATAATACCTGTGATTATAGTAACAATAATCGGAAAGGAGATCCGTAGGCTTTTAGGTATATCTTCATCTTGGATTTTCATTCGGATATTCCTCTCCTTTTTGGTGGTAACAAGGCGGATTACCGGTGGCTGGATAAGGGGCACCAGGGCCATATAGGAATAGGCAGCTACGGAGATTGGTCCGAGATACTCCTTGGCAAAACGGGTGGCAACAAAGATCGAGGTCGGCCCATCCGCTGCACCTATAATTCCTATAGCCGCAGCAACCTTCAGATCAAAACCTAGTAAAACCGCAAAAAGCACGGTTATAAAGATCCCAAATTGGGCTGCGGCGCCGAAGAACATCATAACCGGATTTTTAAACATAGGCCCGAAATCGCACATTGCACCGACGGCTATAAAAATCAAAACCGGGAAAAGTTCTGTGGTTATACCGGCGTCGAAGAGAAGTTTGAGAAATCCAGGTGCTCCCTCATGTTCGAACACCACGGATAAAGGCAGATTTACCAGGATTGTGCCGAAACCTATAGGGAGGAGCAACATCGGTTCGTAGCCCTTTTTAACTGCCAGTGTAATGAGCGAAATTCCTATAAGAATCATTACCCCGCTCTGCCAGGTAAAGGAGGTCAGGCCTAGGAAAAGTTCTTCCATCTTTACACCTCTTAAAGAAAATCGGAAAATTTTTTAGATTATATTATCGTAAGCCGGGAATGAATAGATCCTTTTTTTTAAAATTCCTGAGGCCAGGAACCGTTTGGATTTGTCGGGAGTACTTGTTTTAGACCCCGCAATAGGCGGAGAATCCTCCATCCACAGGTATTATTGCCCCGTTTATAAAGGAAGCTTCTTTTGAACAGAGGAATTTTACTATCCCTGCCAGGTCCTCCGGATTGCCGTATCTTGCCATGGGAGTGGAATTGATTATTTTAAGACCTCTTTCTGTAGGTTTACCAGTTTCCTTATCCGTAAGCAGATACCGGTTTTGTTCCGTTAGAAAGAAACCCGGAGCAAGGGCATTCACTCTTATATTTTTCGAATAATTATGATTAAAGTGCACAGCCATCCACTGGGTAAAATTGGATACCGATGCCTTTGCGGCACTGTAGGCGATTGTTCGGGTAAGAGGCTTAAACGCCGCCATGGAGGATATGTTGATGACACAACCGGCCCCCTTCTGGGCAAAGATCTCGCCGAATACCTGGGTGGCCATAACGGTGCCTAGAAAGTTCAGGTTAAAAACCCATTTAAGGGCATCTTCGGGAATTCCGAAAAAACTGTTTTCCTCCGAGGTTGTAGCCTCAGCCTTGTTGCCTCCTGCTCCGTTTATCAGAATATCTACAGTGCCGAATTCCCTAAGTACATGCTCCCTCGCTTCCACGAGGCTTCTTCTATCCAGTACATCGGCACCCACGCCTAGGGCTTTTCCACCCTGTCTATTGATCTCCAGAGCCACTTCATCGGCCTTTTCCTTTCTCCTGCCGAGTATTGCAATGTTTGCTCCCTCCGCTGCCATAGCCTTGGCAATTACGGAGCCTAGCACCCCGTAGCCTCCGGTAATAACTGCGGTTTTGTATTGGATATCCGACATATTCTCTGCTCCTTATCAGTTTATACTGTTATTGCAAATAGAGAGTGTCACCCTGCTGGTATGGCTTGACCCGGAAGGCAGGGTAATTTCGTGGTCAAGGCAGTTGGCCGATTCGAGACACACAAACTCCTTCCATCCCCCCTGGATTTCGGGATTAGGTTCTCCCATGGTTTCGCCCGGATTCCATACCACTAAACCTCCCATCTCCTTCTGTAAAACCTGTATCCTTTTAGCCCGGCCCAGGTCAATAAGTTCGCACTCCCCTGGGGTGTTCATAAAGGCTTGAACCAGAGGTCCTGATACCGGAAGATCTCCTGAAGATCTTCCCCGGGCATCTGCCTTAAGCCGGTCGATATATTCCAGGTTGGAAAGCCCTTTTAGGAGACAATTTTCCGGATGGGAAACAGAGAAATAGGTATGAAAGGCCTCTTCAAAGGTAAAAGATCTCTTATCTCTGTTTTCCACCTTAAGCTGCAGGGTCAAAGTCGAAGAAACGGTAACCTCAAATTCCAGACGGAAGGAATAGGGCCATATTGTTCTTGTTTCTTCTGTATCTTCTAAGGAAAATACGACCTGAGTGCTTTCACTATCAATTATCCCGCTGGAAAGAACCTTCCACTCTCTTGTTCGTACAAAGCCATGCAGGGGAAGGTCCGGCCTAGATCTGTGGGGACCAAACCAGGGAAAACATAAGGGTATACCGCCTCTCATGGGTATTCCAAGGTCATAATCACTGTAGGGACTCATCCAGAGGAGGTCCGAGACCCCATCGGGCAGAAAGGAGGCCACATGGGCTCCCATAAGGTATACTCGGCAATGGGCTTGGCCGCCTGTAATCTTTATCCGAGGTAGATCGCCCAGGCCGGATTCCCCTTCCACTCTTCCTGGAATCAAAAATCTTTCAAAGATTTCCAACCTCTTATCCTCTCTCTTCCGACAAAAAGCAATATTAACCTAAATTCTGTATATTTTCTTTGACAAGTCAACTAATCCAAGATATCATATATCTAAGATATCAGCAAGTCTTAAGGAGGTTTGATTTGATGAGAAAAGTATTATTGTGCGCATTGATCTTTTGCGTACTGGGTTCATCGCTGCTTTTTGCAAGCGGTGCTACGGAAGAGAAGGGTGAGCAAAAGAAGTATACTCTGAAGTTCAACCATGTGCTCACGCCGCAGGACCCTTATCACAGTGCTTTTCAGAAATGGGCGAAAGCTGTTTCAGAACGCACGAACGGAAATCTCACCATAGAAGTTTTCCCGAGTGCACAGCTGGGGGTGGAGGAGGATATTCTTGAGCAGATAAGACAGGGAGCCAATGTCGGCCAGAATACCGATGCCGCCCGGCTGGGTCAGTATGTTCCCGATATTGCGGTTATGAATGCACCCTACTTTGTTGAGACCCTGGAGGAGGTGGTTAAATTAAACACTCTGCCGACAGTTCAGGCCTGGAAAGCAGAGCTTGAACGGACCCAAGGTTTCAAGGTTCTCTCCTTTTTCTGGGTACAAGGTTTCCGCCAGACTGTAACCAACAAGCCTATTACCAAACCCTCAGATCTGAGTGGTTTGAGGATCCGCACCCCAGGTGCTCCCATCTGGCAGGAATCGATTAGAGCAATTGGGGCAACTCCTGTGGCAATGAATTACGGGGATATGTATGCAGGGCTCCAAACAAGAGCAATCGACGGGTTGGAACTCTCCTTTACAGCCACAGCTACCGGTAATTTCAACGAAGTCTGCCGGTATGTCAGCGAAACCAAGCATATCCTTTTAATCAACTTCCAGGTTATAAGCAGCGCTTGGTTCAATTCCCTTCCTCCGGAGTATCAGAAGATTCTGGAAGAGGAATGCAACAAGGCTGGACTCGAGGTATCCAAGGCCTACCTGGAGGAGATTGATCCCAGGAACAGGCAGGTTCTCCAAAGCAGGGGTATGACAATAATTCCTGTATCGGAGATAGACATGGCTGCTTTCCGAAAGGCTGGAGATGCGGCGTATACCAGGTTGAACCTGACCGCAGCAAGGGATAAAATCTACGCAGAGCTTGGCAAAACCAGGTAAAATGTAAAAGCCGGAGCTCGAAAGGGTTCCGGCAGTTTTTTGTAATTCTACAAAGTTGGGCAATTAAACCGTGAGGTGATGTAAATGCAAAAACTCTATCAAAGGATCGGCACTGTAGAGATTGTAATCTCCGCTATTTTTTTATCCCTCTGTTGTCTTCTTATCTTCTTCTCCGCTTTGGCAAGATCCGTTGGAAAGCCGATAAACTGGTCCCAGGATTTCTCTCTATTTCTATTTGCCTGGAGCGTTTTTCTAAGCGGGGATGTAGCCTTCCGGAAGGATAAATTAGTCAGGGTGGAACTTATTGTAAACTATTTTTCCCCCCGGACTGCAAGGATAGTCTGTGCTCTCTGCTATCTTATAATTCTGGCTTTTCTTATTGCCCTGGTTTATTACGGAATTAAATTATCCATTATAAGTTCCAAAAGGGTTTTCCAGGGAATTCCAGGGTTCAGTTATACCTGGGTCACTATAAGTGTTCCTCTGGGTTCTGTATTGATGTTATCAACCCTGGTTCGTAAATTTTTCCATCTTATTAAAAAAAATAAAACAGATCCGGCGGGGGAAGAAAAACAATGATACTGGTAGGTATAATCTTTATAATTTTTCTGGCTCTAGGAATGCCTGTAGCTTTTGCCATTGGTATTTCCGGAGTGGCTTTTTTTCTTCAGAATTCCCAGCTGCCTTTTACAATGATAGTCCAGCTTCCCATCAGCCAGACCCAGAACTTTGCCATGCTGGCTATCCCCCTCTTTATCTTTGCCGGGAATCTGATGAATGCCTCAGGAATAACCTCCAGGCTCATGAGACTCTCTGCGGTTCTTACAGGCCATATGCGGGGCGGACTGGCTCAGGTCAGCGTGGTTTTATCCACCTTTATGGGAGGTGTATCAGGCTCTGCCATTGCCGATGCCTCCATGGAAGCCCGCATCCTTTCCCCGGATATGATAAAGAGGGGATACTCTCCTGGATTCACCGCCAATGTGATAAGCTGGACAGCCCTTATCACTGCCACTATCCCTCCGGGAATAGGAATAATTCTTTACGGTACCATCGGGGAGGTTTCCATAGGAAGACTGTTTGCCTCCGGTCTTTTAGTGGGGCTTTTAATGATGATAGCCCTAATGTTTACCGTCTGGATTACCGCGGTCCGCCGCGGTTATTCCACAGAGAGGGAAAAACCTGCGACACCCAAAGAGGTGCTCGCGGCGGTAAAGGAGAGCATCTGGTCCCTGCTTTTTCCTATATTGCTCTTAGTTGGGATCAGGAGCGGTATCTTTACTCCCTCGGAGGTAGGCTCTTTTGCCTGTGTTTACGCCCTGGCGGTGGGATTCTTCTATAAGGAGTTAACCCCGGCAAAGATTGTTCACACCCTGGGGGAAACGGTGGTGGATGTGGGAGCAATAATGTTCATTATCGCCTTGTCTGGGATTTTCGGATATGGAATACCCTACGAAAGAATTCCTGATCTTCTTACCAGAATGATTCTCGGAATAAGCGAGAACCAGTTTATTGTAATGGGAATAATCATTTTCTTTCTTATTATCCTTGGAATGTTCATTGACGGTTCCGTGGTAATTCTACTTTTTACACCAATTTTCCTTCCCCTGGCAGTAAAGGTAGGGATTGATCCTGTCCATTTTGGAATACTCTTCTGTACAATTATCACCATGGGGAATATGACCCCGCCGGTGGGCCTTGCCATGTATGCCGTCTGTTCTGTGATGAATATCTCCATAGGAACTTATATTAGGGATATGTGGCCTTTTCTATTAACCATAGTAATAATGATTTTAATACTGGTATTTTTCCCAAGACTGGTGTTATTTTTACCCAATCTTTTGTTCTAGTATAAGGAGTAAAAAGTATCATGCTTACCAATAAAACAGCTGTAATAACGGGAGCCTCGAGGGGAATCGGTCGGGAGATCGCCCTCCGATTTGCCCAGGAAGGTGCCTTTGTAGCGCTTATCGATATTGCGGGAATTGGGGATGCTGTTGAATTCCTGACCCGGCAGGGGTTACAGGGAATCGGTTTAGAGGTGGATATTCGGGATTCTGCCGCTGTAGAAAGGGCAGCTAAGGAGATACTTTCCCTGCGCGGCTGTGTGGATATTCTGGTGAACAATGCAGGGATAATCGCCAGGGGTTCCATTCTGGAACTTACCACAGAACAGTGGCTTAAGGTTATTGATGTGAATGTTAACGGCACCTTCCACTGCTGCAAGGCCTTTATCCCCTCTATGATCGAAAGGAGATCCGGCCGGATACTGAACATCTCCTCCGTGGCAGGCAAGACCGGGGATATTACTGCAGCTGTGGCCTACGGCACCTCGAAGGGAGCGATGATAACCCTTACCCGTTCCCTGGCCAGGCAGCTTGCGGAGTACGGGATTACGGCTAATTCCATTGCTCCCCATGCCATAGAAACAGATATGAGTGCCGAGTGGTCAGAGGAGAAGAGGAGTTCTGTGATAAAGGAAATTCCTCTTAAACGGATGGGAACTCCTGCAGAGATCGCTGCGGCAGCTCTGTTTTTGGTTTCCGATGAGGCAGGTTTTATTACCGGTGAGACTTTGAATGTAAACGGTGGGTTTTTAATGGATTAAAGGAGGTCCCCGAGATAAAGAGATGAGCAGAAAAATAAAACTGGAAAACCTTAAAAGGTTTTGCACCGAGGCCTTGGAAAAGGCCGGGATGAGGAGCGATTATGCTGAAATAACCGCCGAAGTTCTTGCAGAAACCGATGCCTTTGGAACGCATTCCCACGGGACAAAGAACCTGTTTGGTTATGTTAAGAAGGCCCAGGTCGGGGGCATGGAGATCAATGCGGAACCGAGAATCTTGAAGGAGGGTGATTCCTATGCCCTTATGGATGCAGGGCATGGTATTGGCATGGTTGTTTCCTGTAAGGCTATGGAGCTTGCCTGCAGAAAGGCGAAGAAAACCGGTATTGCTATCGTAACTGTAAAAAACAGCACTCACTTTGGTGCTGCCGGCTACTATGCCAATATGGCTGCAAGGGAGGGATGTTTCGGCATAGCCCTTAGCAATGTTGATCCTAATATGACCGTCCCAGGAGCAAGGGGCATGATCCTGGGAAACAACCCTCTCTCCTACGCCTCTCCCACGGAGGACGAGGAGAGCATATTTTTAGATATTGCCATGAGCAATGTGGCCTCCCTTAAGGTTATTCAGGCCAAGAAGGAGGGCCGTTCAATTCCAGATACCTGGATTGTGGATAAGGACGGGCTTCCCACCACTGATCCAAGCCAATACCCGGGAGAAGGGGCTATGCAGCCCCTGGGCTCTCACAAGGGATACGGGCTTTCGGTTATGGTGGAACTGCTCACAGGGGTTCTATCCGGCGGCGGAATAAGCAGCACCGGCGAGATTGTAAGCTGGTGTTTCCAACCGGAAAAATACAATAATGTATCCCATACCTTTCTTGCCCTGGATGTATCCAAATTCGCAGGCCGGGAGAACTACCTAAAGCGTTCCGGGGAGATGGCAAGATGTCTCCGGGAGGCGCCGAAGGCAAAGGGTAAAGACAGGATCTACCTGCCCGGAGAGATGGAGTGGGAAAAACATAAAACAGCACAAAGGGAACTGGAGCTTCCCGCGGATGTAGCGGAGCAGCTTGAACTTTTATCTAGAGAAACAGGTGTTGCCCTGGATTGGTTGGGAGGAGAGTAAGATATGGATGTATTAAAAAGAATTGGTGATTGCGGAATTGTTCCGGTGGTGGTTGTCGAGGAATCGAAGAATGCTGTGCCTGCTGCCAGAGCCCTCCTTGCGGGAGAAATCGGGGTAATGGAGATAACCCTGCGCACAAAGGCGGCTCTGGATTCGATCCAGCTGGTAAAGAAAGAGGTTCCCGAGATGCTGGTGGGAGCAGGAACCGTGCTGGATCTCTCCCAAACAAAACAGGCGGTGGAGGCAGGAGCGGAATTCATAGTCTCTCCCGGTTTTAACAAGGAACAGGTGCAATGGTGTCTGGAAAAGGGGGTTACGGTGATTCCCGCCTGTGCTACGCCTACTGAGATTCTTCAGTCCTACAGTCTTGGTATAAAGATTCTTAAATTTTTTCCTGCCAATGTCTATGGAGGCCTATCCGCTTTAAAGTCCCTGGTGGGTCCCTTCGGAGATGTAAAATTCATCCCCACGGGAGGGGTGGATCAGTCAAATTTAGGTGAATTTTCTGCGGCTCCCTATGTGCACGCTGTGGGAGGGAGCTGGATCTGTTCAAAGAATGACATCGCCGAGGGTAAATTCGAAACAATTACACAGCTCTGTAAATCCGCCCTGGAGGTAATGCACGGTTTTGAATTCGCCCATTTGGGAATAAATTCGCAAAATGCCGAAGTAGCTGGAGGAACAGCGGAGGAATTCAGCAAAGCCTTCATGTTTCCAATCAAGGATGGACCAAGTTCCGTTTTTGCCGGATCAGGGATCGAGGTAGTAAAATCCCTCTACCTGGGAACCAAGGGGCATATAGCTGTAAGGACCAATAATGTTGAAAGGGCGGTTGTCTATCTGGAGAAAAAAGGATTTCCAGTAAATCATGAAAGTGCAAAAAGCAAAAACGGGAGAATGAGCTCAGTGTATCTGAAGGATGAAATCGGAGGATTCGCCGTTCATCTTCTGCAGAAATAGGAGGGGGGGATGAAAATACTTACCTTTGGAGAGATAATGCTCCGCCTTAAACCGCCGGGAACGGAGAGGTTCCTTCAATCTCCCTGTTTCGAGGCAACCTTTGGTGGAGGAGAAGCCAATGTGGCGGTCTCCCTGGCCAACTTTGGCCTGGAGGTTGAATACTGTACTGTTTTGCCCCAGAATCCGCTGGCCGAGGAGTGTATCCGGGAACTTCGACGCTATGGGGTGGGGACAGGGAGAATTGTGCGGGGTTCTGGCAGGATGGGGATCTATTTCCTGGAGGCCGGGGCCAACCAGCTTCCCAGCAAGGTCCTTTATGACCGGGAAAATTCCGCTATCGCCAATGCAAAACCGGGGGATATCGATTGGGATGTTGCCTTTGCCGGCGTAACCTGGTTCCATATTACCGGCATAACTCCCGCCATCTCCAGGAGTGCCATGGAACTATCCCTTCAGTCTGTACGGGAAGCAAAAAACCATGGAATAACCGTCTCCTGCGATCTGAATTACCGAAAAAACCTTTGGAAATACGGAATCTCCGCACCGGAGGTTATGGGAGAGATCGCAAAGTATGCGGACATAGTTGTTGCCAATGAAGAGGATTGCCAGAAATCCCTGGGAATCCAGGTGGAGGTTGATGTAACCGGGGGAACCCTGGACCTGGATAAATACTGGGCCTTGTCTAAGGCTGTGCTGGAAAGGTTTCCCAATATTAAAGTGATAGCCATTACCCTCCGGGAGAGTATCAGCGCCGACAGCAACGGCTGGCATGCCTGCCTTTACGACGGCCAGGAGTTTTATTCCAGCAGATACTATGAAATCCGGGATATTGTTGACCGGGTAGGAAGCGGAGATTCCTTTGCCGCAGGTCTTATCTACGGTCTTGAAAAATTAAAGACAAAGCAGGAAGCCCTGGACTTTGCCGTGGCTGCCAGCTGTTTAAAACATTCAATTCTTGGGGATTTTAACAGGGTTTCCGTTAAGGATGTGGAAAACCTTCAAAAGGGGGATACTTCCGGAAGGGTTCAAAGGTAATTTGAGGAGTGACAGATGGATCAACCAGAGGTGGCTGTTATTGAAAAACGCAGCCTTGCGGAGCAGGTGTACCTTTATCTCTGTAATTCGATAATCCGGGGAAGGTTCAATTACGGACAAACCATAAGCACAAAACAACTTGCCGCGGAACTTAAGGTCAGCATGATGCCGATAAGAGAGGCTTTAAAAAGACTGGAACTGGAAGGGATTATAGAGATCAAACCGAGGAGCATGTGCGTTTTCCGTACCCCTACTAGGGAAACTATTTTATCGGCCATCGCAGTCCGGGAACTTCTGGAAGTCTACTGTGTAAAATCTACTTATAACTCTGTGGAGAGGGAGAGGCTTAAACCCCTCCGGGCAATTACCGAAGATATGGCGAGAGCCCTAAGGGAGGCTCCGGAGGGGGATCTTAGAGAGTACATCAATCAGGACTGGCGTTTTCATATCTCCCTCTGCAGCCTTGCGGACAATGAGTTTATAAATAAAACCTACAGGGAACTGAATCTGCACCTCAATATGCACTACATGTACGATATAGGAATAAAACCGGACATAACCCAGACATTCCGGGATCATATTGATCTGATAGAAGCACTGGAGAGGAAGGATTCTATAGCAGTAGAGATTATTGAAAGGCATCTTAAGATAAGCCGACAGAATATCCTGCGGGGAAAATTCTTCACAGAAGAGAAGTAACCTTTCCTAACCTCCTTGCAGGCAGGATTGTTTCGACTGGTTATTACCAGCAACTCTAATTTTAAAATAGATCTGAAGGCGATGTCGCATTTTGATCTGTTATAGTTGTCAAAATTAGCCAATATTTTGTTAAACCTAAATCGAGTAAGTTCAAAGTGCGAATCGCTGGGTTATTACATTTCCCCAAAAATTAGATTAATCTATTATCTAGGATGATTATATTGCAGCTTATAGAAGCAACGGTACTTTTCCTTTATCTGGTTGTATCAGGGAATTTTGCACTGGAATCCCTGGTTGCCCTGTATATAATATTTCTGATTCTTGTCAGCGCCGGCATGTTTTTTTCCTCCCCTAAGTTACTGCTCTTCCTTGTAATACTGAAGGTTTCTCTCTGTCTCCTCCTAAAACCCTTTAGCCCATTACCTGTACTATTATTGCCTACCCTTGGTTTGGAAATACCAACCTGCCTTGCCAGGGATAGGGTTGCTCCCCTGGGCTGGCTAATAACTTCCCTGGTGCTCTTATCCCCGGTCGTTCTTCTGCCGGAGGAACTCGTTTTAATATTTCTAGGTTTCTGGTCAGTGTCGGTGTTTGTCGCTCTTAGCAGGCATTACTTTTGGTATTCCAGTAAGCGTCTTTCGGCGCGTCTGAAGGTTCTGGAAAAGGAGCTGACAGAGGCAGAAGCAAAAACACTTTTTCTTAAAAGGATAAGAGAGGAGGAGGAACTGTTGGTCAAATATGAGGAGAGAGATAGTATTGCAGTGAAGCTGCATGACAGCCTGGGGCATACAATAACAGGGAGCATTATGCAGCTGGAGGCAGCTAAACTGTTTTTGCCCGAGAATCCGAAAAAGGTACAGCAGATATTAGATAGGGTTTCCTCTGTACTTAAAGAGGGGTTGGATGAAATCCGCCTGACCCTTAAGGCAATTAAACCGGAACCTGCCTTGCTAGGACTTCAAAGAATCATAGGGATCCTGGATAATTTTGCAGAAACCTATGGAAGATCTGTTAGACTGGAGAAAGAGGGGGATATGAATATTATTCCGAGTTTTCTCTGGCAGATTGTGGAAAGCAATTTACAGGAGGCACTCACCAATCTTTTAAAACATAGTTCCGGCCGTACCTTTCTCTGCAGTATCAGGGTGCTGAATCAGTTTTACAAGGTGGAATTCAGAGATGATGGCACAGTAGCTCCTGTTAAGGGCAGGGGCTTAGGGTTGGAGGGGATGGAAATGCGTACCAGGGAAGCCGGGGGAAATTTGCTGATCGATACGACAAAAGGGTTTTCCATAATCATGCTTTTTAAAAAGGAGGGGATCAGGAATGGCAATTTGTATACTGATCGGGGATGATGATCCCCTTATACGGGAAGCCCTGGGAATAATCTTCGGTAAAGATGATGATTTTAAAATTTCTGCTCTGGTGGAAAACGGGAGGGATGCTGTGGCCCATTGTCTTTCCTCTTCTGTGGATGTAGCCCTTCTGGATATAAGAATGCCAGGTTTAAATGGTCTAGAGGCAACAGCGGAAATTACCTCCAGATCCCGCTGCAAAGTTCTCCTTTTAAGCACCTTTAAAGACGAAGAACTGGTGCGGGGGGCCCTTGAAAGCGGCGCTTCCGGGTATCTTTTAAAGGGCTGCGGTGGAAAGGAGATAAAGGAGGCAGTCAGGCTGGTGTACAAAGGCTTGACGGTTTTTCAGAACGAGGTTTTTGCCGCCCTTAAACAGGAACTTTCAACACCCCAGGGAGATATCTCCTTTTTAAGTGAAAGGGAAAAGGCTTTGGTTAAACTTGTAGCAGAGGGCTGCTCGAACCGTCAGGCTGCGGAAGCCCTTTATCTTTCCGAAGGAACAGTAAAAAACTATATCTCCATTATCCTTGATAAACTGGGACTCAAACAGAGAACCCAGATTGCCGTATACTATATGACAGGCCGCAAGGAATTTTCCTGATATTACTTTAGTAATCCTATTTTATTACTAATTCTTCTATTATTTGATGCCACGGTTTTATACTATTTATTCAGAAAGATTCCAGGAGGTAAAAATGATACAAATCCAGAATGTAACAAGAAGTTTTGGATCAACCCTTGCAGTAAATAATGTTTCTCTTGTTATTAAAAAAGGAGACCTCTTTGGTCTCCTGGGTCCCAATGGGGCGGGAAAATCTACACTGATAAATGTGATTATCGGCCTGCTCAAGGCAGACAGTGGAGAGGTTTCCTTTTCCGGTTTTGATGGAATAGTAGACAGGAGGGAGATAAAAAAGATCCTGGGTCTTGTTCCCCAGGACTATGCCTTTTATCTTAACTATTCCGCGGAGGAGAATGTCCGTTTTTTTGCAGGTTTATACGGTTTGCGGGGTAAGGCTTTGACCAAGGCGGTGGGAAAGGCCCTGGATTTTACAGGCCTCGGCAGGGACAATAAAAAACCCGCCAGAACCTATTCCGGCGGTATGAAGAGGCGGCTAAATATAGCCTGCGGAATTGCCCATGATCCGGAGATTATCGTACTGGATGAACCTACCGTGGGAATCGATCCTCAATCCAGAAACCATATTCTCCGTTCTGTAGAGAATCTAAAGCACCAGGGCAGAACTATAATCTATACCACCCATTACATGGAGGAGGCGGAAAACATCTGTTCGGAGATTGCCATAATGGATAAGGGAAAGATCATCGCTCAGGGCACACAGGAACAGTTAAAGCAGATGATTCAGGACAGCTTCCGGATTATTTTTTATCTTAAGAGACCCCAAGCAGTGGATCTTGAACCCTTTTTGAAAATTCCTGGGGTAAAATATGCCGAGTACAGGGAGCTGGTTCTCACTATTACGAGCGAGGTTGGAATCAGCAATCTTAACCATCTGACGGAGGAGATAAATAGGCAGCAGATAATTCTGGCGAATATAAAATCCGATTCTCCCTCTTTGGAGACTGTATTCTTAACCCTTACCGGCCGTTCCCTGCGGGATTAGGAGGGAGGTATGAAGATCCTTTTTGTGGCACAAAATCAGATAAGGCTGATCTCTAAGAATACTGTTATTCTTGCCCTCTTTACCCTGGCACCGGTGTTTCTAATCTTTCTTTTTGGCCAAGCCTTTGAAGAGATTTTTGCTTCTGCTGAGGGAGGGACTGGAGCAGGAATAAGGGCTTTGGATTATTTTGGAATAACCCTTTTAAATCTGGTGGTAATTCAGGGCACCTCTCTAGCTGCCTGGGCCTTTTTCAAGGAAAAAAGATTCAACACCGAGATCAGACTCTTCCTTGCCCCCTTGAGCCGGTGGGAGCTGTTAAGCGGTATTTTCCTTGGAACCTTGATATCCCTTCTGTCAATAAGCTTCCTGATACTCCTGCTCTTAAGACTGGTCCTCTCGGTGGAATACGGATCATCCTATGGGGTGATACTTTTGTTGCTGGCAGGGGAGACCCTTCTTGCCTCCTCCCTCGGTTTCTCTTTGGGTGTGTTATTTGGCCAGGAAAAGGCTGCAAACGCCGTGACGAGCACCCTCGTTCCCCTTCTTGCACTGTTGGGGGGAAGCTATTTTATCATTCCGGAAAAGGGATTTTTTAACACCCTCTCCTATGTATCTCCCCTGCGGTGGATCAATCTTGCTATGCTGGATGCTGCATCCAAAACTCCAAGCCACGAATACCTGGCAAAGGCTCTCCTTTTTTGTTTTATTTTATCCTTTCTTCTTCTGCTTTCCGTCGGGCTTAAAACAAGGAGACAAAAATGAAAAACCTTTTTATATTTTTCCGGCATTTTCTAAAAACAACTTTTCAGAAAAAGACCTCTTATATTCTGCATTTTATCGTTCCAATTGCAGGTTTTACGGGGATGTTTTTCCTTTTAAGAATGGCTGAATCTGCTGCTTTTGCAGGAATCCAGGCTTTGGGTATGGTGGTGATTTTCTCCATGATTCAGGCCGTCCTCGTCGTAAGCTTGGTTCTGCAGGATAAGGAACAGGGTGTGCTGAGTCGGATAAGGATTTCCCCCGCCTCTCCGCTGATCTATGTGGCGGGGAATGGAATAGCAGCATTCTTCATTCTTATAATTCAATTGCTTTTCTTTATCGGGTTCTTATACCTTGTTTTAAGGATTCCCTTGGGTTTGAAATTTCATCAGCTTTTCCTCATTTTAACCATCCTGAATTTGTCCAATATCGGTTTGGGTTTCCTCCTCTGCTCCTTAAGCAACTCCAGTTCCGCTGCCCTGGTGCTGGTGAATGTGGTTGTTTTTTTTACCAGCCTTATGGGGGGGAGTTTTTTTCCGGTGGAATTTATGAATCCCTTTATGCAGAAGCTCGCTTTAGCCATTCCGCAGTACTGGGTGATGAAGGCTCTACGGGAAACTCAGGAGGCGGGGAATTTTACGGAAAGCAGATTATCCCTGCTTATTTTGCTTCTTTTCGGTATTCTATTTATTACCCTCCGGGGAGTTGTTGAAAGAAAAAGGGGGGAAGCGGGTCTATAAATAAAAACTAGTTTTTATAACCCATTGTCTAGGTTGGGAAAAAATCATAATCTTACAATTGTCATTATGAATATAATTGCTATAGTGGGCATCGCCGTAGGCCTTTCCATGGATGCCCTGGCGGTTTCTGTTGTAAACGGATGCACTATAAAAAAGATTAAACACCGGCATGCCTTTCTTATTGCCGGCTCCTTTGGGCTTTTCCAGGCGATAATGCCCCTGATAGGCTGGGCGGTCGGGCTTTCCTTCAGTTCCTATATAGAGAGCTTTGACCACTGGATAGCCTTTGGCCTTCTTTCCTTTATAGGGGGCAAAATGATCTTAAGCTCCTTCCGTCTGGAGAAATCCTGCGAGGAGAAAAACTGCCTCCATCCCCCGACCCTTCTCCTATTATCCCTGGCCACAAGTATAGATGCCCTGGCTGTAGGTCTAAGTTTTGCCATGCTGGATATGACGATTTTTCTCCCCATAGTGATCATCGGCCTGATAACCTTTATTCTCTGCTTTGTCGGGGTTCATCTGGGAAAAAGGCTGGGTCATTTTTTTGAAGGGAAGCTGGAGTTTGCCGGCGGTGTTATCCTGATTGCCGTAGGGGCAAAGATCCTTATAGAACATCTTACAGCAGGTCCCCTTCTTTAAAAGAATAATAACCCCTGCTGCTGAAGATGATATGATCCAGAATAGGTATACCCAAGGTTTCCCCAGCGGATTTAAGGCGAAAGGTAATCTCCTTGTCCTCCGGAGAAGGGTCGGTGTTCCCGGAGGGATGATTGTGGGCGATTATTATGGAAGCAGCCCTTTTTTCTATGGGGTTAGCAAAGACCTCTCGGGGGTGCACTATGGTCCTGTTCAGAATTCCCATGGTTACTACCCGGATATCCATAATCTCGTGGGCTCCATTGAGACTGGCACAGAGGAAATACTCCTGTTTCCTGTCTGAATAATGATTGATATAGGGCAGAAGATCCCCGGGGCAGGTGATTCTCTTCTGCTCCGGGCATAGACGGCGCCGGGCAAATTCAAAGGCTGCGGAGATTAGGGCAGCCTTCTTCTCTCCTATCCCGTGGATCTCCATAAGCTTCTCTGAATTTGGAAACCCCAGGGAGTCAAAGAGGTGCAGCAGTTCCTCGGCTATCTTCATGACCCCGTTGTTCCTTGTTCCGGAACCTATTATTATGGCCAGGAGTTCAAGATCCCCCAGAAAGCCGGCTCCCCCGGTTTTAAACTTCTCCCTTGGCCTTTTTGCCTCGGGTATTGCGGATATTTCTCTGCAGATATACCTCATATCACTCTACTATAAGGGGATAAATGCACTGCTGCTTGAGTTTCAGAGGGAAGAATTACCTTTTGCCTGTTTTTCTATCAGTTCCAGGAACTCCTTTCTGTTTACCCGGTTTATACCGCTGTGGATAATATCCTCCTCTCGGATAATGTGGTCCCCGTAAACCTCCTGCAGAACCTCCGCAACCCGGGGTCTGCAGAAGCTCCCCTGGCACCAACCCATTCCTGCACGGGTGCGTCTTTTTACCCCGTCGGAGGAGATTACGGGTATGCCTCTGGTAAGACTCTCCCTAACCTCCTGTTCCGTAACTTGTTCACACTTGCACAGGATCCTCTCCGGGTTCCCCGGAGTAAGGTTGGCTAACTCCATGGTTTGCTTCATGGAGAGTTCCTTTTTTTGAATCACGGGAGCTCTTTCTGGACGGAAATCCTTCCTCGGTTTTAATTCCAGGCCTGAATTGGAAAGGAGATGAATAACCCTCTCGGCTATGGCCGGGGAGGAGGTGATCCCGGGAGATTGGATTCCTGCAGCATTTATAAATCCCTGTAATCCGGTTTCTTCTACTATAAAATCCTTTGTGGAGCTGACTGCCCTTAATCCGCTAAAGCTCCTTAGAAATTGTTTCGGGTCGATTTTACCCGTGGTAAGTTTCGCCTTTTCCAGTATCTCTCTGATCCTTTCTGTCTCTGTACCTGTATCATCCGGGTTGGATACATCCTGGGCATCGGGTCCCAGAATAAGGTTCCCATGGAAGGTGCTGGAAACAAGAACCCCTTTACCCATTCTTGTAGGAACCTGGAAAACCACGGTATTTAAGAGGTTCCCGGTTCCCTTGGAAAAAAGGATGTATTCACCCTTCCGGGGAGTTATGGAAAAATAGGGTTCTCCGGCCAGGGCGGAGATTCTGTCCCCCTGAATGCCCGTACAGTTTATCGCATACCTTGAAAGAAAGGGGTTGGCTGGACAGGGTAGATTTTTATTATTCAAGGCCTTGGTTTTAATACGGAAAATCCCGCCCTCTTTTTGTATACCCGTTACCTCCTGGCCGAGAAACAGATTTACACCATTGGCTATTCCATTTTCCGCCAGGGCCAGGGCTAATTCATAAGGAGAACATACCCCCGCCCCTCGGCAGTACAGAGCCTTATCTACCCTTGGGCTGATGTTCGGTTCCAGGTTTAGGATCTCCTCCCGGGAGAGGATCTGTAACTCTGAGTCGGGGAGACCGTTTTTTATGCCCTGCTCTTTAAGTTTTTCCAGGATAACAAGATCCGAGGGCTGGAAGGAGATCACCAGGGAACCTGTCTGCCGGTAACCAAAGGAGAGTTCTCTTTCCAGCCTTGAAAACTCAATTCTTCCGGAATAACATAACCGAGCCTTCAGGGTTCCCGGTTCCTCGGCATACCCTCCATGAACTATTCCGCTGTTTGCCTTGGTCGCACCCAGGGAAATGTCGTATCCCTTATCCAGAAGGGCAATTTTTAGGTTAAACCTGGAAAGTTCCCGGGCAATAAAGCAACCCACAACCCCGGCTCCGAGAATTATTACATCGTAGATCATGAAAAGAGTTCTTTTGCCTCTGAGGAAAGGAGATAAATCCGCCGTAGAAGCTCGTCTGCCACAAACTGGTAATTTTCCAGGGAGGAGTTGGTTTTAAGGAATTCTTCGATATAAAAAGGTTCTCCATAGACAACACCATAATTTGCTCTGAATTTGGGAATGGGGGCAATATCGTGATACTTTTCCCCCCGGTAGTAGTATTTAATTTTCTTGTACTTGACCCCCTCCGGTGAAATCCATACACCGATGGGTATTATCGGCGCCTTTGCATCGGTGGCCAGTCGGATTGTGCCTTTTTTGCCCCTCACCATCTCGGCAGGATCTGTTCTTCCTCCTTCTGGAGAGATAAGGATCGATCTGCCCATGGAAAGGATCTGAAGGGCGTCGTTTATTGAATCCTCTGTTTTTGATTTATCAAGGTTAAAGAGCTTAATCTGATTAGCCGTGGCAAAAATAAATCTTGGAAGGCGAAAGGACCAGATCTGTTCCTCCACCATCACAGAAACATAGGTGCCTTTACCATATACAAGAATCGGAAAGGCGTCCCAGACCGTGGGATGGTTTACTGCGAAGATCTTTGGTCCTTCAGGGAATGGCACCTTCTGTTTATACCGAAGATTAAGATAAAGATGCAGGTAAGGTTTTAGGAAGGTTTTCCAAAAGTGATACCAGAAGTTTGAATAAATTTTCATAAAACCTCCTTTTTCTGGAGCAGATTTTAATCTATATCAGGACCTGGTAATTCTTAGAACTGCGGGCAGGAAGAGCAGAGTAGCAACACAAGTAGCAGTCAGAGTAAAAACTACCAGGTATCCAAAATAGGCAATGGGTTTGAAACTGGCAAAACCCAGAACCACAAGACCTATTACAATAGAGACTGAGGTCAGGAGGATCGGTCTTCCTGTGACCACCAGGGTCTCAGAGATTACTGCATCCCTGTCCCCTCCGGTTAAGGCTTTCTGCTCCCTATACCGCAGGATGAAGTGGATGGAATCATCCACCCCCACCCCTATGGCTATGCTAAAGACCATTATGGTGGTCATATCAAGAGGAATCCCTGCTAAAACTATGAGGATAAAGCTTATCATTACTCCAGACCCGAGGGGTATAAGAGCGAAAAGACCAAATTTTACCGATCTGAAGGCCAGGAGCGTAAAAACAAAAACCACTAAAATGGACAAGGTTATGGATAAAATAAGATCCTTCCTCATTATCCTTGAGAGGGATAGAAAACGTAGAGCGTTTCCCCACAGAAAAGAGTCCACCTTTTCCGGTGTTTCGGTTTCCAGGATTTTTGTGATCTCTTCGGCTACATCCCGCATTCTCTGTTCGTCCATAAATCGGTTTTCTTCACTATTATAGACCCTTAATTTCAGGATAATTCTATTATGATCCTCCGAAACCAAAGATTTGAAGTAGGAGCCTGAGGCGGAAGAGGTGTTGAGTATTCCCAGATATCTGGATAATAGGAGGGCAGATCCCTTGGTAAGGGGAGTCTGGGTGGAACTGGATGTCAGTTTGTTAAGGTAATCCAGAAGGGAGGGAAAGGAGAGGGAGTAGGATACGTCCGGGATTGAAAAGATCTGTTCTTCCAGTTTAATCAGATTCTGAATATTTTCCGGCTGCAGAAAGAAATTTTCTTCTTCCGGCGGAACTTCAAGGGTGATATAGACCTCATCAAAACCTCCGAAAGCCCTGGTGATCTTATGCATATCCTGAACCACCGGTTCCCTTTTGGGAAAATAGCTTATTGTGTCGGTATTGAAGGTTACCTTGCCCAAAGTTGCGAGAAAGGTTATCAGAATTACTGCCAAAAAGAGAAGAATATACAGATTGTAATGAATAATGAACCTGGAAAGTACTGACATGCTTTTAGAGATGATCCCTTCCTTTATCCTGCTGGTCTGTTTCAGGGTCGGGGGAGGCAGGAAGGAGAGTATGGCCGGCAGAAGGAAAAGGGAGAGAAGGGCACAGGCAAGAATACCAAAACTGGTGGAAAGGGCAAAGATCCTTGTTTGCCGGATACTGGTGGCCATAAGACTGAGAAACCCCGCTATGGTTGTTGCAGAGGCAAAGATTATGGTTTTATTTATATGAGTGGTGGCTTCCGTTATCCAGCCGGAATCCTTCGTGAAACCGGGATTTTCCCTGTAGTATTGATTAAGGAGATGGATGCAGTAGGAACTACCCAGAGACAAGACCAGAGGGGGGGTGACTATACTTATAACTGTCAGGGAAAATCCAAAAAAAGCCATAAAGCCGAGACTCCAAAGTGTGCCAAGGGCAATAATCAGGAAGGGAAGAAAAACCGCCCGCAGGGAACGAAAACCAAGATAATAGAGAAGGAGGATAATCCCGGCTACAAGCAGGAGAAGTTTAGAAAGATCCCCGGAAAGATACTCGGTGGTTTTATTTAAAAAAGGCACAGAACCGGAAAGGGCATAAGGGATCTTCCCTTCCAGTTTTGAGACATGTATCTCCACCTCCTCCATAAAATTCTTGTAATCCTCCGCTCTTTCTATCTGAAAAATCGCCATGAGGGCTTTACCATCTTTGGAGATTACAAGGTTCTCGGCATAGGGAGTAACCTCCAGGTTTTTAAAGAAGAGTATTCGATCCTCCTCCGTAGCAGGAGGCTTGCCCTGGGGAGACATGGGAACCGGTTCTAATCTTCTGCCCTGGGCTTGGAAGGTAATAAGAGAGAAGGGTTCTATGGTATTGATGACCCTGGGCAATCTTTTCAGATCCTGTATTACCTCATAAAAAAGTGCCAACTCCCCAAGATCAAAGGATCTTACCCGGTCTGAAAACAGGGCAAGGAGAAGGGTTTCATAGTTTACCTGTTCTTCCAGCCCGTATTCCCGGATGTACTGTGTAACATCCTCTTCCGGGGGTATCAGGCTTGCAACATCGGGATTGATTTCTATTTTCAGGGTCTGAAGAAAGAAAAACAGAGATACCAGAAGGGTAAGAAGGATTATTGCCAATCTGTGCTTTACCGAAAAATTGATTATCCGTTCCGCAATAGGCTGTTTCATGGTGTATACCTTTTTAACATAGATTATCAGAATTGACCAGATTAAAACAAGCGATTCGCATTCTGAACCATTTCGATTTAGGTTTATAGATCAAAATGCGACATCGCCTTCATATCTATTTTAAAATTGGAATTATAGACTCATAACAGGGTTTTCCAGGGTTGTAATTCCGGGAAATTCTTCTGTATTATTTCTAAAAAGGAGGAGCAGAGTGGTGTTTCCAAAGAAGCCAAAGAAAATCGGTCTTGCCCTGGGGGGAGGGGCAGTCAGGGGATTTGCCCATCTGGGAGTGCTTAAGGTCCTGGAGGAGGCGGGAGTTGTGCCCTCCTATATAACGGGTACAAGTGTGGGAAGTCTTGTGGGGGCGCTTTACAGCGCTGGTCTTTCTGCAGACCAGATTACAGATATAGCCAGGGAGATAGGTTGGAAGGATCTGGTAAAACCTACCCTACCCAAGCTGGGGCTTTTAAAAACCGATGGAATTGCGGAATTGGTGGATCGTTTGGCACAGGGAAGTCTTATAGAGGAACTGAAGATCCCTTTCAAGGCTGTTGCAGTAGATCTCTCCAGGGGCAGGGTTATAGCCTTTGACAAGGGCCCTCTTGGAAAAGCCGTTCAGGCCAGCTGTTCCATTCCTGGAATCTTTGAACCTGTAAAGGAGGGAGAATCGCTCCTCCTGGATGGAGGGATAATCAACAACCTTCCTGCTGACCTGGTCCGAGAGATGGGGGCAGAGTATGTTATAGCCGTGGATCTTAATGCTGATCTGGCCGAGGAGGCCTCCTCTCCAAAGGGTATTTTTGAAATTCTGATTACAAGCTTCATGCGGATGATGAGTGCTACAGGGACCTTGGGAAGAGAAGAGGCGGATTGTCTTATAACTCCGGACCTGGCAGGATATAATTACCACGATATGGACCAGATGGAGGATCTTTTTATTGAGGGAAAGAAAGCAGCAGAGAAGGCTTTGCCGGAATTGAGGAAAGCAGGAATAATAAAATAACAATTGAACTGGAGAGGGAGGTGTTCTAACCTTTATACTATGGCGTTGTCGGAGGAAATAAAGAAACGGCCCTTCCGGTTTACCCGGAAAAACAGGGAAAGGATAAAGGATCTTTTCCTTTTAGGCCTCCTCGGCCTTATCCTTTTTATGGGAATCCGGGAGGGAGCCCTTAATCTCCGTTATCAGTGGCATTGGGGAAGAGTTCTAAGGCACCTTTACGATCCTAGGCTTAAAACACCAGGCCTGCTTCTGCAGGGATTAGGTGTAACCCTTGAGATCTCCTTTCTAAGTCTTGGGCTCTCCTTTGCTTTCGGTCTTTTAACGGCTCTTTTCCGGTTGTCAAGCTCCCGATTTGCGAGATTCCTTGCCAGGAGCTATCTGGAGGCAATCAGGAACACACCCCTGCTTATCCAGCTCTTTTTTATCTATTTTGTTGTTGCGCCTATCTTTAACATGAATGCCTTTTTCTCTGCCCTTTTGGCTTTAAGCCTCTTTGAGGGGGCTTACGCATCGGAGATAATAAGGTCCGGAATCATCTCTATTCCCAGGGGGCAGTGGGAGGCAGCCTACAGCCTAGGTCTCAGTTCCTACAGAACCTACAGGCATGTTGTTCTGCCGCAAACTCTCCGGCAGATACTACCTCCCTTAAGCAGCCAGGCTATCTCTTTAATCAAGGATTCTGCCCTGGTAAGCACCATCGCAATTTATGATCTTACCATGCGCGCCCAGGCCATAATAGCGGAAACCTTTCTTACCTTTGAAATCTGGTTTACAGTGGCAGGTATCTATCTTGTAATAAATCTTTTTATCTCCTTTTTGGTGCATTTGATGGAAAGGAAGATTAAAAGGGCTTATAGATGAGATTCCTGCAAATTATTTTTTGCAGGAGAGGATGGAAAAAAGGTGACAGAGTATAAAACAGAGGAGATTATTTCCATTACAAGGATATGCAAGACCTTTCCAGGGGGTATAGTGGCTCTGGATGATTTTTCCACCTCTGTAAGCAAGGGCGAGGTATTGGTTATCGTCGGCCCCTCCGGATCCGGAAAATCGACCCTTTTAAGATGTATAAATGGTCTGGAGGAGATAGACGGCGGGTCCATTGTTATTGACGGAATACCACTGGACGGGCATAGGCGGAACAGAAAGGAGATTCGAACCGAGGTAGGTATGGTTTTCCAGTCCTTCAATCTCTTTCCGCACATGACTGTAAGGGAGAATATCAATCTTGCCCAAAGGCATGTAAGAAGTAAAAGCCTGAAGGACTCGGAAATAACTACCCTGGAATTGCTGAGGAAGGTGAATCTTCTGGATAAGGCGGATAAATACCCCAACCATCTAAGCGGAGGCCAGCAGCAGCGGGTGGCCATTGCCAGGGCTTTGGCTATGCAGCCGAAGATAATGATGTTCGATGAGGCCACAAGCGCTCTGGATCCGGAAATGGTGGGGGAGGTTTTGGCGGTTATGAAGGTGCTGGCGGAGGAGGGAATGACCATGCTTGTGGTGACCCATGAAATGGGTTTTGCCCGGGAAGTGGGAAGCAGGGTAATCTTTATGGAGGGGGGCAGACTTGTGGAAGAAGCCCTACCCTTGGATTTCTTTCAGGAACCCTCCACGGAAAGGGCAAAGGAATTTGTAAGCAAGATACTTAAGTAAAAGTAGAAGAAGCAGGAGGCGGGAGATGAGAAAAGGGCTGATTATTTTATGGGGGATTCTTTTTTTAGGTTTAATAATAATGCTTTCCCTGGGTTGTACCGGAGGAGGCTCTTCCGATTCCGGGACCGAAACCAACCTGGCAGGGGAGAGCCTTCTGGAGGAAATCATAAAAAGGGGGGAACTTAGGGTGGGAATGTCCACTTTTGTCCCCTGGGCAATGAATGATAAATCGGGCAATCTTATAGGTTTTGAGATCGATGTGGCCACCCGCCTTGCGGAGGATATGGGTGTAAAGGCTGTTTTTATTCCCACCAAGTGGTCGGGGATTATTCCTGCCCTTCTTACCGGAAAATTTGATGTAATTATCGGCGGTATGGGAATAAGACCGGAAAGGAATTTAAAGGTAAATTTCTCCATACCCTACGATTACACAGGGATGTCTTTGGTGGCCCATAAAGAGAAGGCTATGGGTTTTAGCTCCTTGGAGGATTTCAACCGGCCCGAGGTGGTGATTACCGCCAGGATTGGTACCACGGCAGCGGAGGCGGTAAAGAAGCATTTAAGTCAAGCCCAGATCCGGCTCTTTGATGATGAGGCTCAGGCAATCCAGGAACTGCTCCTGGGACGGGCCCATGGGATGGTGGCATCGGCGCCCCTGCCGACGTATCTTGTTCTGGAGAATCCGGATACCCTTTTCCAACCCTTCTCCGGCACCTTTACCAAGGAACCTATAGGCTTTGCTTTACCCAAGGGGGATCCGGATCTCTTGAATTTCTTCAACAGCTGGATAACCGTAGTTGAGGCGGAGGGCTGGCTTGCGGAAAGGAAACATTACTGGTTTGAATCCCAGGATTGGAAAGGCCTGGTCCAGTAAGAACCAGTAAGGGAGATTATTTTTGCGCTGCCAAGGGGATTTTAAAACACAGGGAAAGAGCCGGTGGGGCCATGGGGGGAGTGTAAAAAAGATCACCGCTTTGGATCTGATTCTTGCAAGTATTGCTGGGCTTTTTCTCCTTTTCCTCTATTTCCGGATTACCCAGGGATTGCATTACCGTTGGAATTGGTCTGTTATACCCCAGTTTTTTTTATACAGAGCAGGCGAGACTGGCCGGTGGGTACCCAATCTGCTTATCCGGGGTCTCTTTACCACCCTGAAGCTCTCCCTCTGGTCCTCTGGGATTGCGCTTTTTGTCGGGTCCCTGATCGGGATAATGGGAACTTCAAAAAGGCTACTTTTCCGATTGATAAGCCGTTTCTACGTGGAGGTTATCCGGAACATCCCTCCCCTGGTGATAATATTTATTTTCTACTATTTTATAGGCAGTCAGATTCTGGATTCCCTGGGTCTGGATCTGGCAGTAAGGAATCTAAGCCCAGGCATAAAAAGACTACTGACCCTTCTTTCTGTGCCCCCGGAGAGGTTTAGCGCCTTTGTATCTGCGGTTATTACCCTGGGGATTTACGAAGGTTCCTATATAGCAGAGATTGTCCGGGGAGGGATCCAGAGTCTCGACCGTGGTCAATGGGAGGCTTCCTACAGCTTGGGTTTGTCCAGGTTCCAGCAGCTAAGATTCATCATCCTTCCCCAGGCCTTCCGAAGGATTCTTCCTGCCCTGGCAGGCCAATTCATCTCTGCCATAAAGGATTCCTCCATCGTCTCGGTAATATCGATTCAGGAACTTACCTTCCAGGGTATGGAGATCATGGCCTCTACCTACCGGACCTTTGAAATCTGGATAACCATAATGCTCCTCTATTTTCTCCTAACCTTTCTATTTTCTCTGTTTCTCCACCGGATAATACCGGAAAAATCCTTCGGCGCCTGAACCTTCCCCGATCTCTTTTACTTTTCCCCGCTTTCCAGGGCGATCTTTCCTGTCCGTATCGATTCCAGGATGGTAAACTGTTGGAGTAGATTAATAGAACTGTCCACAGCTGAAGAATCCCCCGTTACCTCCAGCACCCAAACCTGGTCGGAGGAGTGTATAATCCTTATCTGCAAGGCGGTGATAAGCTGAAGAAGGGCGGTTCGCTCCTTGGAATTAACCCTGACCTTTATAAGGGCATGTTCCCTTTCAAGGATCCTGCCCTGGGGAAGATCCCAGACCTTTATAACATGGACAAGTTTCTGCAGCTGTTTTCGCACCTGCTCCAGTACCCTATCGTCTCCGGCTACAACTATGGTAAAACGGCTCTTTCCCGGGATCTCTGTATGACCAACGGTTAGGCTTTCTATATTGAACCCCCGGCGGGAAAAGAGGCCGGATATTCGGGTCATAACTCCAGGGGTATCATCGCAGAGTATCGATATAGTGTGCTTCATTGATCATCTCCTTCTATCAAATCCATTAAGGTTGAACCCACTACCATGGGATAAACATTCGATTCTTCCCCCACCATGCAGTCTAGAACCGTAACCCCTTGGGAACCGGAAGCTGCAGAAAGCTCCTTTTCCAGTTCCCTTGCAGAGGAAACCCGAACACCGCGGCAGCCAAGGCTTTCGGCAAGCCTGTCGAACCGGATATCCTTTTCAAAACGGCTGATATCAAAACGGTTTTTATAGAAATCATCCTGGAGCTGTTTTATCATTCCCAGCCTTTTGTCGTGGATAATCAAGGCAGTAAGGGAGACCCCTGTTTCTGCAGCGCTTGCCAGTTCCTGACAGTTCATTAAAAAGGATCCGTCTCCGGAAATCAGAAGAACCCGGCGACTTGGGCAAGCTAGGGCGGCGCCGATGGCTGCTGGAAGACCGAACCCCATGGTGCCTAGTCCGCCGGAGGAGACAAAGTTCCTTCCTCCCTTTACCGGGAAATCCTGGGCTGCGTAGATTTGATGCCTTCCCACATCCGTAACAAGAATAGGATCGGGGAAAAAGTGTTTTGCCCTGGAAAGTATGTAGCGGGTTGTTACCGGAGCTTCCGGGATCTCCGGAATATCAAAGGAAAAATCTTTTGCCTTGCTTCTCTTTTCTTCCGACTCTGCCAAAAGCCTCCCTATCCAGGGATTCTTCTTTGGAAAACCCTTCGATTTTGAAACCTGTTCAATAAGCCTTGGGAGGATGTCGGTGATATCCCCGACAATAGGCAGGTAAGCTGGAACGTTCTTACTTATTTCTGCCGGGTCTATATCAATATGGATAATCCTGGCCGTCTTGCCAAAGGAGGCCAGGGGGCCGGTGGAGCGGTCGCCGAATCTGGTTCCCACGGCTATTATGAGATCCGCCTCGGTTACCGCCCGGTTTGCGGTTTTTTTCCCATGATATCCAAAGAGACCCAGGTTCAAGGGATGGAGATTATCAAAGGCTCCCTTGCCCATCAAGGTATGAACTGTGGGGATCCCTGTGTTTTGGATAAAGTCGTCAAAGACCTTGAAGGAATCAGAGGAGATTATCCCGCCTCCAGCCAGGATTACTGGTTTCTCCGAGGCGGTAATAAGTGCCGCAGCGCGCTTAATCTGGCCAGGATGGCCCTTGGTGGTCGGGCTGTATCCTTCCAGGGAGTTTTTGATTTCCTCGCTTTCATAATACTCTGCAAGCAGAATATCCTTAGGGATATCTACTAAAACGGATCCCCTCCTTCCACTTTGGGCAAGATAGAAAGCCTCCTCTAAAGTTGGGGCCAGGGCAGATTCCTCCTGAACCAGGTAATTATGTTTGGTAATCGGTATGGTGATTCCGGTTATATCCACCTCCTGGAAGGCATCGTTTCCGATCATGCTTCTTGGGACCTGACCGGTTATGGCCAGGACGGAGGAGGAATCCATGTAGGCTGTGGCAAGGCCTGTTACAAGATTTGTGGCCCCAGGACCACTTGTGGCCAGGCATACCCCTACCTTGCCTGTGGCTCTGGCATACCCATCAGCCATGTGGGCGGCTCCCTGCTCGTGCCTGGCCAGGATATGCCGGATTTGGGACCTGCCGAGGGCTTCATAGATAGGCAGATTGGCCCCTCCCGGGTAGCCGAAGATTATCTCTACCCCCTCCTTTTCCAAGGCTTTTACCAAGGCTCTTGCCCCGGTGGTTTTTCCCTTTTTCATCAACGCCTCCTTGTAGGGTGTATTCATTCCGGGAAGCATTTCTGAACACCTTTTGAGACAGGTTCAGGAAAAAGGCCGCTCCTATTCCCTCTTGAGGGAGGGAAGAAAATAAAAAGGGCCCCCCGCCGAGTCGGCGAAGGGCCCTCCAATATCCTAAAAGGTTCGGCCTAACCGCTTTCCCGGCATATCTGGGAACAGGGAAGAAGGACGAGTACGACTAGGAGTGCGGTAAGAACAGCTTTTTGGGGTGTTTTTGATTTTGGCAAAGAAAAATCCTTTATCATACCTTCCTTTGTTCCTGTAAGGAGAAACAATAGCAGAATTCAACAAGAAAAGTCAATCTTAAAAGGGGCAATATCAAAATAAAAAGTATTTTTTATAAATCATCTTGAGGGCGGAAATTGTCTCAATTAAAATTAAATTGAACCCTGTAAAACCTTTCCCTATCCTTAGGACAGGTTGGAAGCTCGTAGATAGATATAAACATTGGAAAGCTTATGAAAAGAATGTTATTGATTATTATCCTTTCCTTAATTACCCCTTATCTCTTCTGCCAGGAACCGATATTCCGGATCAGTACCTCCTATCAAAACCTATTGTCAAATTCTCAGGGCACAGGAATGCTTGACAGGATTATAAAGGAAGCATTCCAGAGGATTGAAATAAAAGCAGAGATAGTTTATACCTCCACAGAAAAATCCCTGATAGATGTAAATGCAGGACTTCTGGATGGAGAGATTAATAGGATTGAAGGGATGGAGTTGTCTTATCCGAATCTTATAAGGATTCCAGAACCAAACATGGTAATGAATTTTGTTGCCTTCTCTACCAAAAGTATTCCAATCCAGGGATGGGAGAGCATAAGGAATCTTTATCTTGGGATTGTAAAGGGATGGAAGATCCTGGAGGATAAAACAGAAGGATTTCCCAGGGTAGTGTATGTCCCGTCGGAGGTGGAGCTTTTTACCATGCTGCACAAGGGTAGGATCGATCTTGCTCTCTATGCAGATTTAACCGGGTATGCTGTGCTGGAAGATTTAGGTTTTAAGGAGATCTTTGCCCTGACTCCTCCCCTGGAGATGCGCAATATGTACCTGTATGTTCACAAGAAGCATAGGGATAAGGTTGAGCTTATTGCAGATGCTCTCCGAGGTATGAAACAGGATGGAACCTACGACGCCTTGGTAAAGGAATACTTACCAGAATCCAGAAGGGATTCTCAATAATTCCTATATTAAACGATAAACGCAGGATGGAAACATAATGTCCCTGGCAAAACGTTATACCCTCTATATCTTTCTAATTACCCTGCTCCTTGGAGTGTTTTTTTATCCTATCGAATTTTATTTCACCTTTAAAAAGGAAAGCAGAAGCCTTACTACGGAGGTTTACAGGATCCTGGACAGCCATATGCCTTCTATTGTATCAAGCCTCTGGCTTACCAATACCTCTCTCCTACAAAAACAGATGGAGAATCTTACTCTTTTTCCCTATATTGAAAGGGTAGAGATCCAGGATGATGAAGGGACTCTCCTTTTTTCCGGTTCAAAAGTCACAGAGAGATTAGTAAAGCATGAGGAGATCCTCTACTACTCCTACCGGGGGCAGGATCTGGAGATAGGGAAGGTGAACCTTTTTCTCAATTTCGATAAACTCAGCAGGGATATAAAAAGGGATAAAATGCCGGATATTGCTTTCCATTTTTTAATATCTGTTTTTTTGGCTCTTACCCTGGCTTTATTGTTCCATTATCTGGTGGGGAGGCATCTAAAAGATTGTGCCGAGTTTCTTAAGCAAGAGGGTATGGACAATCTTGCCACTCCTCTTAAGCTTAAAAGAAACCGAGAACGAGAGGATGAGCTTGAACTGCTTACAGCATCGATAAATGAACAGAGAAGAAAAATACTTGCCTTTATAAAAGAAAAGGAACTAATTACAAAGGAGATTCATCATAGAATAAAAAATAACATGGCTACTGTTATAAGCCTTCTTAATTTTCAGGCCGAGGCAACAGAGAATCCGGAAGTTATCTCTGCTTTGAAAGAGGCCCAGACAAAACTCTCCGGTATGGCAATATTGTATGATAAGCTTTATAGATCTGAGAATTTCCAGGAGCTCTCCCTTAAAAGTTATCTTGTCCCTCTTGCGGAGGAGGCTGTATCATTATTCTCCACTTCCAAAACCGTTAAACTTATTACGGAGGTCGAAGATATTGTATTAAATACAAAACAGCTTTCTGTGTTGGGGATTATTGTGAATGAGTTGATTACCAATTCCATGAAATATGCCTTTCCTGGTGAAAGGGCAGGCACAATCCTGATCCGGGCGGAGGAGAAAAACGGCAGACTGATTCTTACGGCAAGGGACGATGGGGTCGGTTTAACTATAAAGGAAGGAAACTCAAATCATGGTTTTGGGTTGGAGATGGTAGAAATCCTTACAGATCAGCTAGGCGGGAATATCCTCCTAGAGGGGGAAAGCGGTTTTAAGGCAGTTTTGGATATTCCTGTAAAATGATGTGTGATTCTTAGAACCCTGCAATCTCTGAAGAATCAATCTGGAGAATTAAATTGGGGCTATACTGAAATTGCAGTAAATTTAGGCCGCTTATCTTTCTGAAAAGGGAAAACTGAAGCTCCATTCGGTACCCCCCGATCGGGAAATTGAATAACTTCCTCCTGCCTGCTGAGTCAGGGCAATGATTATCTGAATCCCAAGAGTTCCTGGGGCTTCCAGGTTTACGGATTCCGGAAGCCCTATTCCATCATCCCTGAAGCTTAGAAATAGTGTCTCCTTTTCCATTTCAACATCTATAAAGAGTTGTCCCCCCTGATTCTCCGGAAAGGCATATTTATGAGTATTATTGAGGAGTTCATTCAGTATTAAGCCCAGTTGTATGGCAAAATCCAGATCCGTGGATATCTCTCTTGGAATATTTATCGTTACCTGAATTTTTCCATGTCCGAAAACAAACCAGAGTTCATCCAATATTTTTTCTATGTAAGATTTCAAGTTTATCCTGATTAGATCTTCCGAACTGTACACCAGCTCGTGGGACAGGGCAAGGGTCTTTATCCGATTCATGGTCTTATCGAGGATAAGATCCAGGAAAGGATCCCTGTAATTATCCCTTTCCAGGCTGAGGAAACTGGTTATCAGCTGCATATTGTTTTTTGTCCGGTGGTGGATTTCTCTTAAAAGAGTATCCTTAACCGCAAGGAGATGTTCCTTTTCTTCGAGAGTTTTCTGAAGATCTTCCTTAAGGTTCTTAACCCTCTCCATCTCCATCCTGAGGCTTGATGTTCTTGCAGCAACCGCTTCCTCAAGTTTCTTTGTTTGCTCGCTGTATCGGAGAAGCCTTACTTTAAAGAGAAGGTAAAAGAGATAAACTACCACGGAAGCGCCCAGAAGAGAGTGAAGAATCACAAGATAGGAAAGTTTGTTGATAACAATCATCCCAAAGACCAAGGTAAAAAGAAGAATAATAAGGGCTATGGAAATTTTCAAAGGGAAGCGGGTATCCAATAGCCCGTATTCAAGGGCTAGAGCGCCACCCAAGGCTATAAAGATTAGGTAGGTTAGATTACCGGAAGAGATGGTCAGACAAGTACCATATCCTGTTAAAAGCGCTATAAGAACCTGTATGATTCTGATTTTTTTACTATCACAAAAACTGGTGATTAGAATAATGAGACCTGTTAAAAAAACAAAAATTACTGAAGGTAGTAATAAGGCTTCAAGGGTGGATTTCCCGAGCATTAATTGTGCAGTAATAAACTGTATAAAGGATGCAAGAAAAGCACTTATAGCTACGCTGAATCCCACCCTTTTCTGGATATAGAATAACATATAATGAATATACTATAGTATTTTGTTTATGGTTAAAAACCCCAGTAGTCTAAGGTTCCCATATCGCTGCAAACAATGGTATCTATTTCCGGACTTTCAATTGAACGGATTTTTTTAAGGAGATCCTCCTTTACAGCCTCGTAATTGAAGGCGCCGCTGGTTACTGGGTTATACTTACCTAGCACGTTGTCCAGATGGGTGTCTCTTCTGTAATCCTCAAGCATGAATAATGCCAGGATGCTCATCCCTTTTTCGATGATACCTGGATTACCTCCTTTAAAGCTGGTTCCAAGGCGCAACCGTTCAAAGATATTGGAATTGTCCTCGGTTTTAGCGTTAAAATAGGGTTTTGTTTCCCGTAAGGAAAGTATGTAGGTTCCAAGATGAGTAACCGCGGTTCTTTCCGCATCTTCACATCCGGCTAGAAACGGTAGGGTCCCGATCAGTTTGGCGATATTCTTTTCCTTGAACCTCCGGGTTTCGTCCTCTGTCATTCTAAAAGCCTCTGCCACACATCCGGAAATTTCATCCCACTTTTTATTGATCCTTTTCATGTCAATTATTTGAGATCTTTTTTCAACGGTGATATTTTTCATGCCTGGCCTCCTAATATGTTAGATAGGATTATAAACCTAAGTCTCATTTTCAGGCAAGGAACTTTTTAAGAATAATTGTTAAAAGACAAATCCCAATGGAAGCTAATATTTAAACCCCTTAAAAAAATATTTTAATTGTCAGGTTATTTGATAAATGCTATAACTTAGAAATATTACTATTTATAGGAGGAGAGATCATGGAATTTAACTCTACCTTGGTGCTTATTGTTCTTTCAGTTTACTTTCTCTTTATGCTCTACCTTGGTTTTTATTTTAAAAATAGAGTTAATAGTTTTGGAGACTTCATTCTTGGGAACCGCGGTATTCCATGGTTTGTCATCGCTATGACCATGCTGGCTACTCTTGCCAATGCCCAACAGACCCTGGGTATTGCCGGAACTAGTTATGCTTTAGGGTTATCTCCGATGATCTGGTTCTTTGTTCTTGTTAATATCTTTATCTACCCGCTTCTTGTCAGGCTCGGGTCACGCTACCGGTATCTGAATTTTGACACCATTGTCGATCTGGCAGAGGCAAGGTATCCAAACTCCGGAAGGAATACGGTTCTTCTGGCTGTATGGCAGATTGCCTGGGGGGTTGTTTCCACAGCCATCTGTTTTTTTGGCGGCGCTTTGGTAATTGAAACTGTATTTGGCGTAGAGATGTGGCTTGCTATACTGATCGTGGGAGTGATCACAGTTTTCTATTGCATGATGGGAGGCTTAAACGGTGTTGTATTCACGGACACTATCCAGTGGCTTGTAATAATCTTTGGAACAGCCTTCCTGGTCCCATCAGTTTTTATAAAATTCGGTACCTTTTCGAATTTTTTCAGCGCTCTGCTTGGAAACTCCGGGTATGCACCCGTTGAGGCTGCCAAGGTGTGGCCTGGATATACGGACCTCTTTGCCTTGCCCACCTTTGCCGGGGTTACGCCCATAGCCCTGATTGCCATGGGGTTGGCAGGATCCCTCTGGATTCCTATAGACCTCGGCTTTATGCAGAGAATGCTCGCAGCAAAGGATCCCAAGGAAGGCCGCAGGGCTGGACTAGGCTTCCTGGTAATTGTGACCCTCTGGGCATGCATAATGGTTGGAATGGGTGTCATGGCCGGACAGATCTTCCCCGGGGTAAAGGTAACGGATTCTGTAATTATTCTTGTGGCCAACGCTGCCATGCCTGGGATTGGTGTTGCCATATTCGTAACCGCGATAACTGCGGCGGTCATGAGTACTGTTTCAACCTATCTTAATGCCACTGCAGCAATTATTACCAAGAATATCTACAAGAGGTTCATTAAAAAGGATGCAGATGATAAGCAGATGGTGAAATTCGTCCGGATAATGATCCCCATCGTAGCTTTGGCAGCCATAAGTTTTGCCCCATCAGTCAGAAATGCCGGGGTTTTTGCCACTGCAATTACTGCTCAGATTGTTCTTTGTGCTGCTGTAACTCCCCTTATCCTGCTTTCCACTTATTGGAAGAGGATGACCGAAGCTGCAGCCTTTTGGGGCTGTCTTATAAGCGGTGTAGTCACCCTGGGATTGGTGTTCTACTCCGGAGGTGGAACAGCGGTATTCTACGGCGCAGGAATCGCAGGCATTCCGGCAATTTTCATAGGCCTTGCCATCGGTTTTGTAATCTACCTGGTTATGAGCCTATTACAACCCTACAAGGCAGAGCGTGTTGGACCGGTTTTCCGGGAGATCTTTGACAGTAAGAAAAAACCGATCAAGGTTCCCAATACGGATCTCTTTGTTATCGGCGGAGCTGTGGTCCTGATCCTGATTGCCATTCTGGTAAAATCCTCTTCCCAGGTTAAAAAAGCCTGGCCGCCTCTTTCCGGTGCCGGCGGATTCCTGACCGACGCAGTGTTCTACCTGCTTGCCCTGGGTCTTACCGTAATCAGTATTTATATCCTAATAAGGACAATTAACTGGGCCAGAAATTTAAAGAAATCCGAAAAAAATCAATAGAACTTTTAATTATGCCCCGTAGGTTTAGGCCTGCGGGGCTCTTATTACTTCTAAATTGCGCGGTGCATTAACACAATATAAAATATCTTTAAGGAGACTAAAAGTGGATCATGTTGTTTATCTAGATGCAAAGGCTGAGGAATTAGAAAAGATCCTTAGTATGGAAAAAACGATGATAATCCGGGGAGCTGCGGGAAGGAAATTGCCCCATGGCAGGGTCAATCCAGGAGATATTCTCTATTTTATTAACAATAATGCCGAAGGCGAGGTAAAGGCCAAGGCCGTGGTATCCTCGGTTTTTAATTCGGATAAAATGACGGAGGAGGAGTCCATCGCTCTGGTAGAGAAGAACCAGGATAAGCTTAAGTTGTCCGAAAAGCAGTTCAGTAAATGGGCCGGAAAAAGATACCTGGTTTTAATTGAATTAATGGAAGTTAAAAGTATTCCACCTTTCAGTATAGATAAAAGCGGTTTCGGAAACATGGATGACTGGCTTCCGGTGGGGAAGATTGAAAAGGTCAGGAAAACCTAAAAAATAAAAATCTTGACGCATTTATTTTCATCCTTTACAATGCAAACAATCTTCTATTATTAATAACGAAATGTTATAAATAATCTAATAAAAATAACGAAACATTAATATTATTCCCTTGGTTTTTGGGTTTTGTTCCGTTTTTATAAACGGAAATGGATCTTATAATATTTGGAGGAGGGAAAGATGCAGGGTACAGTTTTCGATTTTATTATTGTTATCTTGTATGTGTTGGCAATGATTGGAATTGCCGTCTATTTCGCGAGGAAAAAATTCAACACCTACGAGGATTATTATTTAGCAGGGCGTACACTTACCACGCCGGTAATGGTAGGCACCCTAGTGTCTTCCTATTTTGGTGTTGATTCCCTTGTTGGAAACTCCGAAATGGGTTTCTCCATGGGAATTTCGGGTTTCTTTTCCTATTGTTTTGTTGCCTTTTTATTCATGATCCTGCTGGCTTTCTTTGGTAAGAAAATAAGAGATAAATCTGGACCTTATAAATCCCCGGTAGACCTGCTGGGAGTAACCTACGGACCCTTAAGCAGAATAAGTTCTGCTATAGGAAGTCTGTGTTATGTAATCCCCGTGGTGAATATTATGGGTATGGGTTTTATGATCAGCTTTGTGGTAGGAATCCCCTTTTGGCAGGGAGTTGTTTTATCCGCAGTAATTGCCACACTCTATACCTTTTTTGGAGGTATGAAGGCCGTTGCCTTCACCGATGTTATTCAATTCTTTATTATCGCCATTGGTCTTGGTCTTATCGGAATAATAGGTTGGTCCAAACTGGGCAATGATAAAATCCTGGAAGGGCTAAGAGCCTTTGTCGGGGATGATCCCTCTTTCTATTTTCAGCCCAATGGAGGCTGGATGACCACAGGCCTATTCTTTACCTATTCAATAACGGCAATTTCAGTTCTATGCGAACCGACCCTATTCCAGAGGATCTTTGCCGCCAATAAAGAGTCCACGGTAAAGAAAGCGATTCTGATCTCTGCCTTTATCTACTTTGCTTTTGCAGTTATCTCTGTACTCATAGGAAGCCTTGCCGCGGCGGAAGTGGGATTAGGAAACCTGCCCTCAGATACAGTATCTTCCCAGTCTCTTGTTGCGGTGGCATCAAAGGTACTGCCGGTTGGAATATTTGGTCTTTTCCTTGCCGCCTTCCTAGCCGGGGGAATGTCCACCATGGATTCCATGCTTCTGGTAGCGGGGAATAATATAGCCGATGATCTTTACAGGCCCTTTTTTAATAAAAACATAAGTCAAGAAAAACTGATAAAGGTGACCCGGATCAGTATAGTGGCAGCCAGTATAATCAGTATCGTTCTTTCCTTCTTTTTTGGAAGGATAATGGGGGCCTGGGTTTTTGTTAGCAGCATGCTGGTAAACACCACCATAGTACCCCTTTACACAGCCTTCTACCTAAAAAAGAAGTACCGGCTTGCGGGAGAAATGAGTTCCCTGGTGGGATTGGCAGGCACATTAATCTACTATTTTGTTATAGGTAACGTAGGTTACTATGATGAAGCATGGGGAACCTTTAAACTTGATATTACAATTTTTGGCAAGGAAGTGGTTTTATGGCAGGAGTATAATATCTTTATTATTCTGCCTCTTGTAATAATCATTTATTTCCTGGTCCATATAATCAGTTCCCTGGTAAAGGGGAAAGAGGTAAAGGAGGCTTGATATGTTCCTTAACAGTATAGTGTTCTGGGAAGTTGTGCTTTATATTTGCAGCGTTGTATCGCTCGTGGTTCCAATATTCCTACTCTATTTTTACATCCGGGACAAATCCTTTTTGCTCAAGTAGGGGGGCAAACTGGAGTAGTTCTGTATTAGATCAATTAGTATAAAGGATAGGATAGTTTCAGTCCTCTGAAACAATGCCTATCCTTTGGCTTTATATAGCTTTATATAATTTAGGAATAATTCCTGGTTTTTTACCAAAAGCCTTTTTTATAAAGGCGCTTTCTATTTGGAATGAAGGAGATAGGTTTTTGGATACAGATAAAACTATATATCTGGGTGGAAATCTTATTACGGGTGAAAAGAATAAAATTATCAGGGATTCCCTCCTTATCACTAGTAAGGATAAAATCCTGTATGCCGGAGTATTTAAAAAAGACCTGGTAAAGGAACCGGCAAAAAGATATTACCTTAAGGAATGTTACATCATCCCCGGTATTATTGATTGTCATCTGCATCTCTGCGGTCTCCTAAAAGCAGACCCTGATTCCTGGGTACAGGAGGAGCTGCTTAAAAGATCTATGATCTCTGTTAAGCAGGCGGAAGAGTTAATTGAACACGGGGTAACCTCAGTTTGTGATGTCTCTAAAAATGGTGTCTTTTTAAAGAAAATGATCAATTCCGGGTTAATAAAGGGGCCAAGGATCTCCCCCTGCGGACCCGGATTGGTAAGAACAGGAGGGTTCCTGGATCCTTCCCATCTTCCCGAGGCCATGAACAGGGAAAACCATCCCTGGGCGGTTTTTGCAGACGGAGAAGAGGAGATCCGCAGAGGTCTGCGGAACTCCTTTAGGCAAGGCTCTGATCACATAAAAACCTGGGCCACCGGTCTTGGGCTCTCCTGCAGGGAGAGGGACAGGGATCAATATTATTCCCAGAAAGAGCTGGATCTGATCCTTGAGGAAGCCAGATATCTTAATAGTAAGGTTTTTGTTCATTGTGAAAGCCTTTACGGGACCAAAGCGGCGGTAGAAGCCGGGGTGGATGGTATCATCCATGGCGAGGAACTGGATGAGGACTGCATGAAAGGGATGGTAAGTAAGGGGATCTCTTTGGTTCCTACCTTAAATCTTACCCTGGAATGGTATGCAAAATACGGGGGTACACCGCCAAGAAGGGTAAAGAGGGATTCTGGTATCCTTGGGAATGAAATAGAGAGGGAAAGGGAAATTGTAAAAAGGAATTTTCAGGAAGCCTTGGACCAGGGGGTAAATATCGCCATGGGAAGCGATACCTTCTGCAAGGAGATAACTCCCTTTGGACAATTCTCTCTAGAAGAGATAAAAACCATGACAGAGTGCGGATTAAGGCCTTATGAAGCATTGGAAGCAGCTACAGTTAAGGCTGCAGAATTGATATTCCCTGGCAGGAAAATTGGCCTGATAAAAGAGGATTATATTGCCGACTTTGTTATATTAAAAAGAAATCCTGTGGAAGATATTCAGGTTCTGGAAAAGAAAAACATTGTTGCCGTCATCAAAGAGGGAGAACTGCAGGCAGGTAAGATTGATCTGTTTTTAAATAATGATAAGGAGATTATGCAATGAAAACTACAGCTTATGTAAATGGTTTGTTGATAGACGGGACAGGAAGGGAGGTCTTGCCTAATTCATTGATCCTTACGGAAGGAAGCATAATAAAATATGCCGGAGATAAAAAAGATCAAAGGCTGAAGGAATCTGACGAAGTGATTGATCTTTCCGGTCATTTTATTACTCCGGGTCTCATAGACTGCCATGTGCATTTAGGTGGAGCTATAAGCGATAAGGCTAAGGATTGGGTTTTGGAGAATGATACTCAGCAAGCGATTGTTTCTGTACAGCAGGTAAGGGAACTCTTAAACCACGGTATTACCACTGTAAGGGATATATCAAGAAACGGCCTGCACCTGAAACCCCTCATCCGGAACGAAATTATCCAGGGACCAAATATCATTGCCTGCGGGCCTGGTCTTTCCAGAACCGGCGGACATGGGGATGCCCATGAAGTTCCTATAGAATTAGTTGAAAGATCCCACCCCTGGGCACTGATCTGTGACGGACCCGAGGAGATAAGGAAGACAGTCCGTAAACTGATAAGAATGAACAGCGACTGGATCAAAATCTGGGCCACCGGCGGGGGTTTGTGGGAGAAGGAGCGGGAGACGGACCAGCATTACTCCTTTGAGGAGATTAAAACAGTGGTGGAGGAGGCGAATTATCTAGGCATACCCGTATGCGCCCATTGCGAAAGCCTAAAGGGAGCCAAGGATTCCATTAAAGCGGGTGTGGCCAGCATTGAGCATGGAGAGGAGCTGGACGAAGAGTGTCTGGAGGGAATGAAAAGGAAGAATATCTTTCTGGTTCCTACCCTGGGTCTCTTTTTTGAATGGTTCAGCACCTATGAGGTGCCGCCAAGGCCGGAGCTTGCAGCCTATGAAGGGAGTACCAATGCGGAAAAGGAGATAAACAGAATAAAAAATAATTTTAAGGCGGCCAAGGATCTGGGGGTAAGATATGCCCTGGGTTGTGATTCCTTTAGCAATGATTTAACTCCCTTTGGAAAATACTCGTTAAAAGAATTATACGCCCTAGTAAAGGCGGGATGTTCCCCTATGGAAGCCCTGGTAGCAGGCACCAGGAGTGGTGCAGAATTATTGAGGCTTGAAAAATCGATAGGCACCCTGGAGGAGGGGAAAAGGGCAGATTTTGTGGTTCTAAAAAAGAATCCCCTGGAAAACATCAATAATTTTAACAAGGAAAATATCGCAGCAGTCTATAAAAATGGTATAAGGCAGGTCTAGGGGCAAAAACCTTGGATAACCAGAACAATGGAAATAGTATTATTAACATAAAAATCCTGGACATTAACCTGACCACCGGGGAGATAGCATACTATTCACCGGATGAACAGGTATTGAAAGACTACCTTGGAGGCCGGGGCTTGAATGCCTGGCTTCTTTTTAATAATACAAAACCTGGGGAGCACACGGCCTTTGACGAAGGGAATGTAATTATCTTTGGAGCAGGGCTTTTAGCCAATACTGTCATGCCCGCTTCTAACAGGCTTACAGTTACATCCCTAAATGCCCTCAATTCTGCCTATGGAGAATCCAGCAGCAGCGGATATTTTGCTTTAGAGATGAAAAGGGCAGGATACAGCCATATTATTATCCGGGGTAAAGCAGAATTCTTATCCTACCTGTTTATAACCCAGGAGAGGATAGAAATAAGAAGAGCGGAACACCTGGCGGGTAAAACTACCTATGAAACGGACAGGATTATAAAAGAGGAACTTGCGGATGAGGGGATTAAAACCTGTACCATTGGTCCGGCAGGGGAGAAACTGGTTAGGTATTCGGTGATAAATGTTACAAACCGTTACTGCGGAAGATGTGGAATGGGCGCAGTAATGGGCTCAAAAAACCTTAAGGCTGTTGCCGTCAAAGGCCAGGGTGCATTATTCAAGGCTTCGCAAGAATATCTGGATTATGCAAAGAGAATAAACAATTCCTTAAAAAGGTCCGCCCAGGCAAGGGAGATAAGGACACACGGAATGGCTGCAACTTCCCCCATTTACAAAAGTATCCAGGGGATTAGGAATTTTCAATCCGTGGGTTTTAAAGGAATCGAGTCCATTGGAGGTTACGAGAAGGTTAGCAGATACTATAAAAGGGTGCTGAACTGCCCAAACTGTCTGGTTAGGTGCGACCGGGAGGTGATTATACCGGAGGAGGAACCTTACGGTGGAACAAGGGTGAGTTCCATGCAGGCTTCTCCGGCCTACAATTTTGCCCACTTTCTTATAGAAGATATTAATACAGTGATTAAAGGCTTTGAATTATGCAATGCCTACGGAATAGATGTTCAATCCTGGTCTACCGTAGTTCAATGGGCAATAGAAGGTTATGAAAAAAAACAGATTACCTCCCAGGAAACGGATAATCTTGTTCTTAAATGGGGGGATGGGGAGCTGCTCCTTAAATTAATAGAGGATATCTCCCTTAGAAAAACCTTTTTAGGGGATCTGTTGGCAGAAGGAGTCTACGAGGCTTCCAGAAGATTGGGAAGGGGATCTGATCAATATGCCATGCAGATGAAAAGGATGGAGATCGATGATGATTTAAGGGTCTGCAAGGGATGGTCTTTGGGAGTAATGACGGAGATAAGAGGCCCAGGGCATGTCCTGGGGGCTTTATATTCAGAGATTGAATCAGGTTTTATGACGCCAGAGGAAGCGGAAAGATTGTATGGGTATAGAGAAGCTGTAATCCCCGAGAGTTATAATAATAAACCAGAATTGGTTGTTTTAACGGAAAGGATGTCCGCTGTAGAGGATTCCCTGGGATTCTGCAATTTTATAACCCAGCATTCAAATCCTGAATATATGAAGGAATTTAATGTTAAGTACGGGAGCCAGGCGATAAATACCAGAATAATAAACAGCGCAATGGGATGGAACCTTAGCGAGGAGGAGATTGATCAAACAGCGGAAAGAATTTTAACTCTTGAAAAATGTATAAATGTTCTAGCCGGTATAAAGAGGGAAGACGATTTTCCGCCGCAACGTTTCCACACCCCCATCTCCGAAGGGGAGTTTAAAGGAATCTATCTTGATAAAGGTGAACTGGACAGGATGCTCCGCAAACATGATTCTTTGCATGGATGGAACGAGGAAACAGGGATCCCAAAAAAAGAGACTTTAGAAAGGTTAAAATTAAAAATATCCCTGGATAGAAAATCAGGTTAAACAAAAAAACAGATTATCCTTGGGGACTCCGGCAATACTCTGTTTTGACGAGGGCCTTAAGGGATTATCTAATTATAATCTTCGGGAGTAAAGGATTGGCGGATAGAATTGTCAATAAAAGGTCTATGAGGTCTGCGGTGAGAAGTACCGGGGGAATGGTTGCCACAAGCCATCCCCTGGCAGCCTTTGCGGGGATTAAGATGTTGTCTGAGGGGGGTAATGCCTTTGATGCCGCGGTGTGTGCCTCGGCGGTTTCAAGTGTTGTAGAACCCTTCATGACCGGCATAGGCGGCGATGTTTTCTGCCTATTCTGGGCGGCTAAAGAAAAAAGGCTTTTGGGATTAAATGGCAGCGGCCGTTCTCCCTCTGGGCTGCATGATGGGGTATTAAAGAAACTCGGATTGGATGGTGTCCCCGAACATGGCCCCTTGTCTGTTACAGTGCCGGGAACAGTGGATGCTTGGTGCAGGATTTTGGAAAAATGCGGAACCAGGACACTTAAGGAGGTGCTTGTTCCGGCGATACAGTATGCCCGGG
>Ga0067045_1028118_pt1 | contig 42634 bp, 22 predicted proteins | sample TerdegcTABiofilm_FD_59184 | JGI IMG/M metagenome (GOLD analysis project Ga0067045, IMG submission 59184) | Combined Assembly of (Gp0054472, Gp0054536) Wastewater bioreactor microbial communities from Singapore -Terephthalate degrading... | reverse complement strand
GCTCGAATCCATCACGTTCGCCCAACTGCTCGAAGACGCCCGCCGCTACGATACCGCCATGTACTACATTTGAGCCGAGCCTGACGACGTGTTTGACCGCCTTCCCGCTTTTTTCTCATCTCACAACTCAAGGGCTTCGGCACTCCCCAAGAACTTCGCTGCGTTCTTCGCTCCCCGATCGCTTTCGGAACGGAAGCGGCTTTGCTTGCTGATCCCATCCCGCCACGATACATTAGGCGACATTGGCGGAGTTTCGCGGACCGCTTGAGTTCAACGTCTTGAGCGCAAACCGTCGGATCGCGATGCGCCCTTTGCCGCGGATTTGAATCGTTTTCGACCGGGAGAGATACCATGCATGTCGCCCCTCAACGCTACCCAACCCCTGGCGCCTCGCGGCTCGGCTTCCCGGCGTTCGCTGCCGGCTTGCTCGCCTTGGCGGCCTTGGATGTTTCGACCGTCGCCGCGCAAGAGCCTGGCGAAGTGCTCTGGCGGATCGGCGTCCGCGACAACGACTCGGCTGAGTTCTCGCAAGCCCCCGATCAATTCGCTCGATACAAGAACGACCCCGTCTTCATCGTCGGTCTTTCGGATCCCAAGGCCGACTGGCCTTACGTGCATCCCGGCCCGGCGGACGTTTGGGCGAATTCCCGACCGCACGTGGCCACGATCCTTTTTGGTCTGAGCCGTCGCCCGGCCGGCGAGTACCGTTTGATCCTCGACTTCACCGACACGCACGACCGCGCTCCCCCCGTCCTCCGCGTCCACCTGAACGGTTCGGAGGTATTCCAGCAGCGGTTGCCCGCGGGCGGCCCCGACGACACCATTCGGGGTGACGCTTCCAAGGGCAAGGAGTGCGTCATCGAAGTGCCCATTTCCGGCGATTTGCTAAAGCAAGGCTCCAACATCCTCACGCTGGAAGGCGACCACGGTAGCTGGTTCCTGTACGACGGCATCGAAATGTTGGGGCCGGCCGGGGCCGCTGTCGACCAGGTTCGGGACACCGTTTTCGTCCGCTCCACTCGCCCGCTCCCGGTCCTCGTCCGGTCGGGCGAGGCTTTGCTTCAGGGCGTGCAAGTGGCCGCCTTGGTCACCGACCCGGCCGAGGTCACCGCTTGGCTGAACGGCAGGCAAGTTTGGCAGGGCACCCTGGAGCGAGGCTCCGCTGAAGTCGTGGTGCCTGCCGATCGGGTCGAGCGACCGACTGAAGCGACGTTCACATTCAAACTGGGCGACCGTACGCTGCTCGAACAAAAGATCACGCTCGTGCCGGTTCGCCCATGGGTGGTCTACCTGTTGCCGCACTCCCACGTGGACATCGGTTACACCGAGGTGCAAACCAAGGTCGAGCGCGACCAATGGCATTTCATCGACCTGGCGATCGAAGCCGCCGCACGCTCCGCCGACTATCCGCCTGAAGCCCGCTTCAAGTGGAACGTCGAAGTCTTGTGGGCCGTCGATAGCTACCTGCGGCAGGCCGATGACGCGAAGAAGGAAGCCTTTTTGAAGGCCGTTCGCGAAGGTGTGATCGGGCTGGACGCCCTTTACGGCAACGAACTGACGGCCCTTTGCCGACCGGAGGAATTGGTGCGATTGGTGGACTTCGCCGAGCGCCTTTCCCGCGATTACGGCCTGAGCGTCGATTCCGCCATGATCAGCGACGTTCCCGGTTATACCTGGGGTTTGATGTCCGTGTTCGGCCAGGCGGGCGTCCGGTACTTTTCCATCGGGCCCAACGGCGGTCACCGCATCGGTCACACGCTCCGCGTTTGGGGCGATCGAGCCTTCCGCTGGCTTTCTCCCGACGGCACGCATAGCGTCCTTTGTTGGATTCCCCGTCGCGGGTATTGGCGGGGCTTCCTGGGCGGCGATCAACTCCTCGATTACTTGAGCGATCTCCAAGACTCCGACTACCCTTACGACCTGGTGCAACTGCGCCATTGCATGGGCGACAACGCCCCGCCGGACGTGGCCGTTTCCGATTTCGTCAAGGACTGGAATGCCCGCTTCGCCTATCCGCGCCTCGTCATTTCCACCTGCTCGCAAATGATGCGCGACTTCGAGACGCGATACGGCGATTCCGTCCCCACGGTCTCCGGCGACTTCACGCCCTACTGGGAGGATGGAGCGGCTTCGTCCGCCCTCGAAACCGCGATGAATCGCGACTCCGCCGAGCGCCTCTCCCAGGCCGAGGCCCTCTGGGCCGTGCTCAATCCGCAAGCCTATCCCGATGAGGCTTTCTATCAAGCCTGGCGCAACGTCGTCCTCTACGACGAGCACACCTGGGGCGCTCACAACAGTATCACCGAGCCGGACAGCGACTTCGCCCAGTCGCAATGGGCGATCAAACGCCAATTCGCCGTGGACGCCGATCGGCAATCCCGCGAGCTGCTTGCCGCCGCCGTGCAGGGCCCGGCCGCCGACTCCCCGTCCTCCGCTATCGAAGTCTTCAATACCTGCGGTTGGAGCCGAAGCGGCCCGGTGGTCCTGGAAACTCCGTCCCTTCCCGCCGACTCCGCCGTCTTCGACGCGTCGGGCAAACCGGTCCTCAGCGAGCGGATGGCCGACGGCCGTTTACTGTTTTGGGCCGACGACGTCCCCGCCTTCGGTAGCCGGCGCTTCCTATTGAAGTCCGGCAGTGCGACGCACACCGACCTTTCCGCCGACCGAGCCGCCCGAGCGGAGGGGCTTACCCTGCAAAACTCCGTGTTGACGATGGAACTGGACCCGGCCACCGGCGGCGTTGCCAAGCTCCTCCACCGTCCCTCCGGCCGAGACGTCGTGGACCGAGCCGGCGGGTTGGCCCTCGCCGATTTCTTCTACGTGGCGGGCCGCGACCCCGCCGCCGCGAAACGGGCCGAAGGCGACGTCCAGGTCCGCGTCCTCGAGAAAGGCCCCCTCGTCGCCTCGCTCGAGGTCCGGTCACCCGCTCCCGGGTGCCGCAGTCTAACTCGCGTCTATCGCCTTTTCGCCGACAGTGACGCCTTGCACGTCACGGTCATCCCAGATAAGGAAAAAATCCGCACGCCCGAGGGCGTTCACATCGCCTTCCCGTTCCAAGTTCCCGAGGCCGCGCTCCGCCTGGATACCGCTTGGGCCGTCGTCCGCCCCGAGACCGATCAGTTGCCCGGCGCGTGCAAGAACTACTTCACCGTCCAGCGCTGGGCCGACCTCTCCAACGATCAGTTCGGCGTGACCTGGGTCACCGTCCACGCCCCGCTGGTCGAAATCGGAGCCATCCGCACCGACGTTCCCAAACCCTTCGATCCTACCGGCTGGCTGGAGACCATCGAGCCGAGCGGTACACTGTATTCATACGTGATGAACAATTACTGGGAGACGAATTACAAGGCCGACCAGGAAGGCCCGACGCCGTTCGCCTACGTGGTGCGACCGCACGCGGGCGGTTACGACGGCACGGCCGCCGCCAAACTTGCGATCGAGGCGAGTCGCCCCCTCCTGCCCGTCGCGGTCCGCCCCGACGCCCCGACCGGCTTCGCCCTTCCGTTCCGCGTGCAGGCCGACGGTGCCGTCATCGAGACGCTGAAGCCCGCCCGCCGGGGCGACGGCTGGATCGTACGTCTGTTCAACCCGGCGACGAATCCCGGCAAGGCGACCGTCGAGTTCGCTGCCGGCAAGACAGGTCGGGCATGGTACGGCAATATCGCCGAAGCATCCTTGCAGCCCGTCACCGGCCCGATCGAGCTGCCGCCGCAAGCGATGCTCACGCTTCGGATCGAAATGCAGCGGTAAGGCGGGAGGGCCGCTTGCGTCCAGTTCGAGCGAGAAGCTCCACCCGCCGTTTCCACTTCGCGGCCGAGCGAAGGCACAGATAGGCTGCCGTGCCGTGGACCGCCGACAGGGAGAGCAGCCAGTGTGTCGCCTCGCGCCGCCAGGCATCCAAATCCAAGGGGAGGGACCGCGTCGCCGGACTGAGACCCACGACCGCCGTCAGGTAGGCGAACACGGCCGCGGTGCCGGCCAATACCCACCCCACCGCCCGCCTTGCGGACCAGTCGGGAAAGACCAGGGTCGCGCCGGTTGCGCAGGCCTGAATCACGGCTGCGGCCGACAGCCAACCCGCCCAAGCCGGAGTATCGCCGCCCCTCATCGCGAGTGCGGCGGGCAATAGGGTAAAAACGCTCACCGCCCACAACCACACGGCCGCCCATCGCGCGGCAGCCAAATCCCCGTGATTCGTCCGATAGGCTCCACTCTCATCCGATGTCGGATCCTTTGAGCCGCCGAAGTCAGCCGGCGATGCCTCTCTAGTCTCGCTGACATCAGCTAGCGGTGCGTTACCCGAGCCGCCGGTGTGAGCCGACGGTGTCTCTCTGGAATCGCTGAAATCAGACTGCGGTGCCCCCCCGGACGCGACGTCAGCCGGCGGCGGATTACCCGGGCCCCCGCCATCCCCCGGCGCGGCGTTCTCGGTCGGTATAATGAACGGCAGCCCGCATACCGGACACACCATCTCCCGGCCCGCGAAATCCCGCGGCACCGTGATGCGATGACCGGCTGGACAGCAAACGCGAATCGGCACGTGACGGTCTTCTCCCGGCTTCAACTCGCTTTCGGTCCCCCCTGCGGCGGCCCGGCCGCCCTCATTGTTGGTCGCACGCAACGCAGATGCAACCCGACGCCCTATCGAAACGGAACGCTCCCCAAACCGCCGCGATGGTTCGCGAAAACTTGGTAACGGTCCTGACCGCCCAAGCGGCGGGCGCCATCGCCGTCGTCCGGCTGGAAGGCCCCCTGGTCGAGACGGCCGTTCGAGGACGTGCGCGGAGCCCCGCCGGCAAACCGGTGGAAATCCCACCGGGCAGTCGCCCCCGGCTGGTCCGTTGGGACTTCGGCGGCCCGGAGCCTGAGGAGGCCGTGCTCTACCGCCCCGAGGAGCTGGTCCTGGAAATCCACTGCCACGGCGGCCCCCGCGTGGTGGAAAACCTCGTCGCGGCGGCCGCGGCCGACGGCTTCACCTGCCTGCCTTGGCAACAATGGATCTTTCGTCGGGAACGCGATCCCATTGCGGCGACCGCCCGAACGGCCCTGGCTCAAGCCCGAACCCTCCGCACGGCCGGTATCCTCCTCGATCAATATCACGGGGCCCTCCGCTCCGCGGTAGAGACGATCGCGCAAGCCCTCGAACAAGGCAGCTCCGATGCCCCGGAACGCCTGCGTCGCCTGGCCTCGCGCATACCGCTGGGTCGGCACTTGATCCGGCCGTGGCAAGTCGTCATCCTGGGACCGCCGAATGTCGGAAAGAGCAGCCTGCTCAACGCCTTGGCCGGTTACGACCGTGCCATCGTCCATCCCACCCCGGGTACCACCCGCGACCTCGTCTCGGCCGTCATGGTGGCCGACGGCTGGCCGATTGAGGTGATCGACACCGCCGGATTGCGGCGAGCCGATCACCCCGTTGAGCAATTAGGGGTTCAAAAGGCCCAAGCGACGGCGGAGGCGGCCGACCTCGTGATCCTGGTCTTCGACCGCTCGCGTCCGTGGGAAGAGGAGCACGAAGCCCTGCTGGGCTGTTACCCCCAGGCCCTGCTCCTGCACAACAAGGCCGATCTTGCCGCCGCGCCGGGCGAGCGCCCGCCGGGACTGGAAGTGTCGGCCCACCGGCCGGAAGATGTGCCGACGATCTTAGATGCCGTGGTCCGGCGATTGGTGCCTTCGCCGCCTGTGCCGGGCGAGGCGATCCCCTTCACCGAAGAGCAGGCCGCCGCCGTCCGCGAAGCCCTGGAGTTGTTGCCACACGCCGGCCCCCTCGCCGCCGCCAGCCGCCTCCGCCAGTGGACGCCTCCCACGTCGGCGCCTCCAGCGTCTGAGCCTCCAGCGTTGGAGCCTCCAGCGTAAGCTGGAGGTGTCTCCAGCACAACCCCGGATTCACCGCCGGCTCACGCCGGCGGCTCTAAAATCCCCGAAACCTCCAGCGTTGGAGCCTCCAGCGTAAGCTGGAGGTGCCTGTTACACAACCCACGATTCACCACCGCCTTACGCCGGCGGCGGGGCCGCGTCCCGTCCCCTCACCCACACCGACAGCGGCGACTTCTGCCGCAACACGTAATCCACGGCATGTTCCACCGCCTTCACGTCGCAAAGCAAACGCCGCGAACCGCGTCGCGTCCACCACCGCCGCGCCGTTCCCGTCAGGGCGTTCAGCCGCCGAGAGCCGTAGGCCTTCAAATCGCGCAACACATCCTTCGGGCGGCAATCGTCCGGAATGCCGATGACCACATGGACGTGGTCGCCCATGATCGCCGCGGCCTCCAGTCGCCACGCCCGAGCACACGCCGTCTGCCGAAACTGGTCGAGCAACGCCAGAGCGAGATCGGCCTGCAATGCCGCGGTCGAGAAGGTTTGATTCCGAGCCGACGTCACTTGCAGACCCGGCATGGGAGGCTCGAACGGCTCCCTGCGGCGGTCACGTTCCCGGCGGGGCCCCGGGCCGCGACGCACGGAAGCCACCGAACCTCGCGGATCGCCCGGCAGCCACGTGCCGTAGACCGTCCAAGTTAGGAGCCAATATTGCATCGCTTTCGCCCCATTGCGCGGTCGCCGAACATCCACCTACGACTCACCACCAGCTTACGCTGGTGGCTCTAAAATCCTCCGCAACCTCCTGCGCGCGCCCGAGCCTCCAGCGTAAGCTGGAGGTGTCTTGTCACAAGTTTCAACGCCCGAGCGTCCAGCGTAAGCTGGAGGTGCCTCCAGCACAACCCAGAATTCACCACCAGCTCACGCCGCCGGCTCGCGAATCCATCGCCCCCCCCGTTTGGCGAAATTTTCTCTGATTTGGAAAAATTTTGCTTGCGTTCCGGCTCGACCCACATATAATGGACCGATGAATGGGAAGATCACCGCCGTCAACAGGCGGTGAGTCCCTGGGGCAATTTGGCAAACTCAGATTCGGCAACCACGACGATGAACTCGGTTTTGACCTGGCGACGATCGGCCCTGATGGCGGCCGCGCTCCTTTGGGCGGCCTGGGTCGCACTGCCGGTGCAGGCGGGGTTCATCAGTGTGTGCGATGCCCCTATGCAGGTCCTCCTCACCGGCGACGACGAGGCGTTGACGCAAGCCCTGCTCGCCCAAGATTCCGGGGCCGTCCGGTCCACGGCAGCGGCGGCCCGCGATACCGAACTACCCGGTCCGGATGCCGATCCTGCAACCAATCCTTTCTGGCAATTCTGGGCCGCGCAGCACGTCGGGCTTGCCTCCGCCCCCGGTATGAGCAGCCCATCGGTTTTGACCAGTGCCGGCTCCGGCGGCGGTGTTCCCGTCGCTATTGCCTATTGGACTTTCCACAGCTTCTCGCCACCGTTGACCGGCCGCATCATCGACCGGCCACTTCTGATCCTCCCCACCGGGCCCATCTTCGAGATCCTCCGACCGGCGTAGGTGCGGCAACGAGTTTACATCGAATGATGGGTTGATTTTTTTGTGGGTAGATTCATGGACTTTTGTCGGAGAGTAAACTATGAAGCGCGTTTCTATGTTATTAAGTTTTGCTTTTCTCGCTGGATTCGCATCTGTTAGCCAGGGTGGTTTAATGAGCCTTCTGGCATCCGGCAACACGGCGAATGACGTTTTGAACGATAATAGTTTGGGGGTCATCGAAAGAGTTTCGCACTCTAACAACACCCCCCAGGTGGGGGATATCGCTTGGGGTTTGATAGAGATTAGTACCGTTAAGCCTGGTGGCTTAAGCGCTGTTTCGACGTTAGGAAAGGTTTATATGGTTTATGCGGTCACCTTTGGTACGCAACTCGATCCCACTAACGATCCATTTAAATGGTCGTATAACCCTGCGGAGGCTAAATTAAATAGCTTACTTGGCACAACGGCGTTTACCGGAACCAATGCCATGGCGGCTGTTGTCGAGTTTGCCGGGACTGCAAGTTCCGCTATTACCAACCTTCCGTGGGGGGACGAAGACTTATTCGCCTCTGTTACTCAATTGCAGTCTGCGATCACAGAAGTATCCAACAATGCCAACGTTTTGTTTGCGTTCGGTTTGAATAGCAACGAATCCGATTTGTTTGAAACGTCCAACAGTGGTGAGTTGACAAATGGCGGACGAATTAAGCTGAATGTGAATGCAAAGTTGTCCGTGACATACGCTGCCCCCGGGATCAATCTATCGGACTTTAAAGAACTCTTCGGAATACCCGGGCATGAGGGTGCGCTTGTCAAGAAGGGTACGCAGGTCCTCAACACAACTATCTTCAACAGTAACGGATTTATATTGACCAATGATTCTGGCAATTACGGCGTCAATTACGTCCCCGAGCCGGCTTCGATGATCGGCTTGGCGTCGTTGGCGCTGGCCGGGGCCGGGCTGGGCTTCGTCCGCCGCCGCAAGGCGTGAGGTTGGCGCTCTGAGCGTCCTGGGGGGCCAAGCTCCCGGGCGCGACCGTGAGCCTCGGCCGTCGCTTTGAGCCTCGGGCGTAAGCCCGAGGTGGAGCACTAGCAAGAGTTCGCGAGCCGCCGACGGCCGTCGGCGGCTCGTTTCGCTTCGGTCGCGACGTCAGCGTTGCACCACCGGCTGACGCCGGTGGCGATCGAATCCACTACAATTCACCACCAGCTTACGCTGGTGGCTCTGGAATTCACCACCGGCTTACGCCGGTGGCTCGGGTAATCTGCTGGAGCCTCCAGCGTGAGCTGGAGGTGTCTCGAACACAACCCAGAATCCACCACCAGCTTACGCCAGCGCTGGAACTCACCACCAGCTCACGCTGGTGGCTCTTACGCTGGGGCGCTGCGAGATGGGGCGGGGCTACGACCGCCGGCCAGAATGGTGTAAAATCAAGTGCGTGTCGCCCCTGGCACCCCAGCTCCGCCCGTTCGCCCTTGGCACCCTGCCGGCGCCCGGGGGGCCTCGGCATCCTGCCACCGACCGGGCCGATCGGCCGCGAGATCAGTTTCGGCCGGCCAACACGTATTTGGGAGACTCCGCCCGTGCTGAAAGAGCTTTCATCCCTTGCCGCCTTGCTGCGCAACGCCCAGGAGATCAGCGATCGTGTCAAATCGCTGGGCGAGCGCCTCTCGCAAGAGCGGTTCACCGGCGCGGCCGGGGGCGGGCTGGTGCAAGTTGTTTTGGATGGCACGATGGAGCCGAGGGGCGTATCCATCGAGCCGCAACTCTTAAGCCGGGAGTCGCAAGAGCTGCTGGAAGAGATGCTCGTCGGCGCGATGCGGGATGCGGTGCGCAAGGCCCGCGCTCGCCATGCGGAACTGCTCCAGGAGTTGAGCGGCGGCCTCAATCTGCCGATCGTGGATGGGCTGAAAGACATGTTGGCCCCGCGTCCCAAAGACGACGGCGGTGAATCTCGGTAGAGCTTGCAACATTTCGCGGCACGGAATCGGCTCCAATCGCGTTTGGGCGATTAGCTCAGTTGGTTAGAGCGCCACGCTTACAACGTGGATGTCGGCGGTTCGAATCCGTCATCGCCCACTGGGGAGACGACCGAGCGGGGCGGGGTTGTCCGACGGGCCGCTGATGGCATCATCGCCGAGCAATCGGTGGAACAGTCCGCTGACGGCCTCGGACGAGATGCCCTTCGCCTCCACGACGCTTGCCGCCCCATCCACGGCGCGACCGTTCCGGAGCCGCAAGCGGTCTAGCTGAATGCGCATCATGCCCGACTTCTCGCTTCTCGGCTCGCCGTCGGCCGGATTGGCCCGTTGGTGCCAAACGCAGCGCAGCTCCCCCGAGATCACGGTTTCCTCCAAGATCGGATCGGGCGCGAACGGCGTGTCCGCCGGTAAACCTTCCGTCCCACGGACGATCATCGCCCCCTTGAACTCGGCTTGGGCTTCGAGAGCGACTTGCGGATTTCGGCCGAGCGCTGCGCGGCACAACTCCAGCGGCAAAAAGCGACCGCCGGTATCCATCATCGTCATACGTTCCGTATTCTGGGAGTTCCCACGCCGGACCACGAGTTGAAACGAGACCGGCGGGAGCTGGGGATCGTCCCCGGCGGCACGGCAGGTCGCCCGATATACGGGCCGGCCATCCTCGATCGCCGTCCAGCCCCGGAAGGACGCGCCGCGCCAAAGGACTTCGTCCTGCCGGCGGATGATGACGCGATCGGCGGAGATTTGCCAAGACGGCGGCGTATGCGTGCTCGGTTGCGTCAATTCGGCCGCGAGGCGATCGCACCAAGCCCGAAGCGTGCGAACATCCAAAATGACGCTCTCCGTCCGGGCATTCCACTTGTGGGTCGTACCTGCCGTCACAATCAAGGATTCGAAGTCGGCTTGAAGGTCGTCGTAAAGAGGATCGCGGAAAGATACCCGCGGGAATCGAACGGTGCTCGGCAGCGGGTGTTCGAACGTTGGGAACTCGGCGTGCATCCCCGTCGCCGAAGTCAGTTGCATTCGCCACCCGTCGCGATACGCCGGTCGGAGGCGGCCCAACAGGATTGCGAGGATCGCCAGGCCGGGCACCAACCAGGCGGCAAGCAATCCGCCCAGATAGAGAAGACGTCGGGTTCCTTCGTGCATGAGCCGCCTCCGTGCGGTCATGAGGGTTTTTCTCGGCCGCAATCCGACGACCTTGGGTGCGGGCGGACGCGACTTATCGGCTTCGAGCCATCTCTTCAAACAGTTCGATCCGACGGCGGATCTCTTCGATGTTATCCTGTCCGAACTTATCCACCAGCGCCGCGGCGATTTCGAAGGCCACGACGTTTTCCACAATCACGCCGGCGGCGGACACGGCGCAAACGTCGCTGCGTTCGTAGGCCGCTGCTTGGGGTTGCTTGGTGGGCAGATGGACCGACTCCAAGGGCTTGGCCAAAGTGCTGATCGGTTTCATCGCCGCGCGGATCACGATGGGCTGGGCGTTGGTCATGCCGGCCTCGATGCCGCCCGCCCGGTTCGTGGGCCGAACAAACCCCAAGCACCGCTCGGCGGCCCGATTCGGATCGTACGCGATGGGATCGTGGGTTTCGGAACCGAACCTCCGCGCGGCCTCGAACCCGAGACCGATTTCCACGCCTTTGACGGCCTGGACGGCCATCACGGCCTGCGCCAAGCGGCCATCGAGCTTGCGGTCCCACTGGGCGTGCGTTCCCAGGCCGAAGGGCACGTTTTCGACGCGGACCTCGACGATGCCGCCCAGGGTGTCGCCTTGTTTGCGGCACGCGTCGATGAGCCGGACGGCTTCGTCGTCCTTTTCGGGCGCGAGGCTGTAAAGGGGCGACTGATCGCGAATCGCACGCAGTTCCTCGAGGCTGCCCTGCCTAGGGGGCAGATCGACCGGTCCCAGAGCTACGACGTAGCCGAGGACGTCGATCCCCACGGCGGTGAGCAGTTGTCTGGCCAAGGCCCCGGCCGCCACCCGCCCCACCGTTTCGCGGGCGCTCGCCCGCTCCAAGATGGCGCGGACCGACGTGAGGTATTTGATGGATCCGCTCAGATCCCCGTGCCCCGGCCGGGGGCGATCGAGGTCCTCCATCTTCTCGATCTTGTAATCGTTGTTTTTGACCCACAGGGCGATCGGACTGCCCAGGGTCACCCCACGCCAGGTCCCGGAGAGTACCTCGACACGGTCTTGCTCCAATCGCTGGCGTCCGCCGCGACCGTAGCCGCCCTGCCGCCGCTCCAGCTCCCGGTCGATGACGCCGGTATCGAGGGCGATCCCGCAGGGAAAACCGTCCACCACCGCCAGGATGCCTTTTCCGTGAGATTCGCCGGCCGTCCAATATCGAAGCATGCCTTGTTCCGAATTCGTTAGTACGCTTATAAACAAGAACGCGCGGGGCGGCTGATCGGGTACGATCACGGCGCATCGCTCGTGCCACGCCACCGCTTTGTCCGCCATGATGGGCGGCGAGCACACGTCCCGGATCGTCCCGCCCTTTCATGAGCAATGACTTGCCGATTGTGTTGAACGAGTCCGGCACTCCGAAGAGTAGGACTCACCGGCAACGTACACTTGCCTATTTTATTCAATCCCCCGAAAACGGCACAGACCGATTCAGAGCACCGTGCTGGTTTTGCCGGTAATCCAACAGGGTAATCCAACAGGCAAGACACCGAACGAGTGCCAACCCCCGATCGTTTATGGGCAAGATTAGGGAACGCTGCTCCCCCGGCCTGAATTTGTTCCCTCACACGGTCCGGAGGCGGATCAGCGTTTGCGGGAAAACATCGGCAATCGCCCGGGGCAAGTGCCGCCGAGTGAAAGGCCGTCCTGTCAGCGGCGCAGCGACACTACTCGGGGCGAAACCGGGTGCCCGTCAGCCGCTCGAAGGCCTCGATATACTTGGCCTGGGTCTTGCTTACGATGTCGTCCGGCAGTTCCGGCGGCGGGCTATTCTTGTCCCAGCCGATGTGTTCCAGCCAGTCGCGAACGAATTGTTTGTCGAATGAAATCTGCGGCCGTCCCGGCTCGTATTGCTCCACCGGCCAGAAGCGGGAACTGTCGGGAGTCAAGACTTCGTCGATCAGGATCAGCTCGCCGTCGTACCAGCCCCATTCGAACTTGGTGTCGGCGATGATGATGCCGCGATCGCGGGCATATTCGGTCCCCCGCTGGAAGATGGCGATGCTGCGGCGTTTCAATTCCTCGGCCGTTTCCCTGCCGACGACTTCCGCCATTCGCTCGAACGAGATGTTCTCGTCGTGGCCCGTCTCGGCCTTGGTAGCGGGCGTGAAGATCGGCTCGGGAAGCTCCTGGCTTTCCAGTAGCCCCTCCGGCAACGGAATTCCGCACACCCGGCCGTTTTGACGGTATTCCTTCCAACCCGACCCGGAAAGGTAACCGCGGACCACGCACTCGATGGGCACTACCCGAGTCTTTTTGACCTTAGCCGTCCGACCCCGGAGTGGGGCAAGATCGACGTCGGGGGGCAAGCCCATCTCGTCCACATTGGTGGTAATGATGTGATTGGGTTCGTCGATCAAACTGAACCAAAAGGCGGAGATGCGGTTAAGGATCTGTCCTTTGTAGGGTATGCCCGTCGGCAATACCCAGTCGAAGGCGGAGATGCGGTCCGTACTTACCAGTAACAAGGAGTCGCCCAGGTCGTAAATGTCACGGACTTTGCCACGGCGGACCGGCAGGCCGGAGAGTTCCGATTGCAGCAGGGGTTGTGACATATTCAAGGTCCTTTGTCTTGTCCGTCTCGAGCGACGTGGCGCGGCCTGGGATTGCCGCTTGCTGCCGAGTAACGACAGGGCGCAACAGCGCGCCCGGCCCAAGCCATTCCTTCCGGTCGGCGGCGCCGAGACATATTATACCTTTCCCTTAGGCAGGGCCACTATCCCGGGAACCCTCGCCGCCCGAGCCACTCGGCATCCATGAACGGCGCCCGCGAGGGATACAATAGAAGCAGGATATGCCGGAGATATGCCGAATGGGCGGCTTCGCTTCGTTTGGATCGGAGAGGGTCGTCCCCGGAATTGAAAGCTGGGAGAATTGCCGGTGCAACGCGTCGTAGGAGTATCGCGGGAATTCGAGCTGGTCAGTCCGTTCCAACCGGCCGGCGACCAACCCCAGGCCATCGAGGCGCTCTGCCGCGGGCTTGAAGAAAATCGACGTGCCCAGGTGCTGCTCGGCGTGACCGGCTCGGGCAAGACGTTCACGATGGCGAACGTCATTCAGTGGGCGCAGCGTCCGACGCTGGTCATGTCGCACAACAAGACGCTGGCCGCCCAGTTATACGCGGAGTTTCGCGAGTTCTTTCCGCACAACGCCGTCCACTACTTCGTCAGTTATTACGACTACTATCAGCCCGAGGCGTACATCCCCCAACGCGACATCTATATCGAAAAAGATGCGTCGATCAATGAGGAGATCGACCGGCTTCGTTTGGCGGCCACAAGCGCCCTGATGACGCGCCGGGACGTCATCATCGTGGCCAGCGTCTCTTGCATTTACGGCCTAGGCTCGCCCGAGGATTACCGTTCGATGATGGTCGCAGTACAGCGTGGCGGATGCCTCGATCGCGATGCCATGCTGGCGCGGTTGGTGGATATTCAGTACGAGCGGACGGATGTCGATTTTCAGCCCGGCAAATTCAGGGTGCGGGGTGATTGCGTGGAGGTTTTTCCCTCGTACGAGGAGTTCGCCTATCGGATCGAGTTCTGGGGCGATGAGATCGAGCAGGTGTCGGCCGTTCATCCCTTGACCGGCGAGGTGCTGGAACGACTGGATCAGGTGTTCATCTATCCGGCCAAGCATTTCGTCCTGCCCGAGGAACGCATCGAGAACGCCTTGGCATCGATCCGCGCCGAGCTGGCGGAGCGGGTGGCCGAGCTGAAATCGGCGGGCAAGCTGTTGGAGGCGCAGCGCCTCAGTGCGCGGACCCGTTACGATATGGAATTGCTGCAAGAGGTGGGTTATTGCCCGGGCATCGAGAATTACAGCCGTCACCTGGCGGGGCGTGCCCCGGGCAGCCCCCCCGACACCCTGTTCAGCTTTTTCCCCGACGACTTCCTACTCTTCGTGGACGAGTCGCACGTCACGGTGCCGCAAATCCGCGGCATGTACGGAGGAGATTTCAGCCGCAAAAAGACGCTCGTGGAGCACGGGTTCCGCTTGCCCTCGGCCCTGGATAATCGACCCCTGCGTTTCGAGGAATGGGAGCGCAAAATCCGCAATGTGATCTTCGTTTCCGCCACCCCGGGGCCGTACGAATTGGAGCAAAGCGGCGGCCGAGTCGTGGAGCAATTGATTCGGCCCACGGGTTTGCTCGATCCCGAGATCGAAATCCTGCCGGCGCGGAATCAAGTACCGCACTTGCTGGAGGTTATCCAGACGACGGCCCGAAAGGGCGAACGCACCTTGGTTACCACGCTCACCAAACGCATGGCCGAGGATCTGGCCGATTACTTCACCAAGCAAGGCGTGCGGTGCAAGTGGCTGCACAGCGAACTGGACGCCTTCGAGCGCGTCGAACTGCTCCGCGACCTGCGATCGGGGCAATTCGACGTCTTGGTGGGTGTCAACCTCTTACGGGAGGGCCTGGATTTGCCGGAGGTGTCGCTGGTAGCCATCATGGATGCCGACAAAGAAGGGTTCCTCCGCAGCGAGACCTCCCTGATTCAGACCATCGGTCGCTGCGCTCGAAACGTCAATGCCAAGGTCTTGCTGTATGCCGATAAGGTGACGGAATCCATGCAGCGGGCGGTGGAGGAAACCCGGCGCCGACGTGAATTGCAGGAGGAGTACAACCGGCGGCACAACATCACGCCGGAAACCATTCGCAAGAATCTTCATCGGGGAATCGAGGCGGAGGCGGCGGCTCATGCCAAGACCTACGAATTGGTCCGTCAGGACGCGGATCAATTCGTGACGCAGGAGTATTTGAATGAATTGGAAGCGGAAATGCTCGCCGCCGCAGAGGCTCTGGAGTTCGAGCGCGCCGCCGAATTGCGGGACCGCATCACGGAACTCCGCGGCAAGATCGGCCAACCCCTGAAAACCTCGGGAGGAAAACGCCGTTCGGCACGGCAAAATGAGGCTAAACCGCTCTTCGGCAGTCGGCGAAAAGGTCGCCGCCGAGGGCGATCATGAATCAACTCGGCATCGCAAGAAACAGGAAACGGCGACGACCCATGCAGGTCGCCGCCGTTTTTTCCGACAACTTTCAAACACTCACCTCTCTGTCGCATCGTCGGCGACGCGCCCTACGAAGCGACCGGCACGCCACGACACGATTTCGAGCTGTTCGAAACCGTGCCGACTCGTTCCGTGCGATCATTGATTGGCGGACGAACCTTCGGCCGGGGCGGCCTCGGCGGGAGCCTGCTCGGCAGGGGCTTGCTCTGCAGGGGCTTGTTCGGCGGGAGCCGCTTCAGCAGCACCACCGGCCTCGGCGGGAGCCGCCTCGGTCTGACCCTGTGCCGCAGGCGCACCGGAATCGGCGGGCTTTTCGACGGGTTTCGGGCAACCAACCGTGAACAAACCCAGGCTGAGGACGACCAGCAACGCAGCAAACTTCTTCATCTGTTGTAACCCCCTATTCGGGTACCCAAACAACCAAAAACCGTACCGCGACCTCTTAACCATAGGTCGCTCCTGAGAGTATGATGCGCGGGAAGGCCGCATTATTCCCCAGATTTTCGTACCGTATCGAAAATCTTTCCGTCCGGCAGGCGAATCGTCCTAAAGAGGGAATAATTTGCCGGCCCGGCGCATCGTTACAAGTGTCACCGTCTTCATGACCGACTTGGATTGGCGGAAAACGCTCGAAGACTGGGTACGCGATCACGCGGATGCCGTGTTTGCGTATTTGTATCGTCTTGCGGGTTCGGCTTCCGCTGCCGAGGATTTGACGCAAGAGGTGTTCTTGACCGCCTTACGGAAAGGAACTCAGATTCGCGAGCCGGAAAAGGTCCGGGCTTGGCTGATGGCCGTCGCCCGCAATGCCTACCTGGCTTCGCGGCGGGCGTCCCAGGTCCTGCCGATGGTGGAATTGCCGGAACCTTCGGAAATCGCCGGCGACGACGTAGGGAACGACGACACGGCATTCGACGAAGACCGGTTGCAGGAGGCCCTCGCGGAGCTGCCTTACGACTATCGCGTCGTGATTTTGATGTTTTATTTCGAAGAGCTTTCCTATCGGGAGATTGCCGAGCAATTGCAACTCCCCGTCGGCACGGTGATGAGTCGATTGTCTCGTGCAAAGGCTCAGTTACGAGTCAAATTGGCGGGACCGGTGGCGGTCTCGCCGTCAACCCAGGATTGAGCGGCGGCGATGAGGTTACGCGAAAAGGGAGTAGACCGACGCGAACGGGACGGATGCCCGGCATCGTTGCTCCCAAATTCGGAAAGAAGCAGACCGGTGGTGGACACGGACGGGCTTTGAGGTCTTGAATGAGCGATAAACCGCAAAACGACAAGCCCCGCCGAGCGGATTCGCTGGGAGGTCCTGATTGGGACTCCCAAGCCGAGTCGGCGGCGCGCGACGTGTTCGCGGTCAACGAGTTCTCGGCCGATGCCGCGGAAGAGGCGGAACGTGAGAGCGGCTTCGGTCGCGCGCTTCGGCGACAACTCCGCGCGGTCTCGACGCCCGACGGTTTCCGAGAGCGGCTCTTGGCGGCCGTCGTGCGCGAGGCGGAAACCCAATCTCCGCTTGCCGCGTTTTCCGCTGACGGGGAGTTTCCGAGCGGCAAAAGCGCGGTCGGTGTGGCTCAGGCTGCCGCAGCCGTCGATGTGGGAAAAGATTGGTCGCGTCGCCGTTGGCTCCGATGGACTGCCGCGGCCTTGGCGGGCGGCACCGCCGCTGCGGTCATCCTGCAATTCACGGGACGGCGCCCCGTGCTTCGGCCGCTCGATGCAGGAACGCTCATGCAATCGGCCGGCACGCTGTTCGAAACGCAAGAGGACGTCTTCGGTACCGGCATCCCGCCGGCGGAACGTCGTCCCGCCGAACCTTACCGCCTTAGTCGTGATGTGTTGGGTACGAACGTCCGGTGGCGTTCGGTGGTGCTCTTGCAACGGCCGGCCGTCGCGTTCGATATGCGCTCTCCGGCCGGGGACGCGGCGACCCTCTTTGCCTTGGCCGAAGCCGTGACCGGCTTGCCGCAAGCGGCGCCGAGTCGGCCCTTGTTGCGAACGAGCCGTACCGCGGTTGCCGCATGGAACGACTCACCGTTAACGTACGTTTTGGTCGTTCAGGGGGATGTGGCGGCTTACCGCCGGTTCTTGGCTCCGCTCGGCCCGGTGGCCTGAGTAGAAAAGCAGACCCGCGCGGAAGTGAAGTGCGACCCGCGTCAACTTCCTGCCTCGAAGCAAGTCGTCTTGCGCGGCTTTTTCGCCCGTCCGGGCCTCTATTCATCGGTGCAAGCCGCTGGTCATCGGCAAGGTTTCAGGCCGGATCTCGCGTACCGGGCGAAAACCGCAGGAGCGACCAGCCGACGACGCCGGCCAGCAAGGAAGCCGTCAGGATGGCCGTTTTTGCCGTATCCAGCAGCGGTCCTTGTCCAAACCCTAAGGCCGCAATGAAGAGGGACATGGTGAAGCCGATTCCGGCAATGATACTCAGCCCGTGAATCTGGCGCCACGACACGCCGGCGGGCAGTTCCGCCAGATTGCATCGCACAGCCAGCCACGATGCCCCGAAAATGCCGATCTGTTTGCCGAAAAACAAGCCGGTCATGATGCCCAAACTGACGGGGTGAGCGAAACCGGAGAGGAAACCGGATTCCAATGTCACACCGGCGTTGGCGAGGGCGAACACAGGCATGATGAAAAACGCCACCCAGGGATGGAGGGCGTGCTCCATTTGCTCCAGAAGCGAATGACGGTCACCGGGATCACTCGGCGAGGTTGCTGCATCCTTGGTGACGCCGCTGGTCCCGGCGTGGGCGCCATGACCGGCGCGTCCCCCGCCCGGTATCGTTAGTGCCGCCAGAACTCCCGCCACGGTGGCGTGTACGCCGGACTTGAGAATCAGGTACCATAAGACCACGCTGACCAAGACATACGGAGCGGCGGATCGGCATCCGGCGCGGTTCAATACCAGAAGCGTCAGCAGGGGGACCGTTGCCCAGAGCAGGGCCTCGGTATGAATGCGGCTCGTGTAGAAAATCGCAATGACCAATACCGCGCCGATGTCGTCCACGATTGCCAAGGCGACCAGAAACACCTTGCCGGTAACCGGCACGCGCGGTCCGGCTAAAGCGAGAACACCGATGGCGAAGGCGATATCGGTAGCCATGGGCACCGCCCAGCCGCTCATACCCTCGCCACCCCAATTGAATGCGACGTAACAGAGGGCTGGAACGACCATTCCGCCGACTGCGGCCGCCGCGGGGAGTGCCGCCTTGCGAAAGCCGGCCAATTCACCGCCGGTGATCTCTCGCTTGATTTCCAGGCCGACGAGAAAGAAAAACACGGCCATGAGACCGTCGTTGATCCATAGCAACAGCGGCTTTTCAATCCCGACGCCGCTCCATTTGACCGTAATCACGCTCGCGAGGAGCTCGTGATAGGATGCCGACCAGGGAGAATTGGCCCAAACCATGGCAAGCACGGCACAAGCCAGAAGGACCACGCCGCCGGCTGCCTCCTGCCGAAAGAATTCTTGAAAGGGGCCGAGAAAACGGCCGAACGGACTCACGAGCTTCGGCTCGGAATTGTGCATGACCGGGCCTCACGGATGGCGCAGTACGGAAGGCGTGTACGAATCGCGGAATTATATCACCGTCCCGCCGCGAAACAACCGCGCGTTGGGCGTTCGCCGGCAGTTGCTCGTCCGGCCTCTCGCTTTCACTCGCAGATGCAATTTCTCACCCCGTGCGGCATCGGCTGAGTTCCCGGGCAAGCGTCAAGTGCGGTCTTGTCTTGATTGCTGTCGAATGAACGGCCGCCGCCGGTTAAGGCACCGCACGAAATAACCGCACGATTCACCCGGGCTGGATTTCCCGCAAGCGTGAACCGGACTGCCCCGCGGCCCATAAATTACAAACTGCGCCGCTCTCCCGCCTTGCATTTAGGGGTGGGTGCGGTCCAGACAGGCCGCTTGCGATCCTTCAGTCGGCGAAAGGGCGCGTCCGCGGCCGCGATGATGCCGCGGGAGCGCACGCGCTGTTCGCCAAAACTCGGCTTGCAGGCGTGTCGATCGCGAGGACCCTTACGGCTGTGCCGCCAGACGCAGTTGGCAAATTTCGATTTGCGGCCTTCGGGTGGTTTGCGTCCCGCAACAGCTCCACTTATAATGACGGCCGTTTCGTGTTCGTCATTACGACACGATACGCCGGACCTATCCATACCGAAACCCGCATAGTCGTATGATTGTCGGGTTCCCGCCGCCGATGGCGATCCGGTTTTTTGGGGATCGCGCCACCGCACAAAAGGCGAGCACGCGATCGGTCGGCAAGTCCGCAGCGCCGAGTATTTCGGCCCGACGATTGCGGAACGCCGCCGGGGTAGGTCATGATGAATGTTTGCGGGGAGGACATAGGGTTCGCCGCGTGGTATGCGGGCATTCGCCGATAAGATTCGGCGAGGACCGGCCGAAGGCGGCGTGGGATCGTTTCATAGGCCCCTTGAGGAGAGGTCGTCGGTACATGCAATTTCGGTCGATGTTGCTGGTTGGTTTGGCCGTAGGCGCCATGGCGTGCGGCTGGAGGCTTGCCCAGGCGGAAGAGTCCGCGGGCGACGTGAACCCCGCGGAAGATTATGTCATCAAGTGGCTGCCGAAGCCGTATCCCGTCCCGGATGCCGATGCCGCTGCGGAATCGGACATGAAACCCTACACGGAAGTGATCGTGGGGACCGACATCAAATTCGACATGGTGCCGATACCGGGCGGGAAGTTCGTGATGGGCAGCCCGGAATCGGAAGAGGGCCGCAAGGATGATGAAGGCCCGCAGCACGAAGTCATCGTCGAACCGTTCTGGATGGCGAAATACGAAACCGTTTGGGACGCCTACGAAACCTGGTCCTTCGAATTGGACAAGCGTCGTCGGGAGCAGTTGCGGGAACAGGCAACCGACTGGGACAAGTTCGCGGACGCGATCGCCCGTCCCACCCCGCCCTATACGGATATGTCTTTCGGCATGGGCAAAAAGGATCGGCCCGCCGCCTGCATGACGCAGTACGCGGCCCAGCACTTCTGCAAGTGGCTTTCCGCCAAGACCGGCCGCTATTACCGGCTCCCCACCGAAGCCGAGTGGGAATATGCGTGCCGCGCCGGCACGACTACGGCCTATTCCTTCGGCGACGATCCCGAGGATCTGGACGACTACGGCTGGTACTTCGACAACAGCGACGATAAGTTTCACAAGGTGGGCGAGAAGAAGCCGAACGCCTGGGGACTTTACGACATGCACGGGAACGTGGCGGAATGGGTACTGGATCAGTACGTACCCGACGCCTATCAACGCTTCGCCGGTCAGGCCGTCAAGAATCCCTTGATTCCGGCGCAAAAGGAGTTCCCGATCACGGTCCGCGGCGGCTCTTGGGCGGACGATCCGGAGATGCTCCGCAGTGCGGCTCGCCGCGGCTCGCATCCCGACTGGAAGATGCAGGACCCGCAGATTCCGCAAAGCATTTGGTACCTTACGGATGCTCCGTTCGTGGGTTTCCGCGTGATTCGTCCCTTGCGACTCCCGACCGAGGACGAGGCCAAAATGTACGAGCCTGACCCCGAGATTCTGCGGAATTATCGCAAGGCGCAGGGTGGGAAGTATTGATTCGGCACCGGACAAGGCTTTCCGGCGGGGTTTGTGCGCTGGAACGCGATCCTGTTCACGGCCGCCGGGCGGTGAACATAGTTTTGTGTCCTTTGCAACCGATGAATTAGGAGATGCGGCAATGAACGAGAACTTGACATCGGCCTCTCGGCGAAGCTTCTTGAAAAGCTCCGCGATTCTGGGCGGCGCGGCCGTGACCGGCCTCCATCTTTCCCGTGCGGTGCACGCCGCGGGCAGCGATGTGATCAAAGTGTGCTTGGTCGGGTGCGGCGGTCGGGGTAACGGTGCCGTCCGCGACAACCTGAAGGCGGCTGCCGAGGCCGGCCTGAAAGTTCAGGTCGTGGCCGTCTCCGACGCCTTCGAGAGTCGGGCGAAGGGTGCGGCCGAGAGCCTTCGTAAGGAATTCGGCCCGGATATCGTCGATCTGCCCGATGACCGCGTGTTCGTGGGGCTGGACGCCTACAAAAAGGCCATCGACTGCGGGGTCGACATGATGATCAATGCTTCGCCCCCCGGATTCCGGCCGTATCAATACAAGTACGCCATCGAGGCCGGCAAGCATGTCTTCATGGAAAAGCCGGTCTGCGTGGACGCCCCGGGTTATCGGATGGTGATGGAGGCCAACAAACTGGCCGATGAGAAAGGCCTGAAAGTGGGCGTGGGGCTGCAGCGTCATCACCAGGCCAACTACATTCGCGAGATCGCCGCCATCAAGGAAGGCAAGATCGGCGACATCACCTTGCTCCGCTGCTACTGGAACGGCGGGGCCATTTGGATTCGCCGTCCCGATCCCAGCATGAATGAGCTGCAAGCTCAGGTCAACAACTGGTACCATTTCACCTGGTTGAGCGGCGATAACATCGTTGAACAGCACGTCCACAACCTCGATGTTTGCAACTGGGTGATGGACGATCACCCCGTTGAGGCCAACGGCATGGGCGGCTGCGAGATGCGATATCGTGGCGAGAACCGCGGCGTGGGCCAGATCTTCGATCATCACTTCGTGGAATTCACCTATGCGAACGGAGTGAAGATGTTCAGCCAGTGCCGGCAAATCAACAACTGTTGGAGCAATGTTTCGGAGGCCGTCCACGGAACCAAGGGCGTCTCCGGTTGCACCAGCGGCCCCGGCGGCACGAACCCGTACGTGCAGGAGCACATCGACCTCCTGAACGCCATCGTCCGGAACGAGAAGTACAACGAAGGTTACTTCGGTGCCAACAGCACGTTCACGGCCATCCTCGGTCGCTTGGCGACCTACAGCGGGCAGGTCGTGAAATGGGACGACGCCGTTCAAGGGATGCCGGCTTTGGCTCCCGAGATCACTTCGTGGGAGCAGGATCCGCCTGTCACGAAGAATGAAAACGGCGAATATCCGATCGCGCAGCCCGGCGTTTACAAACCGTACTGATCGCGCCGATAGCTCTTTGAGCCAAGGTGTCCGCCGGAATTCTCGGCGGGCGATCGTCGGTGTGCCCTAGCACGAGTTGCTTTTGCCATGTTGCGACCCTCGGCCCTGTGCCGGGGGTCGCGTTTTATTCTGCTTGGAACACGGCTCAGCCGGCCGGGTGGCGGAAAGAGCGTGCCGCCGCGCTACCCGACCTTTTGACCGCTCGCGGCAAAAGAGCGATACAATTCCCTAGAGACATTGAATATTTTCAACCAAGCGCATTCGGCTCCGCGGTCCGGAGAGGGCGAGCCTCGATTCGAATAGCGCTGAGATGAGAATCCTCGGTTGAGCATCCGCGTGTAGTTGGACAGACCTTTGAAATAGTTCGAACGATCGTCATGAAACAAGCTCGGGAACTCCCCCGCGGCAGTGCGGCCGGGTGCGAAATCTTGTTGGATATTGACGGGATGCACTGCGCGGGATGCGTCGCTCGCGTGGAAAACGCTCTCCGCTCGGTGCCCGGCGTGGCCGATGCCGCCGTCGATCTGATGACGCAGCAGGCTCGGGTCATTGCCCCGACGACGGAAGAAACTCCCACGCGGCTGATCGAGGCGGTCCGCTCGGCCGGCTATCAGGCTCAATTGCGAGAACGCACGCCCCGAACAGCCGAGAGGAATACTCGTCCTTCGGCGACCCACGTCTTGTTGGAATCAGGCGATCAGCAGTCTCCGTGGGACCGGCAGGAACGTTATGCCAAGAGCCGCTTGCGAGATTCGCTTTTCGGGCTGATCGGTCTGGTAATCGTTTTGGCGGCCATGTTCGCGCTGCCTGCGTCGGGATGGGCGCTCGTCCTGGCCGTGGTTGGGGCCGGCTCGGTGCAGCTCTTTGTCGGCGGTCCGATCGCTTGGGCGGCACTGCGGCAGCTTCGTCACGGTGCTATCGGCATGGATGCGTTGGTCGCCCTGGGAACCTGGACGGCCTTCGCGGCGGCCTTCGCCGAAACGCTGTTTCCCGGCCTCTCGCTTCACGAGACGATGGGAATCGGACACGGCGGGTCCGGTGTTTCGATGTATTTCAGTGACTCGGTGATGATCCTGACCTTCATTTCATTCGGACGATATCTGGAGTCCAAGGTCAAGGTTCGCGCCTCGCACGCGATTCGGCAGCTCATGGATTTGTCTCCCCCGACGGCACTGATGCGGGTGGAAGACGATTTTCGCGAGACCCCGGTGGACGGCATCCCCCAAGGTGCCCTCGTGCTGGTTCGCGTGGGAGAAAAGGTTCCCTTGGACGGCGTGATCGTACAAGGGACGTCGGACGTCGATGAGTCTTGGTTGACGGGCGAAGCCTTGCCCGTGCCCAAGCGGCCCGGCGAAGGGGTCTTGGCGGGAAGCATCAACCTAACCGGTCCGTTGCAAGTGGAGGTACTCAAGCCCGCGAGTGAAACCGCTTTGGCCCAGGTGGTTCGGCTCGTTCGCCAGGTGCAATCGGGAAAACCGCGGATCGGGCGATTGGCCGACCGCCTCGTGGCCTGGTTCGTACCCGTCGTTGTAGCTGTTGCGCTGACCTCGCTGGCGATATGGGGCCTCGTCTTGGGTCGATGGGGCACGGCTCTCAATGCATTGGTGGCGGTTCTGGTGATCGCCTGCCCATGCGCTTTGGGCGTCGCGACGCCCGCCGCGCTGATGGTCGCCGCCGGCATCGGCGCTCGCCGCGGCATCCTCAGCAAGAACGCGGAAGTCTTGGAGACGATGGGCAACGTGGATGTCATCGTCTTAGACAAGACCGGGACGTTGACGTTGGGCCGACCGCAACTGGTGAGAACGACGGCCGCTCCAGGAATCGAGCCGGAGGACCTGTTACGCTGGGCCGCCGCCGCCGAGCAAACCAACCTTCACCCTCTTGCGGCGGCTATTGTCACCGAGGCGAGGCGCCGAGGAATCTCCTGGCAGCCTGCGGAAACGACGGATCTTCTTCCCGGCATCGGAATTCGAGCCTTGCTGAACGGCCGGGAATTGCTTGTCGGCGGCGACGCGGTCCTTCCCGACGGTATGTCGCCCGCGGAGGCCGTCGCCCTGCTGCAATCCTCCCAACCAAACGATGGGAACGGGCAGACCGACACGGAAGGGGAAATCCGCGTTTGGGTGGTGGGCGAAGGGAAGCTGCTGGGATTGCTCCAGTTTGCGGATGTCCCGGCCGAAAGCAGCCACGAGGCCGTCGCCGCGCTCCGTCGCCGGGGACTACGGATTGTGATGTTGACCGGCGATCGCCGCGAGGTGGCGGAACGTATCGGTCGCCGATTGGGTATCGAGGAGATCGTCGCGGAAGTCCGGCCCGACGACAAATTCGAGGTAGTGCGGAGGCTGCAACGCGAGGGGCATTGCGTGGCGATGGTTGGGGACGGCGTGAACGACGCACCGGCTCTGGCGGCGGCCGACGTCGGCATTGCCCTGGGCGCGGGCGCCGATGTGGCCAAGGAGTCAGCCGACGTGGTCCTCATTGGGCGCGATCTCCGCGCGATTCCCGAGTGCTTGGCCCTCAGCCGCAATACCATGGCGACGATTTGGGAAAACTTCTTTTGGGCCTTGATCTACAATGCCGTTTTGATTCCCCTAGCCGCGGGCGTGGCCGTCCCGTGGACCGGCTTCCTCGTCCCTGCTCCGGCCGCCGCAGCGGCCATGGCCCTCAGCGACGTTTCCGTCGTCCTCAACAGTCTGCGACTGTATCGCAAGCGTCTGGAGTAAGTTCTTGGACGCCCCCCACGCCCTGGGGACAAAGACGGCGACGCTTTCCCGCCGATTCTGATGCCGGGTCGCACGCCCCGACGCGCTTTGCGATAATGGAGGGCGATGGGGAATGGAGCCGCCTGCGCCGAGAGGAGCGTGTTCCGTCCGGAAAGCGAGGTGAACACGACGGAACGTGCCCCTCCACCGCGCCGGGGCGTTTGGACGGGTCCCATTGCCGCACACCCTCGGAGAATGCGTTATCGGGCCGTCGTGAGCGGAACGTCGCGAGGTTCTCGTGTCGAGAGCCGCTGTTCCACGGGTAACTCAACGCCGGGAGTGCTCTTTGGTCCTATCGTGCACGTCGGAGAATCGGTTATGAATGCCTCGGCAAAGGGAATGCCCTGCGCCCTGGTGACGGGGGGATCTCGAGGAATCGGGGCCGCCATTTGTCGCCGCTTGGCCAAGCTCGGATTCGCGGTCGTGGTGAACTACGCGCGGAACGCCGATGCAGCAGAATCGGTGGTCGCAGAAATCCGCGCGGACGGCGGCGCTGCGGCGGCGGTGCAAGGCAACGTCGGAAACAAAGAAGAGCGACAACACCTCCTTGACTCCGCTCTGAGGGAGTTTGGTCGCCTGGACGTCCTCGTGAACAACGCCGGGATTACCTCGGTCGGCCGCCGAGATATCCTGGAGGCCACGGAGGAGTCCTGGGACGCCGTGTTCGATACCAATCTCAAAGGGCCGTTTTTCTTGTCCCAGATCGCGGCCAAAGAGATGATTCGCCTGATTCAGGCGCGAATCGTCCGGGAAGGCCATATCATCAACATCTCCTCCATATCGGCCTTCGCCGTTTCCACGAACCGCGGAGATTACTGCATCACCAAGAGCGCGATTGGGATGATGACCAAACTCTTCGCCCAACGCCTGGCAGACGAGCATATTTTCGTTCACGAGGTCTGCCCCGGTGTGATCGAAAGCGACATGACGGCACCGGTCAAGGAAAAGTACGATCGCCTCATCGCGGAGGGCTACTGGCCGATTCGCCGCTGGGGCAGCCCCGAGGACGTGGCGTCCGCCGTCGGGGCGATCGTATCGGGAGCCTTTTCCTTCAGCACCGGCAATTGTTTCCTCGTGGACGGCGGCTTTCACATCCGCACGCTTTGATCGTATGCCGTCAGCCCGCACCAGGCCTATGTCCCGAATGTCGAAATAGAGCGTTTAGCAAGTAGCTACAAACGCTTTTTTCCAAATGGGCCGCAATTGGGGAGCGCCGTCGGAATACCGTCCCGCACGTCCCGTACAGCGATCGCTCGCCTGCGAATCTTTGCCGCAAATCGAAGGATTGAGTAAACTGGAGCATGGGTATTGACCTTGCCGGTTGCGGGGAAGATATCCGCCGGTCTCGTCTTTTAGGTCTAGCCGAAATCCCGAAACCCCGGCCTTCAGGGGGGATAGCTTTGGATTGCGCGTCGAATCGCGAACCAATTCGCAACATCGCCGAGGAGCGGTCTGCCGCTCCCAGCCGAAAGGCGGCAGCGGTCCGCGCTTGTGCCGGCGTATTTCTCCTCGTTGCGGTGTTCGGCCTGGTAGCGGGGCTGAACGGACCGTTCGCGCACGTGGTCGGAATATCTCAGGCTGCCTTTGCGGAAGAGGCGGCGGCGCAAGGCACGCCCCCGTCGGTCGCCGGCGGATCGGAACCGTCGGAAGCTGCCACCCCGCCCTCGACGCCTGCGTTACCGCGGGCAACTCCCCCCGTCACGGGCCCTGTGGTGCAAGAGGCTCAGCCGGAGCAGATCTACCTCCGCGATTCCGACGGCAATCTGAAACTGATGCTGGGCTGGACGATGGAACAATTCGAGGAATTGGTCCGCATCCGGGACGGTTTGGTGCAGACCGATTCCACGCCGCGGTTCGTGGTGAATGAGATCAAATTGACAGGGAAGATCGAGGGCGACGTCGCCAGACTGAAGGCCGAGATTTCGCTGCGCGTCAAGGACGTGGAAACGGTCCGCGTACCCTTGCGCATGGGCGAAGCCGTTCCGCTAAGTCCGCCGGAGTACCAAGGCGGAGGCGAAATGTGGTTGGTCCCCAATCGGCCGGGCTGGGACTATACGGCGTACGTCCGCGGGGATCCGGCTCAGGACCAGTTGATTCGGCTCGAAATGCTCGTACCGGTGGAGGACCTGGGAAATGAGCACGGGATGTCGTTGAGTTTGCCCGACGCCGCCGTCTCCCATTTGCAACTGGAAATCCCCGAATCGCCGCTAATCGCGACGAATCGCAGCGGGAGCGGGATTCTTCAAGTGACGACCTTGCCGGAGGGCGGATCCCGCTTGGAATTGATAGGGCTCGGCCCGTCCCTGAAAATCGCCTGGCAGGAAGATCGCTCGAAGCAGGCCGAGGGCGGCACCGTGATGGAGGTCGACGGTGAGACCCTGGTCCGTTTCGGAACCGGGAAACTGTCATTCGATGCCCGGCTGTCGGTCAAGACGTATGGCGGTCCGCTGGAAAGACTCACGGTGAAGCTGCCTCCGGAATGCGATTTGGTGAGCGCGGACGGGGTGAGCACGACGTTTCGCGCACAGCCGGGCGGGCCGGTGAACGGTGCGGCCGGCGGCAGGGTGGTGGAACTCGTGGCGGAACGCCCCGCCTCCGGGCCCGTAGAAATCCGCTTGGCGGCTCAGCGCTCTGTTCCCGAAGGCAACTCCCCCATACCGCTCGCCGGGTTCGAAGTGCTTGGGGCGGTTCGGCAGACAGGAAGAATAGGGCTCGTCGTGCCGAATGATCTGCTGCTTTTGTGGGGCAATTTCCAGGGGGTTCGGCAAATTGAACCGAAACTCCTGGCCGGGGGTGCGGAAGCCGCGTTTGCTTTCGAATTCTTCGGATTCCCTTACGACCTGAGCGTCACTCCCGTACCGCGACGGAGCCATGTGACGGTAACTCCCCGATACCGCTTCGAGGTGACGGCGTCGCGCACCAATGCCGAAGTAAGCCTGAGTTACGAAGTGCGCGGCGCGGAGAGCGGCTCCTTTGCCGTCGAGCTACACGATTGGATCTTGGACGAAATCTTGCCTTCGTCCTTGGTTCCGCCCGAAGGAATCTTCGAAAATGACGGCGTGACGACCTTTTCGCTGCAACAGCGGGTATTGGGAAAACTCGACGTTACCCTCAAGTTGCATCGCGATCACCGTGCGGATGAATTGCCCTTGAAACTGACCCTTCCCTCGCCGCGGGCCGACGTCGTCGTCCCGGCCGAATTGGTGGTCATTCCGGCAACGAATGTGCAATGGACGCCCAGAACGTCGGAATGCGTCGGGCTGGCAAGCCTCGTGTCGGGCGGCAACAGCGACCGCGGCAAGAGTGCACAGCTCTTTCGCGTGCAGAAGAATCCGGCGGTCCTGGTCGCGGATTGGAAGACGCATTCGCAAGAAGTGCGCGCTCAGATATCCACGCACATCGCAGTGGGAGCGAACCGCGCGGATATCGAGCAACAGATTCGGTTTCAGGTGGCGTACGAACCGCGAACGCAACCGTGGCGGCTGGTTGTGCCGGCGATGGTGCCTACTGCAGGGCTTTCGGTCCTTTTGGATCGGCGTAGAATCCCGCTGGAGCTACCCGCCGGAGTGCCCTCCGGGAATTCGGAAGCCGCCGGCGACGGGGCCGGGGCGGCACAAGATATCGTGATCGAAGTCCCGCTCCCCGCCGCCGTGCTGGGAGACTCCAACGTCGTCCTTTCGTATTCCATTGCCTTGCCTCAGAATGCCACCGCCAAGGACGGCGAGTGGGTGTTGCCGCTGATTCAACCTTTGGATGCGACCGACGTGCGGCAAACGCTTTCCTTGCAAGTGGATGAGGACCTTGCGTGGCAGCAAGTCCTTCCGCCTTGGACCAAGAATGACGACGCGGTTCTGACGCGGGATTCCAACGGGGTATCCTTCTTCTCCGCAGCGGGACCCGTAGATTCGGTACGGATATCTTGGGTACGTTCGCCGTCCGCCCGCATGATCGCAGTCGATCGGGCATGGATTCAGACCTGGCTGGATCCGATCGGGCGCCAAGAGCGAGCCGTATTCCGCTTCCGAACCAAGCTGAGCAATGTGGAATTGGCGCTGCCCCGCGGAACGCGTTGGGAGGCCGTCCAGGTGGTTTTGGACGGCAAGCCCGCGCAGGTCTCGGCTCCCACTCCTAAAGGCTTGATCGTCCCTTTGGAAGCCCCTTCGGATGGAGGCCGACCCGTCACGCATCTGCTCGAGGTATGGTATGAATTGCCGCGGGTCGATCTGGGTTGGGGACGCCATCGCTTGGAGTTTCCAAAGCTCGGCCCGGAGGCCTACGGCAGGAATTGGTACTGGGAACTTATTCTTCCTCCCACGGAGCACTTTTTGGCTATTGGGCAAGGATGGGTCCAGGAGTATCGCTGGGAATGGCAGGGTTACGGTTGGGCCCGCCGACCCAGCCTCACGGAAGAGGAACTGGAAGCCTGGATCGGCTCGACCACGGACAGCCGTCAGTCGGCGTTGCGGGCCAATCGCTATCTTTTCAGCTCGCTGCATCCGGTCGATGTCAGTCGCGTGTGGATCGTTCGCCGTACCTGGTTGGTGACTTCCTGCTCCGGAGTCATCCTAGCCCTGGGCTTGCTCTGGCTCTACGCGCCGACCGTTCGTCGTCCCTGGTTCGCCTGGTTGCTGCTGACGGCCGTTCTAAGTTTCTTCGCGGTGCGCATGGATTGGGGCGTTCTCGTCGCCCAAGCGGCGGCTTTCGGCGCCGCGCTGGCCGTGCTGGCGTGGATGCTGCAACGCAGTCTCGCGGGCCCGCGGCCGGCGCGAACGGGTTGGGACGCGTCGGAGGAACGCAGTTCCGCGGATACGGTCGTCTGCCAGGCCCAATCTCGTTCGGCGGAGATGATCGCCGCGGAGGTCAAGGCGGAGTCGGTGCCATGAAGCGCGATGCCGTCGATCGCCGCGCCGTCCGCGCCGTTGTTTCGCCCATGGCGTCGGCATGGCTGCTGCCCGTGCTTTGTCTCGCCTGTCTCGCCGTGACGGAGATGCGGGGCGCCGCCGCCGTGGAACCGTCGGCTGCGGTCACCCCTGCCCCGGCGGAGTCTTCGTCGGTTCCGACCCTGCCCCCGTTACGATTTCGGCGCGTTTTCGTCCCCCTCGGCGATATCGACGCGATTCGAGACCGAGTCCCGTATTATCCCATGGCCAAGGACGAGTTCGAGGCCTTGCTGATGCTCTTGAACCGCTCAGCCCTCGAGGATCCGGCCAAGGCGTACGTGGCGCAGGCACGCTATTCGGCCGTACTGGACGGCGATTCTTTGCGCGGGGAAGAGGCGCGATTGGAGGTCGTGCTCCGTGATACCGAGCCGGACGTTCTGCCTTTGGACCCCACGAACATCGCCATCCACGACCCGGTTTGGGAGTCCTCCGCGGCACGCCCGGCGACTCTGGGTGTCGCGCCGCAAGGTGAAACACGGCTCTGGGTCCCGGAGAGCGGCACATTACGATTCGGCTGGTCCGTGGCGGGCCGACGGCAGCCGGACGGAACCTTGAAGTTCGAAATCCGCTTTCCGCCTTCGCTCCAAGGTGAGCTGGAGCTGCGCCTACCCGAGGCGCTGCGGCTAGGGAAAGTCGAAGGGGGAGCGGTCGTTCCCGACCCGGCCGGTACGGGCAGCCGGAGCGGCACGCATATCGTGTTTGCCGCCGGGTCCAAGGTGGAGCTGCACGTAGTGCGCCCCCGTTTCCTGGATCAATCGGTACCCCAGGCCGAGTACGGCGAAGAGGCCGCCTTCGATTGTTCACTCGGCGGGTTGGATTTGATTTGGCAATGGTCTATCAGCGTGTCGGGCGAGCCTTTATCGGAGGTTGTCGTAAATCTGCCGCCGGGTATTCGCGTGACGGGCGTAATCTTGGCCGGCAGCGAACCGGCGTGGTCGGAGGAGCACACGGACGACGGCTCGCCGGGACGGCTGGTCATTCGGCCTGACTCCCCCATCGAGGGAAGGGACCGCGTCCTCCGCATCCAAGCGGTAATGCCCTTGTGGACCGATCGTCGCCTCGAATTGCCGGTGCTCAGCGCACCCGGCTTCGCCAGGCGGTCCAGCCGCGTGGAATTGATTGTACGTGCTCCGCTGGAGGTCACGGACTTGGCACTTCAAGGCGGGCAAGTGACCCAGTTCGCCCCGTTACCATCCGATCCCGGCGGGCGGGTGATTCAACTGAACTGCTATGATCCTCTCGCGAAAATCGGGATCGATCTCCGCGCGTTCAGCCCCGTCGTGACCTGGAGCAGCGCAACCAAGACCCAGTGGGCGGCGAACGAGGCGTCCGCGGAAGTCCTGGTCTACTGCGAAATCGATAGCGGCGCCGTTTGGACCTGGAACTTGCCGCTGGCGGAGGGCTGGGTGCCGCAGCGCGTGGAATCGGTCGAACCGAACGCCCTGGCCGATTGGACGATCGAGACGCAAGACGATGGACGCCGGTGCATCCGAACACGATGGAACCGGGCGCTGATTCCGGAACGCCCCGCCCTGCTGCGATTGACGGCGCACCGCCCTTGGAACGGCCCGCAGCCGCACGAAGTCTCGCCCGGTGAATTGGTTCCCCTGAGTATCGACGCGACGGAGACGGGCGGAAGGCACTCCTTGAGCATCCAATTGGCCGCCGATCCGGCCATTCCGTGGCAATTGCGCGGCGTCGGAACACTGGACCACGAGCGACCTTTGGAAGTGCCGGCCTTGGAGGAATTCCTCGCCGCGACCGCCGATCTCAAGATTCAGGATCTCGCCGCCGCCGGGCGGAACTACGTGTTGAGGCTTCTACCGCGAACGGTGCATCATGACTTGCGAGGAACGTGCCGCATTCTCTTGGACGGCGACACGATCACGGAGCAGCTCCGGGTCATCGGTCGCCGGACGCGGCCCGGAAAAGCCCCCTTGCGGATCGGTTTTGTGGGAGGCATTCCCGCGGCGTCCGAGGTTGAATGGCGTGCGCGACAACCGGACGGCACATTTGTGCCGTGCACCGCGCGACGAATCGTCTCCGATCCGAATGCACAGCCCGCCCGAAACGGCGACGCGGAAACCCAAGCCGTGGGTGACGCCGGGGTGGCGGCGGTTTCCATCTGGGAGGTCCATCTACCGGAAGAGAGTGCCGGGGATTTCACGATTCTCGGCGTACGACAAGGACGATTCTCGCCCGGAAGTCTCGCCCTTCCCTTCTTCGCCGACGAACCGGATGTCCCGCTCACCGTGGAGGTTTTTCAACGGGACGGCTTCCAGGCGGGGTTGACGGTCCGCGGCTTGGAAGCTTTGCCGGTCCTGCTCGACGATCCGCCGGAGGATTTTCTCTGGGCGGGGACGTTCTCTTATACGGCCTCGAAAGAGAACCTTCTGCATGCCGGACGCGGCGTTCCTGCTATCGTCGTCACGCCCGGCGAGAGTTCACAGGGTAGCGCATGGGCCGATCAATGCGTCGTCCTCAGCGCCGTTGACGGATCGGGACGGTTCCGCCACATCATCCGTACCCGGGTGGATCGCCTTTACGTCGGCAAACTTCGCTGGAGGCTGCCCGGCGCCGCGCCGAGCCTCCAAGTCGTGTCCGCCAAGGTCAACGACCGTCCCGTGCGATGGAGCATTAGGGGTGAAAACGGCGAGCTTAAGCTGGATCCGGACTCCGTTCCCGATCAACCCGTGCTGGTGGTGGACTTGGAATGCGAACAACCGGGCCAAGGGGGCGGTCTCATCCGGCGGTCGCAACCGGCCATCCCCACGCCACTCTTTCCGGTGGCTTCCACGCGCTGGGTTTTGTTTGTGCCGCCGGACTGGGAGGCCGTCTCGTGGTACGATCTGACGCGTCCGAATTATCGTTGGACCGCGCTGCCGCAACGTTTGCTAGGACCGCTGAGACGTCCGGAGGATCGCCCGCTCCTGGTTTTGGAGGAGATCAACCGGGTGCTTTTTTCCGCGGCGGGTGCCTCTCCGGACGCCGCGGTTCGCAAGGCGGATAATTTGTTGTTGGAGCTGGGACGGCAGAGTCGGCGGTTGTTCGGACCGCGCCCCGCCGCTCCGCAGCCGATGGATTCAGGCGAGTCCGCCGCGACTACCGCCGTTTCCGGCCGGGAGGCGGTAGCCGACGGAAACGCGCCGCAATTGCAGCCGTTAACTTGGGGCCGGCTATTCTCGGATTCCCTGATCGAGGCGGCTCACAGTCACCCCCCCTCAACGCGAGCCGTCTTGTTCTTGGCCGATGCCGCGATGTTGGAGCGTGTGGGAGTGCGACCTTGGGCGCCCATTCCGCAGGCCGACATGGACCGGATTCGGGAGGCCGTTGCTCAGGAATCCGACGATGCGGCGTTGGGCGAGAGGGTGTTGGAAGAGCTGGGGTTGGTCCTGCTCATCGGTCGTCGGGCCGTGACGTTGACCGCCCGCGAGCAGTTACCCTTCCTCCGCAACGGCGACAACCTTGCGTGGAGTCGGCCGCCGCTCTTCAAGCTCGTGGCCCAAAGCGATTGGTGGGAGCGGTTCGAGCAAGCCGCCATCCAAGATGGAAACGGGGGGATCTGCCGCATTCGCGTTTGGAATGAACTTCCCGGCGAAAGCAAAGGTGAGCAACCCGAACGCGGGTCCCTCGATCGCGGCGTTCTTCCCTTCCAGATTCCCGTTGCCAGCGGCTGGCGGGCGAAATTGCCGCCGCATCCGTCTTTGTCGGCTGCCCCGGGCATGACGTTTTGGTTGCTTCCACGGGCCGTGGTGGATTCCGCGCGATGGATCGCCCTACTCCTTGCCTTTGCCGTCTGCGTGACGCTGATGCGTCATCGACGACGTCTGTTGTGGTTCTTGGCCGTGGCTTGTGTGATTGCCGAATTGTTCGTGCCGGATGTCTTCGCTCCGCTGTTATCGGGCGTCTTCCTGGGAACCGTGCTTGGATTCGTGGTATTGTTGCTGTTCCCAGTGGACGGACATCGCGCGGAAAGTGGGTCCAGCGACGCCTGTCGGGTCGTCGGCCGCCTTTCCAAGGTGCTACTGCTCGGTGCGTTTTGCCTGGCTGCCTTGGAATCCGCCCAGGCGGTCCCGTCCGCGGCCGCCCCGCAAAGAAGTGCCGCTCCAAGGCAGCCGCTCGAGTTCGCGCCCGGCGGTAACTCCTCCGCGGCGCGGATCATACCCGTCGCCGAGGATTCCCGCGTGCCCGATTCTGCCGCGCCTTTCGGCACCGCTCCGGCGGAGAGGTCTCCGGCCGGCACCAACCCCTCGCCATCGACGCCGGGCGTGTCGCGGCCGCCGTATCGCGTCTTCATACCTACCGACGAACTGGGGAATCCGATCGGGAAAGAAGTTTACCTTTCGGAGGACTTTTATCGCGAGTTGCAGCGGAGAAAAAATGCCCGGTCACAAAATATTCCCGCCTGGTTGCTGGTATCGGCCGAGTACCGCGGGAGCTTGGTTCCCGGCTCGGATACGGCGAAATATGTGCTGCCGGAACTGCAAGCCGTCTGGGAGTGCGTGACGTTCAAGTCGGATGTGGAGATCGAGCTTCGCGTCGGGGGCGAGCAGGAAGGAATCATCTCGGGCGGGATCCTGGTGGACGGTCGGCCTGCCGCGGCCGCCGTGGAAGGCAATGTGGTCCGGTGCCTGATTCCGCAAGCCGGTCGCCACAGTATTCAAGCCCTAATCAAGCTCAGCTCCCAAGCGGGCGAAACGTATTCAGGGGTTCGCGTCCGCGTCCCGCCGGTCGCGGATTCCCGCATTGAGCTGGCCATCTCGCCCGACATCGCTCAGATCGAGGCCGTGGGCGCGGCCGGAGCAGCGCGGCGAGACCCCGAAGGCACCCATTGGTCGGTGGATTTGGGAGCCGCGGAGGTGGTCGTGCTTCGCTGGTACGACCGCCCCGCGCTTCTCGGCGGCGGACTGTGCGAGGCGGACGAATTGAGCCGGCTGCGAATCACGCCCACCGGGGCCTCCTTGGACGTCTACTGGCGGTTGCGCGTGATCGACGGCCGGTTGACTCGTGTACGGGCGACGTTCGAACCGGGGCTGCAATGGCTGGGTGTTGACGGCAACGCTCAGCCGATCGCCCAGCTCTTGTCCGAATCACCGACCCGGCCGGTTTTGCAAATCGATTTTCCTCAGCCGATCACGGAAGGCACCAACCTGCGTCTGATGTTCCAACTCAAGGAAGGCGGCGGTTGGGGCCGCGTCACGCTGCCCAGTGTGACTCTGCTCGATGGTTCGCTCAGCCGCCGCCGTTTGGCGCTCGTTGCGGACCCGAGCATCCGGGTTCGGCCGGATGACATTCGCGGCTGGGATTCGATTCCGACGGCTGCCATTTCCGAAACCTGGCCTGAAGCCGGGGCGGATTTCGCGGCCGCGTATCAGGCTTCTTCCGGCAGGACTTATTGGGCGGCCGTGGCGGAACCCGTCCTCCCCGAACTCATCGCCGATGAATCCGTGCAAGTCCGCGTCGAGCGCGAGCGTGCCCTTTTGCGCTGGCAATTCTTGATCCCTGCGGATCGCGAACCGCGAAGCTATTTTCGGCTGCGCGTTCCTCCCGAATGGAAGCTGCGGCTTGTTTCCCAGTTTTACGGGGCCTCCGAGCGGGCGGTACGAATCACCGATTCGGGCACGCTCTTGCTGTGGAACGACCGCGAGTATCCGGGCGACCGGCGCATCGTCTTGGAGGGCGAGATACCCCATCCGTCGAACGGACAATTCACCGTGCCCAGACCGCAGCTTCTCGACGCACGACTCCGGACGTCGAGCTGGAACATCTATCGCTCGCCCGACACCTGGACCGAAGTCCGCCGGTCCGATGGTTTGACCGCCGAGCCGAGCCTCCCGCCCGTCTTGCCGGCGGCGCAGGATGTTCCCGTCGTCACACTCGCCGCGCGCGATCCGCAAGGCGTCGACGTGGAGTTGTCCGTACGTCCCAATGATCCGACGATCCGGGGCAAGCGAATCCTGATTTTGGAACGCAAGCAAGACCGCTGGGTGCTCCAAGCGATGTTCCTGCTGCTGCTCGAAGGCGGCACCGCCGGTGAATTCCGCCTTTTCTTCCCGTCGGGCGGCATCGCCGGGATGCCCACGGCGACCGCGGCGACCGTTCTCCCGATGGAAAACGGGGAAGCCTCCTCTTACCGGCTGATTGCGACGAATCCTTGGACCGGAAGCACGACGGTTCAAGTGGAGGCCGAACTACAGCTCGATTCCGGCGGCCGACTCATGGTTCCGGTACCGGAACTGGAAGATGTGGTATTTGAGGACACGGTGCTCCTCTTGCCGAGGGAATGCACGTTGGAGGAAGAAGCGGGCGAGTTGGACCCCGGTGCGATCCAAGAGATAGCGGGCTTCTCCGCGATGCCTCTGCCCGAATATCGCGGGTATCGCTTGGCGGGCGCCGATTTTGACAACGGTTTCGGCGGCGTTTTGGTGCTCCCGGCCCGCACGCGACCGGCGCGGATACCCTTCGCCGATGTTGTCCTGCGGCCGACCGGCGAAGACCGATTCCTGGCAGTAATCCATCTACAAATCGACGTCGGAGACTGGCCTGAACTGAGAGTGGACCTGCCCGCCAACGGCCGAATTCTCCAGGCATGGCAGGAAGGTCACCCCCTGCCGATCCATGCCACGACTTCGCCGCGGCAAGTCGGCATACCGCTTCCCAAGGCGCCTCGTACTCGTCTAGTGACGATGGTGTTCGAAGGTCGGGCTAACAGGGCCGAGACAGCGGACGGTTCCGCTTGGTTGCCGCTACCGCAATTCGACGTACCGATCGAATCGTGCGCGTTCGCGGTATTCGGCGATTCGCAGCGGCCGGGCTTGGATTCAGGACGATGGACCTCCGTCTCGGCCTGGGAATACTATTCGGCCACGGCGAGGGCATGTTTGGACCGGATGTCGGAGTTGCTGGAGAATGCCGCCGGAGCCGACGAGGAAACGTGGCGGCGGTTCGTGTTTTGGAGAGAAGCCTTTCAATCGGCCCGACAAGCAGCTAGGGCCGGGGTTTTGCTTCACGGAAAGGGCTTCCAACAGGGACCGTCGGCCGAGACGCGGTTGGCAAACTTGGAATTGGCGGCTTCGCGCGTGTTGGAAAAAAGCCGCGAGGTCTTTCGCGAAGTGCCGCAAGAGCCGACCCTCATCGCCCCGCCGATCTTCAACGAGACCGTTCAAGGTTTTTTGGAACGCGGTTTCTACGAAAGCCTCGGGGGAGAGGCGGAGTACGGTGTCGCAACCGAATACCCGCGAGCATTATTGCTGACGCCGCCGCCATCGGCCTTTGGCGACCTCGGCCAAGTGCTCGTTTTCGTCATCCCCGTCGCCTTGGTCTTGCTCTTCAGCCCGTGGATTCCCCGACGGATAACAGGGGCCTTGGGGCAGTGGCTGATGCGATTTCCGCATCCGGTCGTCGTCTTCGTCGGCGTCACCTGGTGGCTGTGGATGAATCCACCCTTCTTGGGCTGGGTATTCATCGGTTTGGGCATCTATCTGCTTCTGCGTCCCAAATGGCGCCTAGTGCCTACCGATGAGGCAGTGGTGCCCATCATCGTGCAGCACTCCGTTGCGGCCGCGTCGAGCAAAGCCTCATCCGTGGGCAGCACCCACGCTCACATGCCCAAACCTTAACCCCCAAGCCGGCCACCATTCTCGTCCTGTGGGCCGATCTTGCCCTATCGCGGCCGAAACACGGGCCGAAAATGGCATGCCGGCGGTAGCCGACGACTCAGGCTCGCCGGAACAAGCTGCGCGTCCTGGCAAAAGCCGATTCTGAAAGCCTCCAACCCAGTCTTCGGAACTTGGAAGCGTGCCGTCCGGCGCAGCATTTGCAATGGAGGCTCCCACCGCTTTTCACCGGGCCTCAGGACATCGACTCGGCGAAGCTTGGAGGTTATCAGGAGATCGGAATCGTGAGTCGCGTCGTCGTCTTTCAGCACGTCCCGAGAGAACACCTCGGAGCATTGCACGAAATTTTCCGCGCTTCAGGTCTGGCGGTTCAAGTCGTGCCGCTCTACGAGGAAGTTCCCGCAAACTTGGACTGGACCGGTATCATCGGCTTGGTCGTCCTCGGCGGCCCGATGAACGTCGACGAAACGCGAACCTACCCCTTTTTGAAACGCGAAATCCAATGGATCAAACAGGCCTTGGCGTGCGAGATTCCCATTTTGGGGATTTGCTTAGGTGCGCAATTGCTCGCTAAAGCGATGGGAGCTCGCGTGTATCAGAACCCAACGAAAGAAATCGGCTGGTACGAGGGCCGGCTTACCGCTGCGTCCGCACTTGACCCCCTATTCATCGGGTTACCCGCCGAACTGATTACGTTCCAGTGGCACGGCGACACCTTCGACATCCCGCAGGGGGCCGTGCTACTGGCCACCGGCGAGGAATGCCGCAATCAAGCCTTTCGGTTCGGCAGCAACGCCTGGGGTCTGCAATTCCACCCCGAAATGACCGTCGAGATGATTACGGACTGGCTCTCCGCCCCGGAAAATGCGCAGGATCTAAGCTGCTTTCCCTGCGGTTACGCCGAAACGATTCGCTCGAAAACGCCGGTGATGATGCGACTTTACCGCACCTGGACGACCACGGTGCTGGAACGGTTCGCCGCGTGCTGCGAACGACACAAGAATGCGTCACAGTGACGTCATCACTTCTTTTGCCTCCCGGAATCACTTCTTCTGCCCCCCCGGATTGCCGCGCCGTTATCCGAACGTCCTTGACCCAAACAAGTGCGACGATTTAGGTGGCCGACCCACCGATCGCTTCGGCTGGTCGAACCTTCATCTCTACATCCCTCGCAAAAATCCCATACCAGCAAGGGTTGACAAGGCCCCAGTTGCATTACCCAGCCACCCTATTTTTCTCATTTATACCGACGTTCTTTATTTTCAGGGACGGAGGGATTAAACTTTCGTCTTACGGTGCCGACTATTCCGGGGTGACTTGCTGCGCCGGAAAAGTCAGCGGCATGCGTCCGTCATTCCTCTCAAGTACCGGCTGGTTTGAGGCTGGAGATGCAAGAGCGGTTGGTCGTCCGCCAGGGGGTAGCATGGTGATGGAATCGGATCGGCCGACGAGATGGAAACCCAACTGGCGGGCCTGGGCGATTCTGGTCGCGGTTCTGGTTGGGTTGGGACTCCTTGTTCCCTGGCTGCACGCGCGTCAGGTCCGCTCGACGCTGTTCAAGATTCGTGAGCGGGCCGAACAGGCCGAGGCGGCTGCCGCCGCTGCCCGCGCGCAGGGCGATCGAGAGGCCTATTTGGCGTCACTCCGGGAGGCGGTCCGCAATTACGACGCCTATCTTCGCCAGGCCCCCAACGACACGACTACCCTCAAACGCCTGGCCTTGGCGGTCGCCGAGCAGGCCGCCGCGGCGCCCGGGAATTCCCACTTGCAATGGAATGCCTACCAGGTCCTCAATCGTGCCGTCTCGAAGTCTCCCAAGGACGCCGTCCTGCTACGCCGTTTGGCCGAGTTCGCCGAGCGTTTGCGGCGGTGGTCGGAGGCCGTCGACGGATGGCGGGCCGTGGCCGAGCTGTCGCCCGACGATTCCGATGCACAACTCCGTTGGGCCCAATGCTTGGCGGCACAGTCGCTGGATCAAGAGGCCGTTCGCGTCCTTCGGCAGGCGATCAAGACGAACCCGCGGAATGTGCCTGCCTACATCTTGTTGGCGAGGTGTTACCGCCAACCCACGATCGGGAATACGGCGGCGGCCGAGGAAGTCCTCACCGAATTGGGCCGCGTGTGCAACGGCGATGCAACGGCGTATGCCCAACGCGCCCGGTTTCGTCTTTGGTTGCGCCGCAATACGCGCAACCCGCAAGAGAGCGCGGATGCGCTCCGCCTTGCGGAAGAGGACGTTGCTCGCGGTCTGGAGCTTGCCCCCGGCGACGCTGTCGTGCGGATCGCGGCAGCCGAGGTGGCGTTGGATAGGGGCGACATCGATACTGCGGAATCTCATTTGTCGGCCGTCCAATCGCCGGACGCAGACGATCTCGACGTCCTGGAGATTCGCCGGCGGATAGCGGCCGCCAGAGGCGATTATCCGGTCCTGCAAGAAGTCCTGGCAAAGCTCTCCGAACGGGAGCCCGCCCGATTGACGGAATGGTTTCAAGTCTGCCTGGATCAAACTCCGCCGGACCTCTCAACCGCGAGGAAGACCCTGGACCGAATGCGGGAAGCATCCTTCTCGCCGGATTGGATCGAGTTGTTCGGGCTGCGTTTGAAGGCCGCCGAAGGCGATCTTCGTTCCGCGGCGCAGGGCCTGGAAGACCTGCTCCGCAGGTGTCGTCGCGGCGACGCCTTGAAGGCCGAGGTCGTGTTGACGCTTTCGCAGGTCTGCTGGGAGCGGCGACAGTGGGAACGGTCCGCCGGCCTGTTGGCGAACTTTCTTCAAGAATCGCCCGACTCTCAGAAGGTGCGGCTGGCCTACGCCCGAATCCTCGCACGGGTCGGTGAGCACGATCGTGCCTTGGCGGAGTTTCGGCGTTTGGAGCGGGAATTGGGCATGGAGAGATTGCTGTCCGTGCCCGGCGCGACCTCGGACTATCTCGAAGTCTTGATCCAGGCCGCCTTCTCGGGATCCGGCGGCAGCGAGGCCCGATCCGCGGCGGAGGACGCCCTGCGTCGGTATGGCGATCGGCTGCCCGAACCGCAGCGCATATCAGCGGAAGCGCGATTGAAGGCGGCGAACGGAGATACGGCGGGGGCTCAGGCGGTCCTGGACGATGCCCTGAAACGGCAACCGGAGGCTTTGGGCCTTTGGGCCGCCAAGGTAGCAGTGCAAGTCGCATCCGGCGACGTTGAGGCGGCCGCGGCGACGGCCCGCGAGACCGTGCGGCGGTTCCCCTCGGTTCCGGAAGCGGTGCTATTCTTGACGAGCACGGCAACGCGTATCGGCGACCGAAACCTGAGTTTGACGTTGCTCGCCGAGTTGCGCCAAGCCGCCGAGAGCCTCGAGGAACCGAATCGAGCTTTGGTTCTTCGAGCGATCGCCGCTGCTCACTTGAAACTCGCCGACCCCGCCGGTGCCGCCGCATTGTGGGAAGGCCTTGCCCAATCCGATGCGAACGACGCGGAGAGTCGCCGCATGCTCTTCGAGCTTGCCCGGGCCCGGCGCGACTATGCCGAGATGGAAAAGCAGCTATCCGCGATTCGCGCGACGGCCCCGGACGGCCCCGAGTCGGTCTTCACGGAGGCCGCCTATCAAATCGCCCTGGCAACGCGCGATGGCGTCGCGCCGGAGGAGCGTCGCGACTTGCTGCGGAAGGCCGACGAGACCTTGGCCGCCGCCGAAAGCACACGACTGGGGTGGACCGAGTTCGCCCGGCTCCGCGCCGAGCTTGCCTTGTTGCAAGGTCGCTGGGATACCGCAATACGCCTCTTGCAGGACCTGCATTCGCGGGGACTGGCCACCGAGGGACAAACGGCGCAACTGATTCAACTCCTGTTCTTGACCGGTCGGGAGGATGAAGCGGACGCCCTGCTTGCGTCCGTGCAACCGGACCGGCGCCGCCCGGAATTGCGTCGCATTCAAGCCGAACTGCTCTTGCGGGAGGGCAAGGCGGATGAGGCGATTGCAATTGCCGGACAGGATACGGCGGATTCACCGGACCCCGTCGGGTACATGTGGCAAGCGCGTCTGATGACCCTCGCAAACCGCCTGGATGAAGCCGAGGAAAAACTCCGCGCAGCCGTCGCCCTGGCCCCGGACTGGCCCGCGCCTTACCTTTCGCTGTTGTCCCTGGCCCTCCTCCGCGGACAAAAGGATGTGGCGACGCAGGTCCTTGCGGAAGCGGCGGGGCGCCTCCAAGATGCCCCGGGGCGGTGTGCCGTCGGTCTGGGATATGAGACCGTCGGCGATTGGCAGTCCGCGGAGAGTTGCTATCGCCGCGCCTTGGAGATCGCCCCCCTCGATCCGGGGCCGAAACTGGAATGGGCCGGATTTCTGATTCGTACCCAGCGTTGGGAGGAAGGGCGAAGGGTTCTCGAGGAATTGGCCGGACAGGACCCCTCACCGGAGTCGCGATGGATTATCCGCAACGCACGCCGCAATTTGGCGCAGCTCCTGGCGGCCGACGGTGACTACCGAAACTTTCGCCGTGCCTGCGATCTATTGGACCAAAACCTCCGCGAAAACGATGCGGCCTTAGACCGACTCTTGAAAATTCGCCTGACGGCGAGCCGGCCCGAGAAATCTTTCCGGCTGCAAGCCGTGACGGATTACGAGAAAGAGGCTCAAGCCGTCTCGAATCTGCCGCTCGAGGACCGCTTCCAATGGGCCGTCGCGTTGGAATCGTTGGGGCGTTGGCCGGACGCCCGGGCTCGGCTGGTCGAGCTGTTGCGGCGGCGGACGCCGTCGGGCACGCA
>Ga0067045_1003427_pt1 | contig 42659 bp, 47 predicted proteins | sample TerdegcTABiofilm_FD_59184 | JGI IMG/M metagenome (GOLD analysis project Ga0067045, IMG submission 59184) | Combined Assembly of (Gp0054472, Gp0054536) Wastewater bioreactor microbial communities from Singapore -Terephthalate degrading... | reverse complement strand
CGGCAAGGGAGCCTCGTTCGCGATCCACATTAAGGGGATGGAGCTCCCGGCCTACGACATCCGCGGGTCAAAGGGGGCCGCGCTCGCGTTCGCCGTCTCCTTCCGGGGAGGGGACCACCTCACCGGCGGCGTGTACGGGCTGGAGTACGGGGGCTCGTGGTGGAAGCTCACTGCGGATCGGCACGCTCTTCGCGGGAAGGGATTCGAGGTCCGGCTCCTCGAGGACCTGATGGCGGTGTACGACACCCTCGGTGTGTGCAAGTTCACGCGCCACATCTACTTCCTCGAGGGCCTGCCGGAGATGGTCGCGGCCCAGACAGGCCTCGAACTGACGGCGGCCGAACTCCTCACGGTCGGGGAGAGGGCGTACAACCTCGCCCGGGCGTTCAACGTCCGGGAGGGGTTCTCGCGCAAGGACGACCACCTCCCGCCGCGGGTGATGGAGCTCCCCATCCCGGACGGGCCATCGGCGGGGGACCGGGTGAGCTTAGAGGAGCTTCAGGCCCTCCTCGACGACTACTACGAGGCCCGCGGGTGGAGCCGGGACGGCGTGCCCCTCAAGGGGCGCCTGGCGTCGCTTGACCTCCCCGACGTGGCAGACGCCGTGGGAGCCAGCGGCCCCTAACCTGCCGCGCGTCTCCCCTCACCCCAGGTCGCGGAACCTCCCCTCGAGCTCGGCGAGGGATCGGCGGAACGCGCTGTACTCGAGCTCGGTCATGGGGAGCATCGCCGCCCCCACGAACCCCTGCTGCCTCATCCACTCCCCCTTCTCCTGCGCCTTGAGGCGCACATGATCCCACACTGGATTCCCGAACACGTCCACCCCTGGGGAGAGCTTCCCCTCGTGGTTTACGGAGTAGGCGACGCACGCGACGAGCGGCAGGCAGTAGGGGCCCGTCACCGGGGTGTTGATCGCCACCGGCATCAGGGGCATGGTATGGCTCCCCCGCGCCCCACCGGCCACGTACGGGGCGACCACGAACGGGCTCACCGCCTCCTCCGGCGCCGGGAAGATACCCTGGGTGCGCACAATCGCCACCGGATCGTCCTTCCCCTTGTACTCACCGGCGATCGTGTGCAGGCGATCCGTGGACACGGCCACCACCTGCTGGTTGGGGTGGAGGCGGGAGTGGATGGACTGGATCCCAAACCGGTTCTCGTCGCGCAAGAGGATCGCGAGGTCCACGTGTTCCTCCGGGGAGACGAGGTCCACCACCCGATCACCATGGGCATGTTCCATGTCGATGATGCAAAATTTGAATCCCTTCTTCATCGCTGGGAGCATGAGCCCCCCGTTGTAGAGCGGGCTTGTAAATACAGCCCACAGGGGGAAGTTGAACGCGCCGGGCCCGCACTTGTCGGCGGTGAACACGAGGAACGCCTCCGCCCTCCGCTCGGGGGCACGCTCGTCGAACGTGATCTCCGCTGAGCCCGGTCCAGCTCCCCGTACGTTCCCCGACGGAGCGTCCTTGAGGAGGTCCTGCCCAGCGGCGTACAGCCCCTCGGACCGGGCGATCTCCGTGCACCGCTTGAACACGTCCCACGCCAGGTTGTGGACGTCGGGATGCCCACTCCCATTCCGATGCGTCATGAGGAGACAGACGTCATCCCCGGTGTAGGTGACGGCGAAGTCCACAAGCAGCCTGCGTGCGACAGCATCCCGCAACGCGGCCCGCGCCTCCTCCACCATCCGCGGCGACGGGCACGTGTGCCCGCCCACGCTCCCGATGTCCGCCTTGATAGCGCTGATCGTGAGCACGATCCCCTCCCCTACAGCGCCGTTCCCCGCGAGCTCACCGCGTCGCGGATCCGACTCACCACGGCCGACACCGGCTGGGGACCGAGGTCCTCCCCGGTGCGGAGCCGCACTGCCACCACCCCCCCCGCCGCCTCCCGCGCCCCGCACACGAGCATGTACGGCACCTTCTGAACCTGGGCCTCACGGATGAGCCAGCGCAGGGTTTTCCGCTCCTTCGTCCACGCCTCGGCCCGGATCCCCGCCGCCCGCAGCTCGTTCGTCACCCCCTCCGCGTAGGGGATCTCGGCCTCCGTCACCGGCAGCACGACCGCCTGGACGGGCGCGAGCCAGGCCGGGAACGCCCCCCCGTAGTGCTCGATCAGGATCCCGAAGAACCGTTCGAGCGACCCGAGGAGCGCCCGGTGGACCATGTACGGGCGGTGGGCCTGGCCATCGTCGCCGATGTAGGCCATGTCGAACCGCTCCGGCTCGTTGAAGTCGAACTGGATCGTCGTGAGCTGCCAGGCACGCTTGAGGGAATCGAGGACATGGAGGTCGATCTTCGGCCCGTAGAACACGGCCTCCCCTTCCATCCGGGTGTGAGGAAGCCCCTTCCGCTCCAGGGCGGCCACCAGCGACCGCTCCGCCTCATCCCACATCGCGTCGCTCCCGATGTAGTGCTCCCTGTGCTCCGGATCGCGCACCGACAGGGCGACCTTGTAGTCACGGAACCCGAACGCCCCCAGGATGCGAAGGGTTAGGTCCAGGCACGCCAGGACCTCGTCCTCGATCTGGTCAGGGCGGCAGATGATGTGGGCATCATCCTGGGTGAACCCCCGCACCCGCAGGAGACCGTGCAGCACGCCCGACCGCTCGAACCGGTACACCGTCCCGAGCTCGGCATAGCGGATGGGCAGGTCGCGGTAGGAGCGGGTATGGGTCTTGTAGATCGCGATGTGGAACGGGCAGTTCATCGGTTTCAGGTAGAACTCCTGGCCCTCGATGTCCATCGGCGCATACATCCCGTCCTTGTAGAAATCGAGGTGGCCGGAGGTCTCCCACAGCTGGGCCCGCCCGATGTGCGGACTCGCCACGAGCTGGTAGCCAGCGGTGTAGTGCTCCCCTTTCCAAAAGGTCTCGATCTCGTGGCGAACCCGCGCCCCTTTCGGGTGCCACAGGACGAGCCCTGCCCCGATCGTTTCGTTCTGGATCGAGAAGAGATCGAGCGCGGGGCCGAGGATGCGGTGGTCCCGCTTCCGTGCCTCCTCCCGCCACTTCAGGTGCTCGGCGAGCGCCTCGGCGGTGGGGAACGCGGTCCCGTAGATGCGGGTCAGCATGTCGCGACTGGGGTCGCCCCGCCAATAGGCGCCGGCCACGTCGAGGAGCGTCACGTGCTTGGCGAGCCCCGTCGCGGGGAGGTGGGGGCCGCGGCAGAGGTCGAGGAACTCCCCCTGGCGGTAGAACGAGATCCGCTCGTCGGGGATCTCCCCCAGGAGTTCGAGCTTGTACACCTCCCCCTTCTCGGCGAGGAGCGCCTCCGCCTCCGCGCGCCCGAGCCACACCCGTGCGATGGGAAGGTTCTCGGCGATGATCTTCCTCATCTCCGCCTCGATCCGCGGGAGATCGTCGCGGTTCACCGGCTCCGGGAACCGGAAGTCGTAGTAGAACCCGTCGTCAATGGCTGGACCGATGGCGAGCTTCGCCCCGGGGTAGAGCCGGGTCACGGCGTGAGCGAGGATGTGGGAGGCCGTGTGCCGCAGCACCTCGAGCGCCGCCGGGTGATCCAACCCGACCACGCGGGCCTCCCCTGCCGGGGGCAGGGGGTCCCGCAGGTCCCGGAGCTTCCCGTCCACGACGACCGCGGCGGCCGTCTCCCCCCGCTCTGTGAGGACCGCGAGGAGATCCCCTCCCCGGACTTCGACCAGCTCGCCGCTCGGCAGAACTACGGTGGCCATCCCACACCTCCTGTTGAGAAAGGGATGTCCCGAACCTTACCTCGTCCACCTCTCGCCGACAACACCTGCCCCGGCTACCAGGTCACCGTCTCCAGGGTCACGCAGTCGTTCGTGTAGATGTCGATCTCGGAGGCGATCCGCAGCGCCTCCTCCGCGACCTCGTGGAGGGGGAGGTGGGCATGCCGCAGGAGCGCCCGCGCCGCGCTCGCCGCGTATCCGCCGCCGGAGCCGATCCCCACCAGGCCGTCGTCCGGCTCGATCACGTCCCCTTCCCCGGTGAGGAGGAACAGGCCCTCCTCCGATACGGCCACCACCACTGCCTCCAGCCGCCGCAAGGTGCGATCGGTCCGCCAATCCCGCGATAGCTCCACTGCTGCCCGGCGCAGGGTCCCGTGGGAGGCGAGCTTCGCCTCCAACCGCTCCAGGAGCGTCATCCCATCCGCACTGCCGCCGGAGAACCCGGCCAGGACGCGGCCCTCATGGATGCGGTGCACTTTGCGCGCCCCGGTCTTCACGACCCGGCTCCCCATCGTCGCCTGGCCGTCGCAGGCCATCACCGCGGTCCGCCCCTCCACGGAGCGAAGAGCGAGAACAGTGCTCGACACGATCTTCATCGCTTGAGTCTAGCGACGGGCTGCGGACCGTTCAATGCCGCACACTGGGCAGGAACCCGTCTCCTCCACGAGGACGAGCCCACACCCCGGGCACCGCCACCCGCCGGCGGCGAGGATTGCCTTATCCCGCGCCTTAGCCCACGCCACCGCCTCCGCAAGCACGCTCCGTAGCTCTCGCGGGAGCCGCGGGGGGAGCTCCCGCCGCGCCTCGCGGAGGTCGGCCGCGGTGGGAGGCGGGACGAGGATCGGGTGGAACGGCGACTCCCCACTCCGCACCTGGAACCGCAGATCCACCACCCCGCACTGCGGGGCGACCTCCTCCAGCCGGGCGAGGAGCTTCCCCTTGAGGAGGTTGAGCTCGGCCGCCACGACGTGGCTCGCCACCGCGAGGTGCAGTACGCCGCGGTCCACGTACAGCGGCCGGGCGAGTGAAGTAAAGCCGGTGGCGGGCCAGAGGAGCACGGCGGACTGGGCCCGGAGCGCGTCTTCTGCCCCCCAGCCTCGGGCGAGGGGACCCAACCACTGCCAGATGTCTTGTTTATTCATAACCCTTGTTATTGTAGTAGGGACACCCCCGTCTCTGGGGATAACTGCGGGGCGTCCCACGGGAAGGCTACCCGCTCGTGGGGAGAGGGCTGGGGAAAACCTGGGGAAAGGACGTTTGTCCGGGGAAGTCTCGTTGGGGAAAGGGTTCTTGTTGGGTCATCCGCAGGTTTTTTCCCGTGCCCGGACATAGTTATCCCCAGGCGGGCAACGCTTTTTCCACAGGGTAATCCCCGGTCGGGTGGGGACAACTTCATGGGCCGTACTTTTTCAGGATCGTCGCACGGAGGGACTCGATCTCGCTGCGGAGGAGAGGTATTTGGCGAAGGAGCTCCTGCATTTTTTGGTAGGAGTGCATGATCGTAGTGTGATCGCGCCCTCCGAATGCCCTCCCCAGGGCGGGGAACGAAGTCTCGGTGAGTTCGCGGGCGAGGTAGATCGCAATTTGGCGAGCCTGAACGAGCTCCTTCTTCCGCGACGGGCTCTCGATATCGCTCACCGGGATCCGGTACGCGGCCGCCACCTCAGCCTTGATCGCCTCCACGGTGAGCTTCCGGGAGAGGTCCTCCTTGGGGAGGATCTCCTCGAGCATGGCCGGGGTGACGGGTCCCTGGCACAGCTCGGCGTAGGCCAGGGCACGGATGAGCGCTCCCTCGAGGTCGCGGACGTTCGTCGTAATCCGCGACGCGATCAGCTCGACCACCTCGTCGGGCACCTCCAGCCCTCGCCTCCGCGCCTTTTCGCGCAGGATCGCAGACCGGGTCTCGAAGTCGGGGGCCTGGATGTCGGCAACGAGGCCCCAGCGGAAGCGGGACACGAGGCGGTCCTGGAGCCCCTGGAGCTCATCGGGGGACCGGTCCGAGGAGAGCACGATCTGCTTCCCGTTCCCGTAGAGTTCGTTGAACGTGTGGAACAGCTCCTCCTGGGTGCCCTCCTTGTTCTTGAGGAAGTGCACGTCGTCGATGAGGAGCACATCCACGGTCCGGTACTTGGCGCGGAACTGTTCCGTCGTGTTGGCGCCGATGGACTGGATGAGTTCGATCGCGAACCGCTCCGAGGTCGTGTACACGACCGACGCATCGGTGGGCGCGGTGAGGACATGGGCGCCGATGGCGTGGAGGAGGTGGGTCTTCCCCAGGCCGACGCTGCCGTAGATGAAGAGGGGGTTGTAGGCGCGGGCCGGGGCTTCGGCCACCGCCTGGGCTGCGGCGAACGCGAGCTGGGAGTTCTTCCCCTGGACGAACGTGGCGAACGTGTACTCCGGGTTGAGGGGAAGCGACCCGTGGTAGCGGCGGGCGAGGTGGGGGTCGAGCGTAGGGGCGGCCGGTGGCGGCTCCGCGACCAGGACCCGGAGCTGCAGCGGCTGGCCGGCGACGTCCTCCACCACCCGCTCCACGAGCGACCGGTAGCGCCGCTCGATGCCTCCCTTGGCGAGGACGGACGGCACTTCCAGGACGAGCGTCCCCTCATCGGCGGTCTTGGCGCGGGCGTCGGCGATCCAGGCCGCGAAGTTCACAGGGGGGATCTCCTTGACGAGCAGGGTTTTCGCCTTCTGCCAGATCTCCTCCGCGCTGTGCGCCATGGACTCCGTCACCCTACCTTGCCCGCCACGGGAGTTCAACGGGCGATGTGGTGGCGAGGCCCAGAGTCGAACTGGGGACACCACGGTTTTCAGCCGTGTGCTCTACCACCTGAGCTACCTCGCCCGAACCCCGTCGCACGTGTCCCGTCCGACCGTAGCGTGGGGACCTAACGTGCGACCGTGCTGCTGGCGGGGACGACGGGATTTGAACCCGCGGTCTCCGGAGTGACAATCCGGTGTCCTAGTCCAGCCTAGACCACGTCCCCGAACCTCCGAACTGGGCGAGAGAGGGATCGAACCTCTGGCCTTCCGGATGTAAGCCGGATGCTCTTCCACTGAGCTACTCGCCCTGGAGTGTACCCCGGTTCGACCGGGCGCGGCAAGTCCGCCCCGTGGCCCGGGCCGTTAGTATGCGCTTGCCCTCGCCCTCGGTCCACAGCGGGGTCGGCGCGGGTCCCCTTCCTTGCCGATTGGGTGGTCCAGCGCGACCAACCGTGCAACACCTTCTCCCCTTGCCCGAAGGCCGAGCGGGGTAGGGGGGTCACGCTTTCATCCCTGACGTCGGAGGCCGCACGATGCGTGTGACCATCGCCCAAGCCACGAAGCTCAAGCGGTGGAGACAGATTTCGGTGAGTGCTGTGACCAGGGGCCCGAACAAGGGGAAGCCAACCTCCGACAGCTTGTCGGGCATACTGTGCAGCCCCGATCATTCGGTGTTTCCGGGTGGCTCGCCATCTCTTGGCGCATCCACCCTGTCTCCTAGGCAGCGCCTTCCAGCTAGAATAGCATGCATCTCATACATGTATGCAACGCAGGATGGTGCATCATCATGGGCAAGACGATGCAAGGACCGGAAGGTAGGAAGTTCTACGGCTCGGTAACGGTTGGGCAGCGGGGACAAATCGTCATACCGGCAGAGGCGAGGAAAGACTTTGCTATTAAGCCGGGGGATAAGCTGCTCGTCCTCGGCGACCTGGCGCAGGGCATTGCCATTACCACGATCCCCCTGCTCCAGAAAAACCTGAAAGGCACGATTGAGCTGTTTCATAGAGTACAGCCGGACAAATCAAGGACAGGTGCGAGGGGATCCTCCACCTCTGCGCCGAGCACGGGGCACGGAGCGTGCAGCGTCCGGGTGTTCGGCTCCGTCGCGCGTGGGTAGGCCGATCAGCAGAGCGACGTCGACTTCCTGGTGGAACTCGAACCGGGACGAACCCTGCTCGATCTCGGCGGGCTTCAGCAAGACCTAGAAAGACTGCTGGGCTGTCGCGTGGACGTGGTGACGGTCCGCGGTCTGGAGGCACGCATCCGCGACCGGGTTCTTCGCGAGGCCATCCCCGTACGAGGGCCTCCTGTGAGTTCCCTCGGCTGGCTCTTGCCTGACCGCCTCTCCCATCCGTCTGCCGCGCGCCGATCAGCCCGACTCGCCGCGCTCAAGCATCCGCACGAACTCCTGCGTGGAGATGATCCTGATTCCTTGGTAGCTTCCCAGCGCCTGCAGATGGTAGTCCTTCGAGACGATGACGTCCGCTCCACCCGCCAGAGCGGCCCCCAGCACCATATCGTCATCGGGATCCTCTCTGACCACGCAGACCTCGGGCCATGCCGTGATAACCGGGCGACTCACCCCCCGCAGCGCGCCGAGGAACGCCCGGACGTCTTCGTCTGAGCACGGGTAGCGAGAGCGAATACGTTCGTACGTCATGAGCACGCGCTCCGTCTCCTCAAGGATCGCCTCAGATAGGACGAGCCGATAGTCGCGCCCGGCCCGGCGCAGGACCTCGCGGTTGATCCCGTCTGGTTTGAGGAAGGCCGCCGTGAGAACGCTTGAATCAAGAACGGCGGCGAGCACGGGCATCTCTCCTCACCGTGCGGATCGCTTCGAGCACGTCCTTCTCGACCTCTTCTTCAGGGATCCCGCCGGGCTGACGGATCCGCTCGAGGATCGCCTCCAGCTGCGCCAACGCTCTCTCGTCGGGCTTGTCGAGCACCACCTTCGGCTTGAGCACGATGTGGTTGTCCTCTTCCGTGACCTCCAGGTAGTCGCCTTCCGCGAGGCCGAGCCGCTTGCGAACCTCGGCCGGGATCGTCACCTGAAACTTCCGCTTCACCCGCACCACCGGCATCCCGCACCTCCTTTGTACGTAGGAAAGTCGTACTTTCCGACCAACGTTACCCGCGAACCCTCCCGCGGTCAATCCCGCGTCGCGTTGCACAGATGAGACCGGTGTCAGAAGGCGCCTCCCTCATCCCCAGGAACGCAGGAATCGGGAGGGAGAAACGGAAGTCCGGTGTCCGGGCTCTCGGCGAGGGCGTCCACGCACTGGGCGCAGAACGTGCACGCTGGCGCTTCTTGGCAGCGGACGGGCCTGCGCCTATCATGGCGGCGAGGAGGGGACGATGACGCTGGACGGTCTGCTCAAGGACAGGCGCGGGGGGATCCTCCGCCTATGCGCCGAGCACGCTGCGCGCAGCGTCGAGGTGTTCGGCTCCGTCGCGCGTGGGCAGGCCGATCAGCAGAGCGACGTCGACTTCATGGTAAGACTCGGACCTGGGCGTGCGCTGAACCCTGCAACGATCTCCTGGCGCACGAAGATGGTCCTTGACACCCCCAGCCAGCTCCCTATAATGACCCTCAATAGTCCGCCGTGAGGTACCACGTGTACTCACGTATTACGCAGCCGGGCCTTGGGTTAGGGCACTCTCCTAGCCGGGTTTGAGTTAGTCCTCCGGGGACCCCAGCAGTGGGGTCCCCGTATTGTTTCGTCAGGAGGTGTGGCCGTGTCCTACCGCGTGCGCCTGTTTGTGGACTTCTGGAACTTCCAGCTTCAGTGGAATGATCACATGACCGACAAGCAGTGCGACTGGCTGAGACTGCCGGCCCGTTCACCGCGGAGGCGCAGAGACGAATCTCGAGAGCAGGCCTGGAAGGCGAGCTCAAACTCGAGGAGGCCAGGGTCTACGCCTCGTTCAACCCAGCGAGCGAGGCTGACGTCAAGCTCAGAGGATGGCTGACCAGCTTCCTTGATAGGCAGGTGGGCTTCCGGGTGTTCACCACTGAACGGAAGGACAGACCGGTCAAGGTGTACTGCCGAGAGTGTGACTGGAGCGTGGCTGTCTGCCCTAAATGCTCACGACCCCTCGTTCGGAGTCGCGAGAAGGGTGTAGACACCGCAATCGTGACCGATCTTCTGTCCTTGGCGTGGGAGCGTGCATACGACGCTGGGATACTCGTGTCATCGGATGCCGACCTTGTGCCCTCCGTCGAGCGAGTCCAGGAGAAGGGGTTCAAGATCATCAACGCCAGTTGGCCTACCCGCGGGCATGATCTCGCGCGGGCGTGTTGGGCCTCGTTCAGCATCACTGACGTGGCGACCAACCTCGTTCGCTGAGAGGGGGTCCTCCGCCGCCACATCGCGGAGCGCGGATCCCCCGCGGCTCCGTCATGGGTGACCGACTACAGCGGAGTGTCCGGGATTGCAGCCACGTTCTCGGTCCGTTTCCAGGTTCTCGGGTCCGGCCTTGCGCTACAGCAACCCGGGCCCGTCGGTGACGTAGGCCGAAAGGGGGCGTCGAAGACCACACCCGCCAGAGCCAGTCTGCCGGTGACGCCCCACTGTCAGGGCAGCCAAGCTTCGGTCGGTGTTGGACAAGAGAAAGTCCGGGCTCTCGGCGAGGGCGTCCACCGGGCAGGCATCCACGCACTGAGCGCGGAATGTGCATCGGGCGACGTGCATCCGGATCTTCTTGGCCTCGGGCAGGAACTCGATCACCTTCGCCGCAACATCTGCGGTCCCCTGAGCGTGCCGTTGCGCCAACTCAGTCTTGGCAGAGTGGAAGCCCGAACTTACCATAGCGAGGAGGTGATCCACCCATGAGTCTGGTCATAACGGTCTACGTTCGTGAGGGCATGGTGATGGCGGCGGACAGCCGGTTGACCCTCAACACCCAGCAGAAGCAAGGTGAGGCGACGACTGTCAACCTGGCCGTTGGGCAGTCAGATTCGAACTGCAAGCTCTTCCTGTCGCCACCCGGTGTTGGCATCTCGACCTTCGGGGCCGCCGACATCAAGGGAGTCCCTATCGCTGGGTATGTGGAGTCATTCATCTCCGGCCAGCTCAAGGATGAACAGTTCCCAGTCGAAGAGGTCGCATCGCGACTGTTGCAGTACTTCGCGGCGCTTGACCCGGTTCCGCAGGCGCAGTTTCACGTAGCCGGTTACTCGAACGCCGACGATCAGGCTGAGCAACAGGTGTGGCATGTGAACGTCGCCGCGAGCAGCTGTTCACGATTAAACCCTCCTGGTGAACAGGGCGCTTCGTGGGGCGGGGAGGCCGACATCCTGGCCCGCTTGGTCCAGCCGGTCGCCCAGATTGGCACGGGGGACAAGATCGAACAGAGGTTCCCCTACTATCAGATTCAGTGGGGCTTCTTCACCCTGCAGGACGCAATCGACTTCGCTGTCTTCGCAGTCCGTTCAACCATTGATGCGATCCGTTTCCAGCCGCGAGCGAAAACGGTCGGTGGACCCATCGATGTCTTGGTCATCAAGCCTGCAGGCGCGACCTGGATACAGCGGAAGCAACTCCGGGCCGAATGACGCCGCCCAACTGGGGGATGAGCCCGACCTGCCGTTGCGCTTTGGGGTTCGCGCGGCTCATCAGGCAACGTCAGGCACACAGGGAAAGGTCAAGTCGGGGATCTGGCGGCTGTGCGGGCCGATCCTGTCCCGTGCGGCCTAAGACATGGTAGGGCGTTGCGATTTAGCATCCAAGACCCGCTGAGGGTGGCGCGGACGAGCGCGATAGCCGTCCCGGAGCGCGTCAGACATGAGCAGCTGATCCGCTGCGGCTACTCCACCGTGAGCGCGGCGGAGTTGCGGTCGGTGGCGGAGAGGAGGAAGTCGGGGCTCGTGGCGAGGGCGTCCACCGGGCAGGCGTCCACGCACTGGGCGCAGAACGTGCACCGCGCGACGTGCATCCGGATCTTTTTCTCCTCGGGGAGGAACTCGATCACCTTTGCCGGGCACACCCGGATGCAGAGCTGGCACCCGATGCACTTCTCCCGGTCGTAGGCGATCTTCCCCCGGAACTTGGGCGGCACGGGCACGGGCGGGACGAGGGTCGCCTTGCCCTCCTTCACCCGCTCCAGGAACCCGAGCACGGACTTCGGCATGTATTTCGCCGGGAACCGGTTCGTCGCCGGCCTGGTGAAGAGCTGGGAGAACAAGGTTTTAAGGATCATCCCATCACCATCCGGTCGAGGACGAGCAGCACCAGCCCCGCCACGGCCACAGCCGTGATCTGGAGCCAGAACCCGCGCGCCACCTGGTCCACCTTGAGGCGGGCCATCGCCACCCGCACCGTGGTCACGGCGGTGAACATTACGGCGAAGATCTTCACGAGGTGGAACGCGAGGTCCACCGCCTGCGCCCCGGCCCCGGTGAGGCCGAGGAGGCCAGCGATCCCGTACGGGGCGAACAGGGTCACGACGAGGGCGGCCATGGCGATCGTCTTCGCCGCATCGGCGAGGTAGAAGAGCGCCAGATACGTCCCCGAGTACTCGACCATCAGCCCGCCTGCAATCTCCGTCTCCGCCTCGGGGATGTCGAACGGGATCTTGGAGAGTTCGGCCGGGGTTACGATGAGGAGGCAGGCCGCGAGGATCGCGAGGCCGATCACCCCCAGCGGCCCGACCTGGGTCCACAGGGGAGCGGCCGCGATCGCGGCCAAGGAGAACGCGGGCCCCCCGCCCAAGGTCGCCAGCCGCCACACCACGCCGACCACGGCCACGGCGAGGGGGAACTCGTAGGACATGAGCATCACGATCTCGCGCTGGGCGCCCACGGTCGCCAAGGGCGACCCGGAGGCGAACCCGCCGAGGGCCATCGCGAGGGCGGGCACGGCGAGGAGGTACAGGACGAGGATCGCATCCCCATGGCCGCTCAGGATCGCCGGGAACGGCCCCCACGGGAGGTAGAGGAGGACCGTGAACGAGGCGACCACGGCCAGGAACGGCATCGCCCGGAACAGCCACCCCACCGCGTCCTTGGGGACGACGCTCTCCTTCACGAGGAGCTTCCCCACGTCGAGGAACGGCTGGCGGAGGGGGGGGCCGATCCGCGATTGCATCCGCGCCGCGAGCTTGCGGTCGAATCCCTTGTACACGAGCCCAAGGATCCCCCCGCCCACGAGCACCACCGCTCCCTGCCACAGGAGGTGAAGGGCGCTCATGCCGGGCCTCCGCCACGGCAGATCCGTTCCGTCTTGGCGCGGGAGAGGCGGAGGAGCTCCTCCTTCTGCACCATGGCCTCGGAGCTGGCGTCCACCATGTGCACGCGGTCCATGCAGCACATGCAGGGGTCGATCGAGGCGGCGATGATCGGGATGTCGGCGATCTCCTGGTCCACGAACATCGGGACCCAGCTCATGAGGTTCGAGTACGTGGGCGCCTTCACCTTCCACACCACCGGCTCCTCAACCCCCGCTTCGAGGCGGATGTAGTGGATGACCTCCCCCCGCGGCGCTTCGTGCCACCCCAGGCCCTCGCCGTCGGCCTTCTTCAGGTAGGCCAGGAGCGCGGGGATCTTGGGGAACGACGTGATCTCTCCCTCCGGCATCTCCACGAGGCAGCGCTCGATGAGGTCGAGGGACTGCCCCACCTCAAGGAGGCGGACCACCGCCTTGTCGTACACGTCGCCGCGCGGCTCGAGGCCCCACTCGCGGGGGGTGATCGCCTTCACCCCGAGGTCGCCGTACACGAGGTACGGCCTATCCTGGCGCACGTCCTTCGCGAGGCCCGACGCCCGGGCGGTGGGCCCGACCGCGCACAGGGAATCCGCCTCCTCCGGCGCGAGGACCCCCACCCCGCGCGTGCGCGCCTCCACGGACGGGTCGCGGAGGAAGGCGTCGAGGAGTTCATCGAGGAGCCCGCGGTAGTAGCGGATCATCGCCTCGACCTGCGGGACCTGCTCAGGGGCGATGTCCCGCCGTACCCCACCGTAGATCGGGATCGCGTAGTCAATGCGGTTCCCGGAGAGCTCCTCCAGGAGGTCGAGGACCTTCTCCCGCACCTTCCACGTGAGGTGGAGGAGGGTGTCGAACCCCAGTTCGTGGGCGGCGACGCCGGCCCACAGGAGGTGGGAATGGATCCGCTCCAGCTCCGCGAAGATGACCCGCAGGTACTGGGCGCGGGGTGGGACCTCGATCCCCGCCGCCCGCTCCACGGCGAGCGTGAGGGTGATGGGGTGGGAGATCGAGCAGATGCCGCAGATCCGCTCGGAGAGGTACAGAACCTGGATGAGGTTCCGCTTCATCCCCATGTACTCGATCCCGCGGTGGGCGAACCCGGGCCGGATGTCCACCCCCCGAATCCGCTCCCCCTCGACCTTGAATGTGAACCGGATCGGCTCCTTTAAGGCGGGATGGATGGGGCCAATCGGGATCTCGTACACCTGGTCAGGCATCCTTCCCCTCCCACTCCACGAGCCGCTTCACGAGTTTCTCCGTCTCCGGGTCGTCCTTCCGCCACGGGTGGCCGGGGAAGCCGTCGGGGAGGAACACGTGATCGGTGGACGGGATCCCGGTGAACTGGATCCCGAGGAACTCGATCTTCTCCCGCTCGGTCGTCTCCGCCCCGGGGAGGAGCGCACAGATCGACGGCACGGTGGGATCGGATGCGGGGACAGCTAGCCGCAGGGTGACCATGACTTCTCCCCCGGGCGTTCCGTACCCGACGGCGAAGTGGTAGAGGAGCTCGATTTCGTTTCCCTTGTCCCGACCGGAGATGATTGAGATGTGCAAGGGACCAGCGGCCTTGAGGGCCGCCACTGCGGGGAGGAGGCCCTCCCGGCCGATCTCGGCCCACACCTCGGTCACGGTCACCGGCTCCCGCACCCCAACCTGGCGCGGCCGGTCCTCGATCGTGAGGCCGGGCACCCCGCGGGTGAGCGCGGACTTCACCTGATCCACCGTCATCGCTTCTCCCCGGCCGCGGCGGCCTCGATTTTCGCCACCGCCGTCACCACCCCGTGGATGATCGCCTCCGGCCGCGGCGGGCATCCTGGGACGTAGGCCGCCACGGGGACGATCGCGTCCACCGGGCCGACCACGTTGTAGCTGTCGTAGAACACGCCCGAGGTCGAGCCGCACCCGCCGACCACGACGACGGCTTTCGGGTCCGGTGTCTGCTCGTAGACGCGCTTCAGTCGCTCCGCCATCGGCCGCGTGACGGGCCCGGTCACGAGGAGGACGTCGGCGTGGCGCGGGGTGCCGACGAGCTTGATCCCGAACCGCTCCACGTCGTAGCGGGGGGTGAGGGCGGCCACGATCTCGATGTCGCAGCCGTTGCACGAACCGGTGGCGACGTGGAACACCCACAGCGCCCGCTTGAACGAGGACAGGCCCATCTCAGCCCCCCAGGAGCACGATCAGGAATACGACGGCGAGCATGACGACGAGCCACGCGACGTAGTCGCCGACGAACCCGCTGTGAACGAGGCGCAGCCGCTCCACGTACGGCCGCAGGCCCTCCACGAACCCCCAGTACAGGTGCCCCCCCCCGACGTGCACCCCCTCCCGCTTCTCCCCGGAGAGGAAGGGCAGGTCCTGCTCCGTGGCGCGGTTGTAGCCCTTCCGGCCGCGGGACCAGATGAGGAGGGAGAGGAGGACCACCCCCGCGGCGGCGGCGAGCCACAGGAGCGGGCTCCAGTACCCTTCGCCCGTGAGGAGCGTCACATCATCCTCCCAACACCGCCCGCAGGTAGGCCTCCCGCCCCTCCCAGAGCGCCTTCGCCGCGGGCTCCACGAGGTGGCGAACGACGAGCTCCGGGAACAGCCCCAGGGCGAGGACCCCTAACGCCAAGACCCCCATCGCCACGAGCATCGCGGTCGGAACGGGCTTGGGTGAGGCGAGCCGCGGTCCGAGGAATGCCCCCTGAAACGCGCGCACGAACACGGCCAACAGGAGGATCGAGGCCAAGATCGCCAGCGCTGCCAGGATCGGGGAGAGGGCGAAGCTCGACTCATAGATCATGAGCTTCGAGGCGAATCCGTTGAGGGGCGGGATCCCCGCCAGGGCGAGCGAGCCGACCAGGAAGAACCCCGTTGTCCACCCCAGGTCGTGCCCCAGTCCCCCGAGGTTCCCCAGGTTGCGGTTCCCAGTGGCCTTCTCCACCGCCCCCACTGCCAGGAAGAGGAGCCCGATCGCCACCGCGTCGTTCAGCATGTGGAAGATCCCGCCCTGGATCGCGACGAGTCCGAACGCGGGCTGGGAGGAGATCACGGTCAGCCCGACCCCGACCCCGAGGAGCATGTAGCCGATCTGAGACACCGCCCCGAACGCGACGAGCCGCCCGAGGTCCATCTGCACCACCGCCATCAGGGCTGCCACCACCAGGGTGAGCATCCCCAGCCCCACCACCAGCCACCCGATCGCAGGATTGGCCACCCCACCGTAGAGGGTGAACAGGATCCGGAACAGGGCGTACAGGGAGGTTTGGGTGTTGGCGACGAGGAGGATCACCGCCTGGGCCGGCGCCTCGCCGTAGGCATCGGGCGCCCACATGTGCAAGGGCACCGCCCCCACCTTCATGAGGAACCCCCCCAGGAGGAGCCCGAGCGCGATCCGGTCCACCGTCGTCCCCTGGATGAGGCGGGCGAGGTAGGCGAGGTTGAGCGCCCCGTACTCCCCGTACAGGAGGGCAATCGCGAGGAGGACGAACAGCCCTCCCACCGTGTACATGACCATCGTCTTGAACGCCGCCTCCGGCCCGCGGGAGGTCCAGGTGCGGTAGCCGATGAGCCCACAGGCGGCGATCGAGGTCACCTCGAAGAACACGAACAGGTTGAACAGGTCTCCGGTGAACGCCATCCCGAGCATCCCCGCCCAGAGGAGCGTGCCCAGGGTGAGGGCGAGGGTCTTCCCCTCCTCCTCCTCGAGGTACCGCCACGCATAGGTGAACGCCACCACTGCCAGGAGGGTCGCGATCGCACCCATGAACGCGCTGAGGGCGTCCACGGTGAGCACGATTCGGATCGGGAACCCGCCCGGGGAGAGCGTCTCCCCGGGGGAGGAGGCGCCCAGGGTGTAGACCTGGATCCCGGTCGTGAGGACCTGCACCATCACGAACCCCGTGAGGGCCGCCGTGAGGGAAGCGACGAGGGCGAGCCACAGGTTCCGCAGGGACGGATGGAGCTTCCCCCACAGCGGGAGCGCGAACCCGCCGAGGAGGGGCACGGCGATGGCGAGGATCGGGGCGTGCGCGGCGAGGTTCATCCGGAGAGCTCCGTTACCTTGCGGCCGTCGAGGGTCTTCTTGTGGCGGTGGATGACAACGGCGAACGCGAGCATGAGTGCGGTCGTGGCGAGCCCGATCACGATGCTCGTCAGGGTGAGGGCCTGCGGTGTGGGGAGGACCATTGTGGCGTCCGGCGGGGCGTAGGTATAGATGGGGACGATCCCGTCCTGCACATAGCCCGTGGCGACGAGGAACAAGTTCACCCCGTTCTCGATGATCTTGATCCCGATCACGATCTTGATGAGGTTCCTCCGGGAAAGGAGGGCCCACAGCCCAAGGGCAACGAGGATCATGCACACCACAAACGGGGTATTACCGATCATCGTCCCTCCCGACCAGCCCGAACAGGACGAGCACCGTTCCCAGGCCGCCTATCACCTTGAGCCCCACCGCCCAGTTCATGAGGGGGAGCGTCCCCGCGGTGTTGAGGTAGCCGGGGTTGGGTCCGGGAGGGACCGGGGTCCCGAACAGGCCCCCCATCCCGGCGAGCGAGTTCGCGAAGAACGTGAACCCGAGCCCGAGGAATCCCAGGACCACGAACGCGACCCCCCCCAAGTCCTCGAGGATCGAGAACGGGGCCTTCAGCCTCTTCACCGCCGGCGTCCCGAACGCGACGAGGACGAGGGCCACCGCCGAGGCGGCCACCGCCCCACCCTGGAACCCACCGCCCGGGGTGAGGTGCCCGTGGAGGATCACGTACCCCCCGAACACGAGGATCACCGGGGCGAGAATCCGGGCGATCGTGCGCACGACAACGCTCATTTCTTGATCCTCCGCAGGATGAGGGTGACCCCCACCACGGCCACGAACAGGACGGTCGCCTCGCCCAACGTGTCGTAGCCTCGGTAATCGAACACGATCGCCGTGACGACGTTGTTCGCCGCCACCTCTTTCTGGGACCAAGCGTTGAAATAGCGGTCCATCAGGTCGAAGCGTGGCGCCCCGAACGGGCGCATCCGCGCTCCTGCGAGGAAGAGGCACCCCGCGACGACGGCGAACGCGGCCAGCGTCAGCCAGCGCTTCATTCCTCCTCCTTGCGCTGTGTCTTGCGAATGGCGAGGACGAAGATCGCCGTCGTCAGGGCCGCCCCCACCCCGGCCTCGGCGATCGCGACGTCCGGGGCCTGGAGGAGGTAGAACTCGAGGGAGAGGAGGAGGCTGGAGCCACCGAGCGCGATCACGCTCGCCAGGAGGTCCTTCAGCCACACGGCGAGGACCGACCCCACCACGATCAGGACGAGGATCAGGACCTGCAGAACGGCCCAGATCGTCATCGCCCTCCCTCCGATCCGTGACCGTCGGGCGAGGCGTGCTGGGCTTCTTCAAGGCGGTCCACCACGGCCCGGAACGGCTTGATCCCCGACCGATGGGCCGCCCGCGCCAGGGCGTGGGACCCGGTGGGGTTCGTGAGGAGGAGGAACACAAGGGCGAGGAACGCCCGCACCACCATCGTGCCCCCCGCCCCACCGCCCTGGACGATCCCGTACACGGCGACGGCGAGGATCGAGAAGATCGAGCCGAACGTGGTGCACTTCGTTGCCCCGTGGATGCGGGTGTACACGTCGGGGAACCGCAGGAGGGCGACGGCCCCCAGGGCGTTGAACACGGCCCCGATCGCGAGGAACGTGTAGATGAGCCCGTTCAATCGAGCCCCCCTTCGAGGTACCGCGCGATGAAGAGCGTCCCCACATAGGAGAGGAGCGCGTAGACGAGGGCGACATCGAGGAGGACCACCTCGTTGAACGCCGCCCCGAGGAGGATCATCGTCGCCACGACGAGGGTGTTGATCGTATCCAACGCCACCGCCCGGTCGGCAGCGGTGGGGCCAATCGAGAGCCGCACCATGCACACGAGGATGCACACGAGGAGGGCCACCCCGCCCACCGCAAACGGCAGGGCCACGATCATTCTGCCACCCTCCGTGCCCACTTCGGGAATGGCCCGCACACGTCGTCGGCCGTCGGCGAGGGATCCTTCACGTTGATCCAGTGCACGTAGAAGTCGCCCGTTGTCTCGTCAATGTCCAGGGTCAGGGTGCCCGGGGTGAGGGTGATCGAGTTGGCGAGGAACGTCCGTCCGGCGTCGGTCGTGAGGTTGGGGTTGAACCGGACGATCCCGGGCTTGATCCGGCCGGTGATCACCCGCCACGCCACGTCGAGGTTGGCCTTGACCAGCGCATAGAAGAACGGGCCCCCGAGGTAGAGGAGGAAGAGAAGCCAACGATGGGGTTGGAGGAGGCGCCACCCGCCCCGCTTCCACACGTACGCCCCGGTGCAGAGGCCGATGACGAGGGCGATCACCGCCCCCGCGATGAGCTCGTCGGGGGCCCACACGCCCCAGCTCCCCGTGAAGGATGCGAGAAGAAGATAGACGGCGAAAGCGCCCGCCGCCGTCGTCACCCACTCCGCCACCCGGCGCATACCGGGCGGACTATAGCGTGGGCGATCCCATAGTGCAAAGGGATTGCAGGATACGATCGGATGGGGAACCGGTTCGGCGTCCTCCCCCGGCGGGGGTATCATCGGGCCGTATGCACGACATCCGAGTGGGGACCCAAGATGTGTTCAAGCACCAGCTCGAACTCGCGTCTCACAACTACCAGCTCCTCACGGAGCGCGGGGTGCGGGCGTTCAACGTGATGGGGGCGATCGGGTCGGGGAAGACCCTCCTCATCCTCCGCCTCGCGGAGCGGCTGAAGGAGAAGGGGGTGCGGGTGGGGGCGATCGCCGGGGACGTCGCTGGGGATGACGATCACCAGAAGTTCGTCGCGGCCGGGCTCGTCGCCGCGAATCTCAACACCGGGGACGACTGCCACCTCGATGCCCACCGCGTCGGCCATGCCCTGGAGAGTTTCCCGCTCGCGGAGGTGGACGTCCTGTTCATTGAGAATGTGGGGAACCTCGTGTGCCCGGCGGACTTCCCCCTCGGCACTACGGGCGACCTCGTGGTGATCTCCGTCACGGAGGGCGACGACATGGTGCGCAAGCACCCCAAGATTTTCGCCCAGACCGACGTCGTGGCCGTGAACAAGGTGGACCTGGCCGGGTTCGTGGGGGTGGACCCCATGGTGCTGGTGGACGACTACCGCCGCCTCAACCCGCAGGGGACGGTCGTCCTCACCGACGCCCGGAGCGGCCGGGGGGTGGACGAGCTCCTCGCCTCCCTCGGCCTCTAGTGCACGAGTATTCGCTCGCCGATGCCCTCCTCGCCGGGCTCACGGAGTACCTTCGTGCGCACCCGGTGGCAGGGAGGGTGAGGGAGGTCCACCTGCGGAAGGGGGAGCTCCTCATCCTCTCCGCTGAGGCTTTGGCCGAAGCATGGCGGATCCTCACGGAAGGGACGGAAGTCGCCGGGTCGGAGCTCCGCATCGAGGCGATCCCGGTGCGGGTGCGGTGCTCGGGGTGCGGGTATGAAGGGCCGGTGAGGTACGCGAGCGAGGAGGGTTGGCACTTCGCCGTGCCCGTGCTCGCCTGCCCGCGGTGCGCGGGCCGGGCCGAGGTGATCGAGGGGCGCGACCTCGCCATCGTCGGCCTGTCCGTGGACGACGGCGTCGAAGCTTCTCCCCCTGGGCGGTGAGGGCGCGCCGCGGGGCTAGCTCCCGCGGCCGCAGGAGCTCCTCCCCCGGCGGATCGCATCGTTCGCCTCCTCTTCGGTGTAGAACTCGGTGGGCGAGGAGCTTTGGGGGAACTTCTTCCGTGGCATCCGCCGCTTGGTGGGCGGCGAAACAGCGAGGGCTAGCCCGTCCAGCGGCGATGGGAGGAGAGGAGGACGGGGACGAGGACGGGGCAGATCCAGCCCTCATGCCCGCACACGCCCGGGCCGAACAGGAGCGCCCGGTCGCCGCGGTGGATCCGCTCGATCGCTGTCACATCGGCAGCGACGCTGTCCATCCCCAGCTTCCCGACGAGGCGTGCCGCCTGGTCGTGGATCACGACCCGCCTGAGTTCGGGCCGGAGGCCGTCCCCGTACCCGGCGGCGAGGATCGCCACCCGTGCCGCACCGGGGGTCACGTACCCCCGGCCATACCCCACCGGCCACCCCTGCGGGAGGTCCCGCACCGCCGCGATCTCGGTCCACGCCCGCGCCGCGGGGATGAGCTCCACCGGCGGGGCCACCGGCCCCTCGGGGTAGCCGTAGGCTGCGGTCCCCACCCGGACCATGTTCAGGGGGGCCGCGGTCGCCTCATCGAACGCGAGTACGGCGGCGGAGTTGGCGAGGTGTCGCCACGGGATCTCGATCCCCTGCCGTTCCCACTCCTTGAGGATGTGGCGGAACCACCACACCTGAGCCCGCGTGAACTCGAGGTCCTCCTCGGACCGGCCGTTGGCCGACGAGAGGTGGGAGTACACCCCCGCGACCTCGATCCGACCGGGGTGGATCACGGAAAGAGCCCGATCCACCTCCTCGGGGAGGAGGCCGAACCGCCCCATCCCCGTATCCACCTCGATATGGATGAGGGCGCGCCGGCCGGCGCGGGCGGAGGCGGCCTCGAGCTCGGGGATCATCCCGCTGTCGCCGAGGGGGAGGTGGTACCCCTCGCGGATCGCCTGGACGAGGCTCGGGCCGACGGGTGGGGTCATGATGAGGATCGGCTGGTTGAACCCGGCGCGGCGCAGCGCCCGCGCCTCGTGGAGGGAGGCGACCCCGAACCAGTCAACGATCCCTTGCGCAGCGCGGGCCACGGGGAGGAGGCCATGGCCGTAGGCGTCCTCCTTGACCACGAACAGGATGGACACACGGCGGGGGAGCCATCCCCGCAGCCGCTCCAGGTTTCCCCGTACCACCCCCGTGTCCACCTCGGCCCGCACCATGTGCCCCCCATTCCACCCCTCACCCTCTGCCCGTCCAACCTCCATCGTCCGCCCGCGGGGGGACAGAGGGGGTGGCCACGTCTATACTCGTCCCCCGATGGCCGAGCGCGTGCGGAAGAGGATCCACGTTACGGGGACTGTCCAAGGGGTGGGATTCCGCCCGTTCGTGTACCGCGCTGCGGTCGGCGAGGGCCTGGCCGGGCATGTGCGCAACCTGGGGGACGCCGGGGTGGAGATCGAGGTCGAGGGAGATCCAGCCTCCGTTGCCCGGTTCGTCGCCGCGCTCCGCGGTTCGGCGCCCCCCCTCGCCGTGATCGAACGCCTGGAGGAGGCGGACCTCCCCCCCCACGGGAGTGACGGGTTCCGGATCGTCCCGTCCCGGGACGGGGGACACGGGAGCGGGACGATCCCGCCCGACGTCGCCACCTGCGCTGCCTGCCTCAACGACATCGCTGATCCTGGGAGCCGGTTCCACGGGTACTGGGCGACGAGCTGTACCGACTGTGGCCCCCGGTTCACGGTGATCGAAGGCCTCCCCTACGACCGGCCGCGGACGGCGTTCCGCGAGTTCGGGATGTGTCCGGACTGCCAGCGCGCGTACAGCGATCCCCGCGACCGCCGCTACCACGCCCAGACGATCGCGTGCCCGGTCTGCGGCCCAGAGCTGTGTTACGTTGGGGACGGCCGCGACGAGGCCGCGGACCCGCTCAGGCGGGCCCAAGGAGCCCTCCAGGAGGGGAAGGTCGTGGCGATCAAGGGCCTCGGCGGGACCCACCTCGCCTGCGACGCGACGCGGGAGGAGGTCGTGGCCGAGCTCCGGCGGCGGCTCGGCCGCCCAGGGCAGCCGTTCGCCGTCATGGCTCGGGAGGACCAGCTGACCACGTTTGCCTCCCCCTCGGACCAGGAATGGGCCCTCCTTCGCTCGCCCCGGCGGCCGATCGTCGTCCTCCCCCTCCGCGCGGGCTCCCTCGCTCCCGCGGTCGCCCCAGGACTGGACACGGTGGCGGCGATGCTCCCCTACACCGGGCTCCACCACCTCCTCCTGGGGGGGCTACCGTTCCCGCTCGTGATGACGAGCGCCAACTACCCGGGACGGCCGATGCTCATCGCGAATGAGGAGATCCTGGCCAACCTCTCTCGGGTCGCCGACGGGTTCCTCCTCCACAACCGGCGGATCGTCGCCCGCTGCGACGACTCGGTGGTGCGCCTCACGGGCGGGGCCCCGACCTTCCTCCGCCGGTCGCGGGGCTGGGTCCCGGAGCCGATCGCCCTCGACCTCGGGGAAGAGCCCCTCCTCGCCCTGGGGGGGGACCTCAACGTGGCCTTCGCCCTCTACGGCCACGGTAAGGTCTACCTGTCCCAGCACATCGGCAGTACGGAGCACCTCGATACGCTCGAGTTCCTGCGCGGGGCGCTCGATCACCTCCTCCACCTCACCTCTCTTCCCCTTCCGAAGAAAATCGCGTGCGACCTCCACCCCCGGTTCGCCACGACCCGCCTCGCTTGCGAGCTGGGGGAGGCAATCCCGGTTCAGCACCACGTCGCCCACATCGCGGGGCTCGCTGCCGAGCACGGGATCGAGGAGCTGGTGGGGATCGCCGCTGACGGGTATGGCTACGGGACGGACGGGGAAGCGTGGGGGGGGGAGGTCATCGCCTGGCGCCGTGGGGAGTGGGAACGCGTGGGCTCGCTCCGCCCGCTCCCCCTCCCCGGCGGGGACCGGGCGACCCTTCGCCCAGGGCGGATGGCGGCCAGTTACCTCCTCGCCGCGGGGCTCGATCCCGCGGAAGCGGGCCTTTCCCCCGTCGAACTCGACGTGGTCCGGGTCCAGATCGACCGGGGAGTGAACTGCCCCTCCACCACAAGCGCGGGGCGGTTCCTTGACGCGGTCGCGGCATGGCTGGGGATCGCGGGGGAGCGGACCTATGAAGGGGAGCCGGCGATGAGGCTCGAGGCCGCGGCGCGGAGGGGGAACGCCCGTCCCGTTCCCCTGGCGGTGCGGGAGCTCGGCGGGCGACGGATCCTCGACACCGTGGACCTGTTCCGATCTCTCTCTGAGTTCCGTTCCGCGGGGGAAGGCAGGGCCGACCTCGCGGCCACGGCCCAGGTGGCCCTCGCCCGCGGCCTCTCTCAGCTGGCGATCGGGGCCGCCCGGGAGCGGGGGATCGCCACCGTGGGCCTCACCGGCGGGGTGGCGGTGAACGATGCGATCGCGACCACAGTCCGCGGGGAGGTCGAAGGGGCGGGGCTTCGGTTGGTGGCCCACCGCCTCGTCCCGCCCGGGGACGGCGGGCTCGCGTTCGGCCAGCTCGCCCACGCCTTCTATCCCAGATAGACTGAGGCCATGGACCTCCGCCTTGTGGGCCTCGTCCTCGCCATCCTCCTCGTGGCCGGGCTCCTCCTCTCCCCGCCGGGGGGCCGCCCCGGCGAAGGGACCTTCCCCATCGTCGGGCAACAAGCACCGCCGTTCTCCCTGTCCGGCCGCGGGGACTTCACCACGGCCGGTGCAGCAGGGAAGCCGATCGTGATCGCATTCTGGACCACCTGGTGCGGGGCCTGTAAGTACGACCTCGTCGTCCTGGAGGAGTTCCACCGCCTCTACGGACGCGAGGTCGCGGTGGTGGGGGTGTGCCCGGAGAGGTGGCCCGAGGTGGCGGCGATCGTCGCCGAGCGGGGGATCACGTTCCCGATCGTCTACGACCCCGGCGCCGCCGTCACCCGCCGCTACCAGCTCGCGGACAACCTCCGCTACCCGTTCACCGCGTTCGTGAACGAGCAGGGGGAGGTGGCCGGGGTCTGGGCGGTGATGATCCGCGACCTCGACCACCTTCTGGAGCTTCTCCACCAATCGGGGATCGCGATCCCCGCCCCCGCCGACCTACGGTGACAGAGGATGGTCGCGATGGATGACCTCGGTGTAGATCGTGTGGTGGGGCGCTCCCCCGACCTCCACCAGGTGGAGGTCGGTCGTGATCTCGAAGATCTGCTCGGCCCCCGGTGCCAGGTCGCCCAGGATCTTTGACCTCTCCCGGACGACGATCCAGTCCTTGTCCCTGAATTGAACGACCACCCGGCCCTCGTTGATCGTGCGGTCGCCGATGTTCTTGACCCGGCCCACCACCCGTTGGCCGAAGTATTCGTCCTCTGCCCTCCACTCCACGACGTCGAGCGGGTACGACACGCCGGGCTGGACCACGCCGCGCGTGGTCGCCGAGAGCCCCGTTTCGTCGGTCACGGTGAGGGTGGGGTAGAACATGCCCTCCCGCGTGTACCAGTGGGTGACCGTTGCCCCTCCCTCCTTCACGGACCCATCCCCGAAGTCCCAGTGATAGCCCACGATCTGGCCATCACCCGGCAGGGATTGGCTCACAAACGTGACGAGGAGCGGCACCTCTCCCCGCCACGGGTTGTACCACAGGCCCGCCACAGGTGGTCTCCCCAGTTGAGGTTCAGAACACCCTCCCGCGAGGAGGCCCACCCCCAGCACCACCGCGAACAGAGCACGCTTCATCGTCCACCTCCGCCGCCATTGTCCGCCTGTTCCCCCGCGGCCGACAACCGGGATCCCCCCCATTCCGCCGCTTCCACGGTGAGGCCATCGCTCGCGGCGATCACGGGGATCCCCAGGGATTCAGCGAGGCCCGCGGCGAGGAGGCGCGGGTTCGCCCGTAGCATCGTCGTCCCGAAGTGGGTGAGGACGGCGAGGTTGGGCCTCACGGCGGCGATGATCTCCCCCGCCTGAGGAAGGGACAGGTGATCGATCTCCGGTTTCCAGTCCTTCAGGACAACATTGAGGACGAGGAGATGGCAACCCGCATAGTGTGCGGCGAGGCCGGAGTCGAAGCGGCAATCCGTGACGAAGCCGACCCTCCCCTCCGCTGAGTCGAGCACGAGGCCGTACGCCTCCACGGTCCCGTGGGCGTGGGGGACGGGGCGGATCCTCACCCCGCAGATCTCGTGCTCTCCGTTCCAGGTTTCGATTCGGTCCAGGAACGGGCGGACGTAGCGGAGGACCACCGGATCGTCCCCCTCCAGCGCATCGGTGGGGGCGAGGAGCTCCCCCCGCCGCTTGTAGCCGCCATCGGTCATCGCCTCGACCATCACGTTCACGTCGGTCGAGTGGTCGAGGTGCTTGTGAGAGAGGAGGATCGCGGCGAGCTTGGCGGGGTCGAGCGGAGGGCGGGACCGACGGGCCCGGAGGAGGGTCCCCGGACCGGGGTCGAGGAGGAGCTGGGTCCCCGCAAGCTCGATCCACGTTCCGGCCGAGAACCGGAGCTGGCGGGCCACGACGAACCGCGCCCCCGCCGTGCCGAGGAACTTCACGTACCCCATGGCCTTCGATGCTAACCGGAAAGGGGCGGCCGATGTAACCGCCGGGCCTCCCACCGTGTAGATCCCCGTGCTGGGAGGTGGTTGGCATGCGGAAGACGTTGGGGTTCATCGTCGCGCTGGTGGCGATTTGGGCGCTGCTCGTGCCAGGCTTCGCGGATGGGGTCATCATCCCCATCCCGGAGCCGGACATCCCTGGACCCCCATTGCGCTGGCTCACGATCGTCTACCACCACGTCACGGTGACGATCGAGGACGGCGTGGCCACGACCCGTGTGGACCAGGCGTTCCGGAACGACGGGAAGTTCCCTGTGGAAGGAACCTACGTCTTCCCCCTTCCCCCGAGAGGCGTGATCCAGAAGTTCGTCTTGTGGGTCAACGGCGAACCGGTGGTGGGGGACGTGCTGCCGGCTGACGAGGCACGGGAGATCTACCTCTCCTACCTCCGCGACGCCCGCGACCCGGCGCTCCTCGAGTACATCGGACAGGGGGCGTTCCGGGCCAGGATCTTCCCGATCGAGCCTGGGGAAACGCGCCGGATCGCCCTCGAGTACGTGGAACTCCTCTCCCCGGAGGGCGGCCTGGTTCGCTACCGCTACCCGCTTGCTCCGGAGCGGTTTTCGGCTCGGCCACTGGAGGAAGTGAAGGTCGAGGTCGTGTTGAGGACCGGTCGGCCCGTGGGGAGCGTGTATTCCCCCACCCACCCCGTGACCGTCTCGCGCGAGGCGCCGACGAGCGCCCGCGCCCTGTACCTGGAGAAGGATGTCCTTCCCGATCGCGACTTCATCCTCTACTACTCCCTGACCGGGGACGGAGTGGGGCTGGACTTCCTCGCCTACAAGCCCGACGATGAGGACGGGTTCTTCCTCGTGCTCGTCACCCCGCCCGCTGTCCGTGACCTCGCTCCTCTCCCCAAGGACCTCGTCCTGGTGATCGACCGCTCGGGGTCCATGGACGGGGAGAAGATGGTCCAGGCACGAGACGCGGCGGTGTTCATCCTCGAGCGCCTCGCCCCCGACGACCGGTTCGGCGTGATCGCTTTCGACCACGAGATCCTCGACCTCACCTCCGGCCTCGTCCCGGCAAGTGCAGCGAACGTGTCCGCGGCCCTGCGCGAGGTGCGTCGGCTCACCGCCCGCGGGATGACGGACATTCACGATGCCCTCCTCCAGGCAATGGAGTGGCTGAAACCGGCCGATCGGCCGCAGTATGTCCTGTTCCTCACCGATGGCCTCCCCACCGCTGGGGAAAGGGACACGGATGCGATCGTCCGCGAGGTGACGGCGGCCAACCGCGCGCGGGCGAGGGTGTTTGCGTTCGGGGTGGGCTACGACGTGAACACCCAGCTCCTCGACCTCCTCGCTGAGCAGAACCGCGGCACAACGACGTACGTGGTGCCGGGGGAGAGCCTGGAACTCGCGCTCTCCTCCTTCTACACCAAGATCGCCGCGCCGGCGCTCGCCGACCTCGCGCTGCAGGTGGACGGCGTTGAAGTGTCCGACCTCTACCCGGTAGAGCTCCCCGACCTCTTCTACGGATCCCAGCTCGCCCTCTTCGGGCGGTACGAAGGGGGTGGAGAGGCGACGATCGTCCTCAGCGGGGTGCGCGGGGCGGAGGAGGTCCAGTTCGCCTTCGACGTCGTATTCCCTGACCAGGCCGGCGGCGCGGAGTTCCTCCCGAGGCTGTGGGCGGCGCGGAAGATCGGGCACCTCCTGAACATCATCCGGTTCGAGGGCGAGACCGAGGAGCTCAAAGACCGGATCATCGAACTGGCCACGAAGTACGGGATCGCCACCCCCTACACCTCGTTCCTCGTCCGGGAGGAGGCACGGGCGGCCATCGCCCCGCCTCCGGACACCTTGATGCTGACCTACGGTGCCCCGGCCGTCGGTGCCGCCCAGGCGGCGAAATCCCTCGCTGCGGCGGAGGCGGCCCAGCAGGCCGACTACGTCCGCGAGGTCGGGGGCCGGGTGTTCCTGTTCGTGGACGGGACGTGGCACGAGAGCACCTACGAGAAGGACACGCCGGCGGTGAATATCGTCTACCTCAGCGACGCCTACTTCGAACTCCTGGACCAGTTCCCCGACGTCGGACCGATCCTCGCCCTCGGGGAGAGGGTCATCTTCCGGCTCGGGATGACGTGGGTGCGGATCGGGGAGGAGGGCGTCACCGAGCTCACGCCGGAGGTCCTCGCCCAGTTCCGGAGCTAGACCCGATGCTGAGCGGTTCGGTGGGGCACAGGTTCCTTCGCTTGCCCCCTCCTGTTATGTATAATGGAATCCATCTACGGCGAACCGTAGATGAGGAGGGATCACAGGATGATGAGAACCGCAGTAGCGACCGTGGTGGGTGTGGTGTTCGTTGGGGTGGGTGCCCTCGGGGCGGTGGGGCTGTGCGACTACGATCCACCGCAGACGGATCTGACGAGCTTGTGGGTCACGGGGACGTACCGCTACTTCGACGATGCGGCCACGCCTGGGGTGGACGTGAACGCGGGCCGGGCCACGGTGAGCCTGAGCAAGCTCTTCGACTCCCCTGGCCTTGGGTACAGCCTCACCGGCCTCGGCGAACTGGGACTGGTGAACCTGGGCCTGGCGAGCATCGCCGCCCAGGGGGCGGGGACAGCCCGGTACTACTTCGTTTCCGGTGAGCCCTTCTTCGGGTTCGCTGGGCTGAACGCGGGCTACGCGACCGGTCAGCCCCAGCCGGGGGTGACGTTGAGCCTGGGCGCGGGCTACGGCCGGTTCTCCGACGTGACGCCGCTCGCGAAGGCGTTCCGCATCCAGAAGCTCCTCTTGGACCGGAAGGTGGTCGCGCGGGCCCTCCCCGACCAGACGCTCCTCGACGTGGCCCACGAGATTGGCCGCTGGGCCGAGTACGCGGAGGGGAAGGATGCCCTCCAGGCGGCGAAGGACCTCGCCGCGGCCGTGGTGGTGCTGATCGAGGGTGCGGCCGGGGTCTCCGTTGACCCGCGGGCGGTCCTCGCGATCGAGGACGAGATCCTCTCCACCGCGGCGCAGCGCTACTGTGGGTGGGCCCTTCAGGCTGGGTTCGGCTACGAGCTCGTTGACCCCTACGGGGGGCAGCAGGACCTGGTCGTCACCGTCTCCGCCGACGCCGCACACGCTCCCGCCCCCGATGCCCAGCTCCTGTTCCGCGCTGTGGCCACTGGGCCGTTTGACATCGTGAACGAGCACACGCTGAGCGCCACCGCATCCTACGAGCAGGTGCTGAGCGCGACGTCCTCCCTTCAGGCGGGCCTTGCGCTCCAGCGGGTGCAACCCCGCGACCTCGACCCGGCGGACTCGGTGTCGGCCCACGTCCAGCTCGCGTTCACCCTCGGACAGGCGAACGTCGGAGTCGGCCTCTCCGTGGACAGGGCCCCTGGGCAGACCGGGTGGTCGGTGGACCTCAACCTATCCGCGTCGATGAAGATCCTCTAGCCGAGGGTCATCTGCCCGCCAGATCGGCGGGCCCGAACCCCTTGGGGAGGAGAGAGGAGAGCGGCATCGCCTCCCATCTCCTCCCCTCGCTGTCGGCGAGGATCACCTTCAGGTTGGGGGCGAACTCGTACAGGGCTTGGCGGCACGCCCCGCAGGGGGAGCAGGGGGAGTCCCCGCAGGCGATGGCGATCGCCGCGAACTCCCGCACCCCCTCGGACACGGCCTTGAACAGGGCGACCCGCTCCGCGCACACGGTGAGCCCGTAAGACGCGTTCTCTACGTTGCACCCCGTGAAGAGCTTTCCCCCCGTGGAGAGAAGGGCTGCCCCCACCGCGAACCCGGAGTAGGGGGCATAGGCCCTCCTCCGTGCCTCCACTGCCGCCGCGACAAGCCGCGCCTCGTCCACTTTTCCCTCCTCGTCAGCCCCTCGTCTCGGCATCGCGCCGCCGCAGCTCGGCGCGCTTGATCTTCCCGCTCGTCGTCTTGGGGAGCTCGGCCACGAACTCGATCTCCCGCGGGTACTTGTAGGGGGCAGTGACCTTCTTCACGTGATCCTGGAGCTCAGCCACGAGCGCCTCGGATGGCTGGTACCCCTTGGCGAGGACCACGAACGCTTTCACGATCTGGCCCCGCACGGGATGGTTCGCTCCGATCACCGCCGCCTCGACGACGGCGGGGTGGGACACGAGGGCGTCCTCGACCTCGAACGGCCCAATCCGGTAGCCGGAGGCCTTGATCACGTCATCGGCCCGGCCCTCGAAGAAGAAGTACCCATCTTCGTCCAATCGCACGAGGTCCCCCGTGCGGTACCACTTTCCGGACAGGACCTGGGAGGTGAGCTGGGGGTTCTTCCAGTACCCGTCGAAGATCCCCGGGTTCCCCACCGGGACGGCGATCTCCCCGATCTCGCCCGGCTTGATGGGCTCCCCCTGCTCATCGATGGGGGTCGCGTTGGGGCCCGGGGTGGGGAGGCCCATCGAACCGGGCTTCACCGGCAGGCCTGGCGGGTTGCAGGCCAAGCACACGGACTCCGTCTGGCCGTACCCATCGCGGATCGTGATCCCGAATGCATCGCGGAACACCCCGATCGCCTCCGCGTTGAGGGGTTCCCCCGCGGACACGGCGTCCACGAGCGCCACCTTGCGCTTCCTGAGGTCCGGGACCTGGATCAGGAGCCGGTACTCGGTGGGGGTGGCGCAGAGCTTGGTGACCGGGTAGCGGGCGAGGAGGTCGAGATAGCGCTCGGCGTCGAACCTTCCGTGGTACATGAGCTGGGTGCAGCCGATGGTGAGACCGACCCCCATCGGCGCCCAGTACCACTTCGCCCAGCCGGGGGCGGTGGTGGCCCAGATGAGGTCGTCGGGGCTCGCCCCCCAGAAGTAGCGGGCGGTGACGCGGAAGTGCCCGTACAGCCAGCGGTGGCGGTGCATGACCGGCTTCGGGTTCCCGGTGGTGCCGGAGGTGAAGTTGATCGTGAGGGGGTCGTTCGCGGTGAGGGGGATGGGGTTCGCGGGTCGGGCGTTCCTCATCGCCTTCTCGAACGAGATCCACCCCGGCCTCTCCCCGCCGATGAGGATGAAGTGCTCGAGCGGGCACTTGCCCCGCGCTTCCTCCACCTCATCGATCGCCGAGGCGTGGGCGATTACGGTGCGCGCCCCAGCCGTCTCCGCGCGGTAGATGATGTCCTTGGCGCGCAGCATGTCCGTGCCGGGCACGGCCACCCCACCCGCCTTGAACGTCCCGATCTGGGCGACGAACGCCTCCGGGAGGCGAGGGAAGATGTGCATCACCGGGTCGCCCGGCTTCACCCCGAGCCCCATCAGGACCGAAGCGAACCGGCTCGAGAGGTCAGCGAGTTCTCCCCACGTCATCGTCCGCCGATCGCCCTTCTCCGATTCCCACAGGACGCACGCCTTGTTCGGGTGGGCGCGGGCGTGCCCGTCCACCGCCCCCGCGATCGTGTACCCCACGGGGATGTCCCACCGGAACTCCCGCCGCTCGCGCTCGTACTCCTCGCGTGTGAAGACCATCCGATCACTCCTTTGCCGAAGATCGCGTCGTTGGCTAGTGTTATAGCATGGACAGGGATGGGAACGCAACCGGATATCGGGCGATCGTCGTCCTGCCGCCAGGGGCGGCGCGGCGGCTCATCGCGCGGGGGGTGGCAGAGCTCCCGGCGGTAGAGCGCGCCCTCCGGGAGGGCCTGGTCGTCGTGGCCCTTGGGACGACGAACGGCTACGTGGCCGAGGAACTCCTCGGCCGGGAGATCGAGCGGGAGAGGTTCTGCGCGGGGTACATCGGAGACAGGCTCGCCTCGCTCCCTGCGGAGCGGCAGGCGACGCCCCTCGTCCTCCGCCGCGGCCAGCCGGTCGAGCTCTCCCCGGACGAGGCGCTCGGAGAACTGAAGGCGGGGGACGTCCTCATTAAGGGGGCGAACGTCCTCGATCCGGCCGGCGTGTGCGGGGTGTTCATGGCCTCCCCCGCCGGGGGCACGGTGGGGAAGTTCGCGATCCCCGCCCTTGCCCGGGGTGTGGAGATCGTGATCCCGATCTCGTGCGCCAAGTCCATCCACGGCTTCGTGGCCGACCTCGCTCACGAGGTGGGGATCGGGAGGGTGGACGAGGCCGCCGGGTCGCCGGTGGGCCTGTGCCCGCTCGTGGGGACGGTCGTGACCGAGGTCGAGGCGATCGCGCTCCGGTACGGGGTGCGGGCCGCGCACCTCGCGAGCGGGGGAGTCGGGCCGGGGGCGGGGGCGGTGACCCTTCTCCTTGTCGGCGAGGAACCCAAGGTCCAACGGGCGTTCACGGAGCTCGCAACCCTCGCCCGGACCGAGCCGCCCCCGCGGGTGGGATGAACACGATCCTCCGGCCGGCCGAGGCGAAGCTCGTCCGCGAGAGGTCGCGGTTCCTCGCGGCCGCCCTTCCCGTCACGACGGCGGAGGAGGTGGAGGAGGCCCTGCGGCGGCTGCGGCGGGAGCACCACGCGGCGCGCCACATCCCGTACGCGTACCGCCTCCGTTCCGGCGAGGGCCGGGGAAACGATGATGGGGAACCAGCCGGTTCCGCGGGCAAGCCGATCCTGAGCCTTCTTGAGAATGAGGAGCTGGGGAATGTCCTCGTCGCGGTGGTGCGCTACTTCGGCGGGGTCAAGCTGGGGGTGGGAGGCCTCGCCCGGGCGTACCGCGATGCGGCCCGGGCGGCCCTCGTCGCGGCGGGCGTCCGTCCTCTCGTCCCCGCAACGAGGCTCCTCGTTATCGCCGAACCGGGGGCGGTCGGGGCGCTCCTTGCCCTCGCCCGCAAGCACGATGGGCGTATCCTCTCCCAGCGGTTCAGCGACCGGGCGGAGATCGAGCTCGTCCTCCCCGAGGCCAACGCTCCCCTGTTCCAGGCCGCCGCTTTCCTGTGGGGCGAGGTGAGGGAGGTCAGCGATGGTTGAGTTCGTCGAGGGGCCGATCGCCGAGGTGGGGGAGGAGTTCCTCGTGGTGGCGGTGGGAGGGGTGGGGTTGCGGGTAGCGGTGCCCGCCCGGACGGTGAACGATCTGCGGGCGAGCGACACGGCGCGGCTCCTCACCCACCTCATCCTGCGCGAGGATGGGATCGAACTGTGGGGGTTCGCGACGCGGGAGGAGCGGGAGATGTTCGTGACCCTCCTCTCCGTGCCCCAGGTCGGGCCTAAGCTTGCGTTCCGGCTGGTGTCGGCCCTCCCCCCGGCCGAGCTATCCGCAGCGGTGCGCCAGGGGGACCTCTCCGCCCTCGATGGGGTGAAGGGGATCGGCCGGCGCACCGCGCAGCGAGTGATGGTTGAGCTCTCAGAGAAGCTCGCCACGTGGGCCCCCGCAGGGCCGTCCCCGACGGCGGAGAAGGCCCAGGTGGTGGTGAAGGCCCTCACCTCAAAGGTCCTCGGGTTCCCGGAGACGGAAGCGCGGCGGGCGGTGGAGAAGCTCGTGCGAGAATCCCCGGATGCCTCGGTGGAGGAGCTCATCCGCCGCGCCCTCACCCTGCTCGCCAAGGGATGAGGGCGCTCGGGCTCGACATCGGGGATCGGCGGGTGGGGATCGCTGTCTCCGATGAGACGGGGACGATCGCCCATGGCCGGGGGGTCTACGTACGCCGGGGCCTAGAGGCGGACGTGGAGCACCTCGCCCGCCTCGCCCATGCTGCCGGCGCCGTGGCGCTCGTGGTCGGCCTCCCCCTGAACATGGATGGGACCGAGGGGGAGCAGGTCCGGAAGACCCGCGACCTCGCCCAGGCCGTGGCTGAGCGGGCCCGCCTCCCGCTTCACTACGTGGACGAGCGGCTCACTACCTCTGAGGCCGACCGCGTCCTTCGCCAGGGGGGGCTCTCCGTCCGGAGGCGTAAAGGGCACCGGGACGAGCTCGCCGCCGTCCTCATCCTCCAGGCGTGGCTCGACCGTGAGCGGGGGAGCTAGGGGACGCTACTTTTCCGTTTCCTGGCGCGGGGGCGGTTGCCTTTGATCTCCTTGACCGTCATCCCCATTTGTTTCTTCCGGGCCTTTAGCGCCTTATGCACATCGTCGTCGAGGACGAGATGGATCGGAGATCGTCCCCGCCCGGTGCGGGTGAGCCCCGTTCCAGGGTAAGCTTGGGTACCAGAAAAGGAGGGAGCGATGGACGAAATCGAACGCGGCCGGCAGTTCCTGAAGGCTACAGCCTGGGCGAGGGCGCAAGAGATTGAGACCGACCAAAGGAAGGGGATCCCCCATCCCCCTCTCCAGAGGCCCGCGCCGGATGGGGCGCCCGTCGTGAAGCTGCCCGATCCGCAGACGCTTTCCGTGGGCGAGGCTCCCCTCCGCGATGTCATCTCCTCCCGCCGCAGCCGCCGCCGGTTCACCGCGGATCCGCTCACGCTGGAGGAGCTCACGTTCCTTTTGTGGTCCGTCCAGGGAGTGCAGCGGATCGTGCGCGACGGGGTGGCCAGCCTGCGCACCGTGCCCTCGGCGGGGGCGCGCCACCCGTTCGAGACGTACCTCGTTGTGAACCGGGTCACGGGCCTCGCCCCGGGACTGTACCGGTACCTCCCCCTCGACCATTCGCTCGTGTTCCTCCGTTCGGATCCGGACTTCCCGGTGAAGGTCACTGCGGGATGCCTCGGGCAGGAGTTCGTGGGCCAGGCGGCGGTCGTGTTCGCCTGGACGACCGTTCCCTACCGCACGGAGTGGCGGTACAACGTGTCCTCGCACAAGGTGATCGCCATGGATGCGGGCCACATGTGCCAAAACCTTTACCTGGCCTGCGAGGCGATCGGCGCTGGGACGTGCGCGGTCGGTGCCTACCACCAGGAGAGGATGGACGCCCTGCTGGGGGTGGACGGGGAGGACGAGTTCACGATCTACCTCGCCCCGGTGGGGAAGGTGGGCTAGCGGTTCAGGCTCCTCTCATAGGGCGTAGAGGACGTCGCCGGCGATGTTCACGGCGTGGTCGCCGATCCGCTCCAGGTTGTGGAGGATCTCCAGGTACAGAGCCCCGGCCTCAGCCTGACAGATCCCCTCGTCCACGCGCCGGAAGTGCGCTTCCTTGAACTGTTTCTCGAGGCGGTCCACCTCCGCCTCGAGGCGAAGGGCCTCCTGGGCCTTGTCCGGGTCCTCGTCCTGCAGTGCCCCCACCGCCTCCCGGTACAGGGCCGTCGCCTTGTCGAACATCGTCTGGAGGTCAGCACGGGCGGGCGCGGAGAGGGGGTATCCCTTCGCCAGGATGACCCTCCCCCGCTCGGCGATGTTCACCGCCTGGTCCCCCACCCGCTCGATGTCGCCGGTGGCGTGGTCGAGGACGTGCAATCGCCGCTCGTCGCGGGCGGAGAGGGCATCGGTGGGGATTTGCTCAAGATAGGCTTCGATCACGGTCTTCAGGTCGTCCACCGTGCGCTCGATCTCGAGGACCTCGCTCAGGGAAGCGTCCGCGCGTTCGAGGAGCCCGTGGCGGCACTTCTCGATCATGACGGTGGTCAGGTCCGACATCCGCAGGAGCTCGTGCCGCGCCTGGCTGAGCGCCACCGCTGGTGCGGCGAGGAACGCCTCCGCAAGGTGCACGGGGCCAGTGGAGACCAGGGGTGGTTTGCCGCGGGTGATCCGGGCCGCCAGCCACGCCAGCCCGCCGGTGAGGGGGAGGAAGGCGAGCGTGCTCGCGACGTTGAAGAGCGTGTGGGCATTGGCGATCTGACGGGCGAGGAGGGGCGAGGTCTGCGCCATGAGCGTGGCATACCACGGCACGAGGGGGATGAACACGGCCACGCCGATCGCGTTCACGAGGAGCTGGGCCCGCGCCAGTTGCCGCGCGGCGAGGGACGCCCCCACCGACGCGATCTGGGCGGTCACCGTGGTGCCGATGTTCGCCCCGAGGATGAGGGCGATCGCCGCGGGAAGGGGGAGAACTCCGGCGGACCCCATCGCGATCACGAGCGCGGTCATCGCCGACGAGCTTTGGATCACCGCTGTTAGGCCCGCTCCGATGAGCACGCCGAGCGGCACGTTCGTACCGAGCGAGGATAGGAGGTTCACCACCTGTTCGCTCTCCGCCAGGCCGCGCAAGCCACCGGACATCACATTCATCCCCAGGAACAGGAGCCCAAACCCGAGCAGCGCGCGGCCGACATCGCCCACCCGTCGCCCGCGGCCTAGCTCGGCCAGCACGAACCCGATGGCGATGATCGGTAGGTAGTAGTCGCCGATCCGGAACGCGATGAGCTGAGCGGTGATCGAGGTCCCGATCTCCGCCCCCAGCATGACCCCCATCCCCTGGCGGAGCGAGAGGACCCCGGCGTTGATGAGCCCGATGAGGAGAACCATCACCACGCTGCTCGACTGGAGGACCCCGGTGGTGACGATGCCGACGAGGGCACCGCGGTACGGCGTATCGGTGAGGCGCTCCAAGAGGGTGCGCACCCGCTCGCCGATCGCCCGCTTAAGGGCACCGCTCAGGACGCGCAGCCCGTACAGGAAAAGGGCCAGCCCCCCCGCAGCGCTGATCACCACCGTGGCTACATCCATCCCTGCTCCGCACCCCTCGCCGGCATTCTCGCCCCTTTCGTCTCACAGGGCCAGCACTGTCCTGCGACGAGGGGAGCGCTCCCGCCGCCAATGCCCCTCCTCCGTGGATGCCGGGAGGGTGAGGGGGCGTGTGGGTCGCGCGTTCGTTCGCCGTGTGGTGTTGTCCCCCTGCGGAGCCAACGCTACACTGAACCCGTGCCCGCAGCGAAGTGGCTTCTTGGCGTAGTCATTGGCGGGTTCTCCCTTGCCTCACTCGGCGCCCCCCTCGCGGTGGTGGCGACAACGTCCATCGTGGGGGACGTGGTCCAGGAGGTGGGAGGGGAGAGGGTGGCGTTGGTCGTCCTCTTCCCCCCGGGGACGGATCCCCACACGTTCGAGCCCACGCCGCAGGACCTCGTCGCCCTCTCCCGCGCGGACGCGGTGTTCATCGCCGGGGCGGGGCTCGAGGAGGGCCTGGCTCGCATCCTCTCCTCCCCCGAGCTCCAGGGGAAGGTGGTGGACCTCTCCGCCGGGCTCCCCCTGCGCGCGCTCGCGCCCGACGGGGCGCACGGCGGGACCGACCCCCACGTGTGGTTCGATCCGCTGCTCGTCGCGGAGTGGACGCGCACGATCGAGTCCGCCCTCGGCAGGCTTGACCCCGCCGGGAAGGAGGAGTTCGCCGCCCGTGCCGCGGCGTACCGGGAGGAGCTCGCCGCGCTCGACCGGTGGATCCAGGAACAGGTGGCCGTCCTCCCCCCCGCGCGACGCGTCCTCATCACGGACCACTGGGCCCTTGGGTACTTTGCGGACCGCTACGGGTTCATCGAGGGGGGGGCGATCATCCCCGCCCTGAGCACCCTCGCCGAGCCCTCAGCGCGGGACAGGGCGATCCTCGTGGACCGGATCCGCAGCTCAGGCGTGCCGGCCGTATTCGTGTCCCCGGAGTTCAACCCCGACCTCGCTTCCGAGCTCGCCCGCGACACAGGGGTAAGGGTGGTGGTCCTGTTCCAGGGATCCCTCTCCGCACCGGACGGCCCAGCCCCGGATTACCTCTCGTTCATGCGGGAGAACGTGCGGCGGATCGTGGAGGCGCTCCGCGGATGACGAGGGAGCGGCTCCGCGCGAACCAAACCTGTCCCGATCCCGCCCATGCTGTGGGTCCGGCGGTGGAGGTGCAGGAGGTCTCGGTCGCCCTCGATGGGGTGGCCGTCCTCACTGGGATCTCGTTCCGGCTCGAACCGGGCGACCTCCTGGCCGTCGTCGGCCCGAACGGGGCGGGGAAGACAACCCTCCTCCGCGTCCTTGCGGGGACGCTCCCCCCCACAACGGGTGAGGTGCGGATCTTCGGGCAGCGGCCGGCACGGCACATCTGCATTGCCTACCTCCCCCAGCGGCTGGGGGTGGACCTCCGGTTCCCCCTGACGGTGAGCGACGTGGTGATGATGGGGCGCACGGGGCGCCTTGGCCCGCTACGGCGGCCGGGGGCCGAGGACCGGGAGCGGGTCGCGGAGGCGTTGGGCCTCGTCGGGATCGCCCACCTCGCCCGCCGGCCGATCGGGGAGCTATCGGGTGGGGAACAGCAGCGGATGTTCATCGCCCGGGCCATTGCCCAACAGGCGACCGTGCTCCTCCTCGATGAGCCCCTCGCCGGCCTCGATGCCCCGGCCCAGGCGGGGATCCTTGACCTCCTCGGCCGGCTCCGGGGAGAGCGGATCACCTCCCTCGTTGCCCTCCACGAGCTCGACCTCGCCCAGGCCCACTTCCCCCTCGCCCTCCTCCTCAACGGGCGCGCGATCGGGTTCGGCCCTCCGGGCGAGGTGTTCACCCCTGCCCGGCTGCGCGCCGCGTACGGCACCGGCCTGCGCATCTTTGCTACCGCGTCCGGCCCCATCGCCCTCGGGGAGACATCCTGCGACGGGGGCGACCATGGGGATCGTTGAGTTCCTCGTTCTTCCGTTCTCCTACCCGTTCATGGTGCGGGCCCTCCTCGCCGTGGTGGTGGTAGGGGGGACATGCGCCGTGGTGGGGACCTACGTCGTCCTTCAGGGGATGGCGTTCTTCGGCGACGCGCTCGCCCACTCCATCCTCCCCGGGGTGGCGGTGGGGTACCTCGTGCATCGGGGGGACCGCGGCCCGATCCTCCTCTGGGCCCTCGGAGCGGCGATCCTGGCCTCCCTTGGGATCGGGGAGGTGAGCCGGCGCGGCCGTCTGAAGGAAGACACAGCGATCGGGATCGTGTTCGCGGGCATGTTCGCCCTTGGGGTCGCCCTCATCTCCACCGTGCGCGGGTACGCGGTGGATCTCGCGCATTTCCTGTTCGGGAACGTCCTCTCCGTATCGCGATGGGACCTTGGGCTCACGGTTGGGATCGGGGCGGTGGTCATCCTCATGGTCGTCCTCTTCTATAAGGAGTTCCTCGTCGTCTCGTTCGACCCCACGTTCGCCGCCACGCTTCGGCTGCGGACGGGGCTGTTTAGGCACCTTCTCCTCCTCCTCATCGCGGTGACGGTGGTCATCTCGCTTCAGGCGGTGGGGGTGGCGTTGGTGCTGGCGATGCTCATCACCCCGCCGGCGACCGCGTACCTCCTCACGCACCGCCTCCCGTGGATGATGGGCCTTGCGGCGGTGTTCGGGATCCTCTCCGGGGCGATCGGCCTCTACGTCTCGTTCTACCTCGGGATTGCGAGCGGGGCGGCGATCGTCCTCGTGGCGACCGCCTTTTTCCTCCTTGCCCTGGCCCTCGTCCCCCGCCGGGGCCTCCTCTCCCACCGGTTCTAGTTCCTGCTCGCGCCTCCCACACTCTCCTCCGCGCCTGCGCACTTGCCTCCGTAGAACCACCTACGGAACCCTGAAAGGGATTGCGACTCTAGCTCCGGGAGGGCGTGACAGCTGCCCTGGACCGCGCTGGTGGGCCAAGGAAGCCCCGATGCTAGGGCTGGGAGGGAAAGGCTCAGGCGTCAGCCAAGGATGCCTAACGTGCCTAACAGTGTTCCGGCAGTGGACAGGCCTGCCCCTCGGTTGTGGAGCGGTTGGACCTTCCCGCGCCCCTGGGGAAGGGGGTGAGGCGGCACCTGCAAGTCCGTCGCTTCCCGCGGAGAATGAGGGCGATCATGGCCCACGAAGACCTCGCGGCGAAGGCCCGGGACCTCCCCAAGTCCCCTGGGGTGTACCTGTTCCGCGGGGGGGACGGGACGATCCTCTACGTCGGGAAGGCCTCCTCGCTCCGCGACCGGGTCCGCTCCTACCTCCAGTCCCCTCGCACCCTCTCGCCCAAGGTGCGGCTCCTCGTGCGCGAGGCGCGCGACTTGGAGGTGATCGTGACCGGGACGGAGGAGGACGCGCTCGTCCTCGAGGACGCCCTCGTCAAGAAGCACCGCCCCCGGTTCAATACCCGCCTCCGCGACGACAAGCGCTACCCGTACCTCAAGATCACCGCCGAGCCGTTCCCCCGGGTCCTCGTCGTGCGCCGACCCGCGGACGACGGCGCCCGCTACTTCGGCCCGTTCACGTCGAGCCGCTCTATGCGCCGCGTGGTCAAGCTCGCCCACAAGCTATTTCCGATCCGCACCTGCAACCTGCCCGTCGGGGAGAAGCGGTACGAGCGGCCGTGCCTCCTCTACCACATCGGCCGCTGCTCCGGGCCGTGTGCGGGCTTGGTGAGCCCAGAGGAGTACCGGCGGGCGGTGGACGCAGCGGCGCTCCTGTTCGAGGGCCGGGTGGAGCAGGTGGTGGAGGACCTCGCCCTTCAGATGGTGCGGGCGGCCGGCGAGGAGAGGTTCGAGCACGCCGCGCGCCTTAGGGACACCGTGCACGCCCTGGAGCGGATCCGGGAGCGGCAGGCGGTGGCCCTCCCCGAACCGGTGGACCTCGATGCAGTGGCAGTGGCGGTGAACGGGGAGCGAGGCCACGGCGCGGTCCTCATCGTGCGGGCGGGGCGCGTCATCGGTCGGGAGGGGTTCCCCCTCGCCCTCCCTCCCGGCTCCACCCCCCAGGAGGCACTGGAGGAGTTCCTTGACCAGTATTACACGCGTACCACAGCGATCCCGAGCGAGGTCCTCGTTCCAGTTCCGGTGGCGGAGTCAGGAGCCCTCGCTGCCTACCTCGCCGGCCGACGGGGAGGGCGGGTCCACATTGGCGTCCCCCGCTCCCCGGAACGGCGGGCGATCCTGGAGATGGCGGAGCGCAACGCGGCCCTGGCTTTGAAGCAGGCGGAAAAGGTCACCGCCCCCCCGGCGGAGGAGGAGGCGGTGGACGAGCTGGCGGAGGTCCTTGGCCTCTCCGCCCGCCCGTGGCGGATCGAGGCGTACGACATCTCGAACCTCCAGGGGCAGGAGGCGACCGGGTCGATGGTCGTGTTCGTGGGCGGCCGGCCGCGGCGGGACGCGTACCGCAAGTTTCGGGTGCGGATCTCGGGGAAGCCCGACGACTACGCGATGATGGCCGAGGTCCTCCGCCGCCGGCTTCGCCATGGCCTCGCCGAGATCTCCGATCCGTCCGTGGCCCGCGGCCGGTTCTCCGACCTCCCCGACCTGATCCTTGTGGACGGGGGGAAGGGCCAGCTCGGGGTCGCGGAGCGGGCCCTGGCGGAGGTGGACCTGTCCGGGATCGAGGTCGCGGCGCTCGCGAAGCGGGAGGAGCTCATCTACGTGCCGGGTCGGGCGGATCCGATCCGGCTCCCCCGCGGCTCGCCTGCCCTCAAGCTCCTCCAGGGGATCCGCGATGAGGCGCACCGGTTCGCGATCGAGTACCACCGCACCCTGCGCGAGAAGAGGACGCTGGGAAGCCTCCTCGACACCGTTCCTGGGATCGGCCCGCGGCGCAAGGCCCTGCTCCTGGCGCGGTTCGGGTCCGTGGATGGACTGCGCCGGGCGACTCTCGAGGAGCTCCTCTCCGTGCCTGGCCTCCCCCGCTCCACGGCGGAGCTCCTCTACAAGGCCCTCCACGCCTAGCCGGTATAATCCTGCACCGGATCGAAAGGAGCGCGCGTGAACCTGGAACAGAAGCTGCAGAAGTTGTCCGATGCGTTCGGGGTAGCGGGGTTCGAGGACGAGGCGCGGGAGGTCCTCGCGGGGATGGTCTCCCCGTACGTGGAGAGCTGCGAGACGGACACCCTCGGGAACCTCACCTGCTCGCGGGGGAGCGGGGACACGGTGATGCTCGATGCGCACATGGACGAGGTGGGGTTCATGGTGCGCTGGATCGAGAAGGATGGGTTCCTGCGCCTCACCGCCCTCGGCGGGTGGGATGACCGGATCCTCATGGCCCACCGCCTCACGATCCGCACCCGGAGCGGGGAGGTGGTCCATGGGGTCATCGGGAGCACCCCGCCCCACATCCAGTCGGACGGGGACCGGGACAAGGTCGTTCCGCTCGAGGACCTGTTCGTGGACATTGGGGCCCGCAGCCGGGATGAGGCGGAGGCGTTCGGCGTGCACATCGGCGACCCGGCGACGATCCACTACCCGTTCCTCCGGCTTCAGGAGGGGTACGTGACGGGGAAGGCGTTCGATGACCGGGCGGGGTGTCTCGTGGCCGCTGAGGCCGTGCGCATCCTGGCGAAGGAGAAACTCCCATACAAGCTCGTCGTCAATTTCGCCGTCCACGAGGAGGGGGGGCTGCGGGGGGCGAAGGCCGCCGCGTACCGGATCGCTCCCAAGCTCGCCCTCGCCCTGGAGGGGACGATCGGGGCGGACATGCCCGGGGTCCCGGAGGCGAAACAGCCGGTGCGGCTCGGGCACGGACCGGCGATCACCCTTGCCGACCGCTCGATCACGGTCAAGCCCAAGCTCGCCCGGTTCCTGGAGAAGATCGCCGACGAGAGCGGGATCGCCTACCAGTACAAGCTCCCCGCCTACGGATCCACGGATGCAGGGGCGATCCACCTCGAGCGGGGAGGGATCCTCACCGGGGTGGTGTCCGTGCCGTGCCGGTACATCCACTCCCCGGTCTCGACCCTGTACCTCGCGGACCTCGAGGCGACCCTCAACCTCGTGGTGGCGTTCTTGAGGCGGGCCGGGGAGCTGCTGTGAACGCTCGCTAGGCAAGATGCCCGGGCGGGCAGGAGCCCGCCCGGGTGCACTAGTTCCTCATGCTGCTGTACGCGATCCCCCGAGAACTCCTTCGTACGCCGCCATGTCGAAGTGCCCGTGGCCGGAGAACCCGATCAAGATGACCTTCTCCTCATCCGTCTCCGCACAGCGGCGGGCGAGCTCGACCGCGGCGTGGACGGCGTGGGCCGTCTCCGGGGCGGGGATGATCCCCTCCGTTTGCGCGAACAGAACCGCGCTCTCGAACACCTCCTTCTGCGCGTAGGCCATCGGCTCGATCACCCCGTCCGCCACGAGCCGGCTCACGATCGGGGCCATCCC
>Ga0067045_1028117_pt1 | contig 42690 bp, 33 predicted proteins | sample TerdegcTABiofilm_FD_59184 | JGI IMG/M metagenome (GOLD analysis project Ga0067045, IMG submission 59184) | Combined Assembly of (Gp0054472, Gp0054536) Wastewater bioreactor microbial communities from Singapore -Terephthalate degrading... | reverse complement strand
GGATATACGCCTGTTAACCGTGCAGGAGACACAATGACCGGTGCACTGAATCTTCCGTCAAATGGTCTGACTGTGGGAGGAAATCAGTTGGTTGTGACCGGCGGGAATGTCAAGGCCGCGAATGCGATATACTGGGGAAGCGCAAGTCAGTTATCTACTGATCAGGAGGGTTCTATTGAACTCGGAAATTCAACAGTGAGCGGAAAGACCCCTTTTATAGACTTTCACTATGGTACGGGTTCAAGTCAGGATTACAATGTAAGGATTATCAATGACGCTAATGGGAGACTGACGGTCAATGCCACAGACTTTTATGTAAATGGCAATATCAAGTCTTCGACGGGAACAGCCGTTTACAGACAGAGCACAGGGTGTGCAAGCGGTGGTGCACTTAGTACCAATGCGACATGTCAGACTATTTGCTGTGTATATGACGAATATAACAGTTGCTATGGATATTATAATTGCAGCGGTTCCTGTCAGTACTATGTTTATAGTCCCTCTACCTGTACAAATACTATTTTAGGAAAACTCATAAGTCCGTAATCTTTGAAACGGTCGGAATATATCCGAGCTCCTCGATCTTGTCGAGTGCCATCTGAATATCTTCATTCTTATCCGCATAGAAAACGGCTATTTTATTCCTGTAATCGACGGTAATATTTCTGAATCTGTTGAGATTCTCAAGTGCACTTTTTATCTTTCTCTCACAGTGTTCGCAAATCATGTTGGTGATAGAAACATTTACGATTTTCATCTTATTATCCTCCCAAAATAATTTTCGAACTCGTCCTTGCCGCAGCACATATCGAAGACAAGTGGTATTCTTTTCTTTGCTTCCTCGACCATCCTCTCCGATAATCTCCTTATTTCCCACTGTGCGTGGTGGTCCATCCTCAGTCTGGATATATGATATAACTCCCTTGCGTTCAACAGCGAATAAACTCTCCTTCTGTGTCCGTTGAGAACGACATATTCGGCCGAATGCTGATTCTTTTTGGCAATCTTTTTATAAAGGTCAAAGGCTATATGGGAGTGTCTGAGGATCTTCTCCCTGAATCCGCATTCCAGTACAAGAGGAGGTATCTCTATTCCCAGTGCAAATGAATATGGCTGGGCAATCTGTGTCATCATACGGTGACGTTTGAACTGGGCATAGCAGCTTGCGCTCATTGTAAGTTCATATTCCGTTATTATTGTCTCGAAGAATCTCGGGAGCTGATTGTGCTTTGTGAGAGACCTGAAGATGTCGTAAATAATCTCCCTCTTTTTATCCTGACTGAGACCCTGTGAGTATTTCTGCGAGGCCTCAAAGGAATTAACTGACCTGAAAAAATTATAAACAGCTATCAGTGCATCGGTATTGTTTTTTACGGATATAAGATTTACCCCGTCGTCTTTTAATGAGCAGTCATCTGTAATTTCCGGACCGAGTCCGTTGTTGTATTCGGGATACCAGTACTTTTCGAAATATTTCTCCGGCTCTGTATATCTGATAAGTGAAGGGGCATATCTGATTGTTTCATTGAAAATCAGTTTTGATATCTCTTTCAGTTCTAAAACCGGTGATGATGCCAGAATTTTGATAATATACTCAATGTTTCTTGCGTTTGCTGTGAGGCCCAGCTGGGTTGTAACTGCGAGAGGGAGGACATACCTTGCATCCTCCATAGCAAGTCCTTCGATATCTCTCTTTTTTAACTCCTCGTCTTTATATGCCTTTTTTGATTTTATTTGAGGAAGAATCGATTGATATATCTCTTCGTAGAGCGAGAACGAATCTTTTATAAAAGAGACATATTCATCTTTTAATTTGTCGCTGAGTTCCTCAGGAATTACAAAATCCTCTCCAAGTTTGATATATCTCTGTGATTTTTCCGTGTAGGATGCGAGTCTGAATCTTTCTACGTATTCTGCGGCAAGTCTTGATATTCCGATGATATCCAGATTGAAGACCGCGTGTTCGGCGATAGAGGAGTGTCCCATATCAAAGACCACTCTTCTATTTAGTTCTCTTGCACTCTTTACGTCTTCTCTTGCATCCTTTCGTATTTCCCATATAGGTCTTTTGTCTCTGGATATCTTTGCGTAACTCGATGCTATTGTCTCACAGGTCACATCAGAGAGATTTTTACTTTCAATGCTCTCGATGTCACAATTAAAGCCGGCAACCTTTATTATCATAAAACCTCTTTTTTAGTTGACGTGTTCCTCGATAAAGAGCTCTTTGAGCTTGTCCATATGCTCCTTTGCATATGTAATCCATTTTGAATCCATTCCGGTCCTTTTGCCTACATCGATTGTGGCCTCATACACTCTGACCGCCTTTGTAATAAGGACAGCGATCTTCTTTTTGAGTTCCTCTTTGTAGATTTCCTTCTGTTCGTCCGTCAGTTCTTCGGGGATTGGGGCGTTAATCAGATGGTCATAAAAGATTTCGTAAAGTTCTCCGGTCTTGAATCCGGCAGCAGTTGCCCAGTGAATATTTCCGGTCTTGATGACCCTTAGATAATAGTTTTGTGCCGAGAGGAGTAGTTTTGCCTTTTCTTCGAGACGTCTCTCGAGGAGTTCCTGCGGAAATTCCAGAACTACATCTCTCATCTTTGCCGCCTCGACCTCACCGAGATAGAAGATCGACTGTGCAACAAAGAAGTTGTTTTCAATGTATTTTTCCTTACTCAGTTTGGCATAATCAATTATAGCCTGATTGAAATATTCTACAGCATCCTTGTATTCCTTTTTGTTGTACTTTACTACTCCCAGATTGGTCTTTGCCTCGATGATATCCATCTCGGATGCCGATGAGTCACTGATGAGAGCGGAAAACGCCTTCTCTGCTTCGTCAAAATCCTTAAGACATAGCGAAACATATCCGAGTCTGAATTTGTAGTCGAGGTCTTTTGTAGTATCCGTTAATTCGGAGTATTTCTGGTAGTACTTTTTTGCCTCTTCACACTGCTCCTGCATTTCGAGGGAGAGCGCAAGGTTATAAACCGCACTTTTGTAGTGAACCGATTTCGGATAATTCTCTATTATCTTTCTGAAGCAATCGGCAGCATTCTTGTAGTCTTTCTTTTCGAAATATTTTGAGCCGACCCTGTTTAGTTCTTCGTCATCATAGACGGTAAGCGGTCCGCTTCCGGGCTGGATAAATATAGGATGGTCGGTCATATCAATATGCTGTCTTGTCCGGGATGGACAGGCCGTCAGGAATATGACAATGAGCGGAAAAAACAGAAATGTTTTAATTTGTGTCTTGTGCATAGACCCCAAAAAATCAGAGATAAAAATATCAATTACTTTCAATAAAGTAAAGGGCAAAATTCTGGCAACACCTGTTTACAGCAATTTTATAAATACCTTCCTTGTCCGCGGGCCGTCGAATTCGCATAGAAAGATTCCTTCCCATGTGCCGAGGGCGAGTCTGCCGTTTTCTATAATCACGATTCTGCTGTTGCCGATAATAGATGCCTTGATGTGTGCGTCGCTGTTTCCCTCGGAGTGTGCATAATTGCCTCTGTGCGGGATGAGTTCACCAAGTTTTTGGGTAATATCCCTTACTACATCTGGGTCGGCGGATTCATTGATTGTAATTGCTGCGGTTGTATGAGGTACATATAGTATGCATATACCGTCTTTCTTACCCGATGTTTCGACAAGTGCATTGACGAGATCTGTTATATTAACAAAAGATTCCCTTTTGTTTGTCTTTGTTTCGATAAAAAGCATATTATCTCTCCTCCGTTTTTTCCGGAATGAATTTATAAAGCAGATTGTACGGGTCTCTGAATTCCTGTTCGGGTTTGAAGTTGAGCTTCTTCTTTCCCCTGTTATTAAGGTGTTCAGAGAGTAGAAGTTTTATAGAGTTGTAATCCACATTGTTTTCTGTAAGAATCCTGACCGTGAGTTTTTCACATTCCGATGCGAACGCGATTGAATCGGAAAGGATTCTCATTGTTTCGGTAGGGTTGTGAAAACCGACCGAATTTTCTGCGATAATAAATATCAGTCTATAGACAGCCTCCTCGTAGAGGTCCTGAATCTTTGCAAGAACAGCATTGTCAATTTCTTTTCCATCCTTTGCAAGACCGTTTATTCTCTCTATGTATTTTGCCACATAGGCAAGCTTGTATCCCGCCTTCAGAAGGGTAGAAATAGTCCTGTCCTGAATGGTCAATACCTGATTCCTGAGATACTCTTCGCCCTCTGAATGACATACGATGCAGCTCTTCATACCGCTTTTCAGCGGACTTGTTATATTGTGGTCAGAGACCTTGAAACTACCTACTCTCTTATACGGCATATGGCAGTCTGCACAGGAGACATTTGCGTTGAAATGAACGGAATTTCTTGTATAGAGTTCATATTCGGGATGGCGGATAAAACCGAGTTTATACCCTGTTGTCTTATGTGTCCATTCCTTATATTTCGGGGAACTTTTTATAACCTTTATAATGTTTTCGATTGAAATATCACCGTATTTTGAACCATCCCATGGGAAGAATACATATTCGGATTTCTTGTTTTCATCTTTCGGGATAGTGTAGGTAACGTGGCACTGTGCACAGACAGCCGAGCGTAACTCCTGATGTTCGAGAATCTGAGGGTCTTTGCCAATCTTTTTGAATGCCTCGATAGCGGTAAATTTGGTTATCCTGTTCCGCATCGTTTTCGGATTGTGGCATTCAATACAACTTACTCCGAGTTCTTTGTGTCTGTCAGGAATCTTCGAGTGAACCTCATCAAACGTCTTTTTAAAATAATCAATACCCAGCTGCTCTTTCAGCTGATCTGCATAAGGAGACTTACAGGTAAGACAGACACCTCCTGCCCCTCTTCTTAGCGGGTCGATTTCTAGTACATCTGTCAGCATAAAATAATGTCCTCTTGGCTCATTGTATTCGACCGAAAATGCCATACCACTGTAAATCACAGCCAGAAAAGGATACTCGCTTATCTTGTCGTATGTTGTTCCGCCAAGGTCGGAGCCCTTCTTATATCTGGAGAGACCGGAGGGCTTTGGTTCAGCCGTCTTCTTCCAGAGATCATACTCAACAGGATAATTCTTACCCCAAACAGACGGTTCAATCTCATTTTCTGGAATTTCAAATTTTTTTGGAGATTCGGGCTTTGGACCCTGACAGGCAAAGAGAAAGAGAATTACAAAGAAAACAACAGATAAAAATTTTGCTTTGTTCATCAGAAAACTCCTGTATGTTTATGTGTGTGTCTTCTGTGACAATCTGTACAACTTCTGCTCTCTGTATTAATACGGCTTACCATCTCAGAGTGACAGAAAAGACAGTTTTCCTTAACAACTTTTTTGCCGTGATCTGAGATATTGATTGGTTCTTTATAAAGCCCGCCGTAGAAGTAGATTACATCCTTTGTCCCGTCTATGCTCTTCCAGAGAATATGGTTTGCAAAATTATCATTCGGGAGATGACAATCAATACATCTTTTATTCTGATGTGCACCATTGTGAACGAAATTGTCGTACTGGTAATTCATAACGTGGCAGGTGTTGCAGAACAAGGGAGACTCTGAGTAGTGATAAAGACGTTTACCGAAAGACAGACCAAACAGCAATGTCAGAACAATGAAGATTATAGTAACTTTCTTAATCACTGGTTCGATGCCCTCTTGCTTCACAAATTGGCAGGACGGGTTTTCTGAGACTTATCTTCGACTCGGATGGCCTGTTGGATGAGCAGTCAATCTTTATGTCCTGATTACTCATTCTGATATTCAGCAGATTACAGAAATGCGGGTTATCTTCGCCCGTAAATTTATCCGGTTCGAAGTTTTCACAAAGTATGCAGGACCTGAGAATTTCTATGTTTCCGTTTTGTTTCAGTATCCTGAGGGTCTCTATCAGAAATGTGTATATGAGTGTCTTTTCTTTCTCATGGAAGACATCGACAGCCGAATAAAACCAGTTTTCGAACTCTTTAATGTCGGTAATTATCTTTTTTCCTTTCGGCGTCAGGTACAGATACTTTATCCTGTTGTCTTCCTTTGAACTTTTTCTTTTCAGGTATCCCTTTTTTATGAGGACATTTACGGCGTCACTGACTGTAGGTTTCGTAAGTGAATACTCAAGCGCAAGATTCGTTACCGTTCCGTTTGTCTCGTCGTGTTCGGATATGTATTTCAGAAACTGTATCATTATAGGTGAGACCGAATATTTTTTGTTGATATCCCAGAGTCTTGAGCGGTATGCCGAAAAGAATTTCTCGAAAGCATAGTAAATCTTTCTGTTTAATTCTTTCATACTCCTCCGCGATTCGTTAGGAATGCAAACTAAATAACACAGAAATCGGTGCTTGTCAAATGAACTCTGCGGGAAGGCCGGTATAAAGGGCTGCTACTGTTTTGCGGCCGGATTTTTTACACAGATTTGTCTTGACTCAAAATGATGCAACAGGTTATAAACAGATAGTTTAATAATCCTTATTCTAACCGTTTTCTTTTGTGAAATCAGTTAAAGGAGGTAAACGTGAGAAGATTTCTGATTTCCTGTTTGTGTGTGTTTCCGTTGTTTCTTTTTGTCTTTTCTGTAAGGACGGATTACGAAAGACCGCAGGTCTTAGGCAGTGGCCTGAAACCGGGTTGGTATCTCAATCTGCCGCTGTATTTCATAAAGAATGACGGACAGACAGATGAGAGGGTTAGATATTACGAGAACGGATTCGGGAAGGGTATATTTTTTACCGATGACGGGATATATATAAGTATGTCCGGCATTGATACGGGAGACGGCAAGAGAACCGAAGAGTATGTAAAGATTACTCCTCTTGATACAAGCAAAGAGAGCAGGATAGAGGCCGAGGAAATTCTTGAGGGCAGGGTGAATTACTTTACCGGAAATGATCCGTCGGGGTGGCACAGGGACATACCCGTATATGCAAAACTCAGGTATAAAGAGATTTACGAAAAGACGGATCTGGTTTTTTACGGCAATCAGGGTCAGCTGGAATACGACATCGTTGTAAATCCGGGAGCGGATCCGGGGAAAGTCGCTTTCAGGTACGACGGGATAAATGATTTGCGGGTAAACAGCCGGGGAGAACTTGTTGCGGTTCTTCCCTCAGGAAGGGAGATTATTCAGAGGAGACCTCACATATATCAGGTAAAAGATGGCAAAAAGGTCGAGCTTTCGGGTGAGTATTCGTTCAGAAAGGATGGTAATTCGTTCGTATATGGTTTTGCTGTGCCGGAATATGACAGAGGTTATGCCCTTGTGGTTGATCCGGTAATGCTGATTGCATCGACTTATCTGGGAGGAACCGGTGAGGATTTCGGGTCCGGAATAGCCCTTGATTCGGAAGGTAATGTATATCTGACCGGGAATACAAGCTCTGTTGACTTTCCTTTGCAGAATCCTCTTCAGTCCGAGCGATACTCGGTTGATGTATTTGTGACAAAAATGAACCCGTCGCTCAGTTCTCTCATTTATTCGACATATATCGGAGGTAGCAATCCTGATGTTGGAGCGAAAGTCGTTGTTGATAACCTCGGCAATGCGTATGTTACAGGCTATACAGATTCGTCAGACTTTCCTCTGAAGGATGCGGGACAGAACGCCTTTGGGGGCAGCAGAGATGCTTTCATGCTTAAACTGGGCCCTCTGGGAAATGAGCTGTTGTATTCGACATATATAGGTGGCTTGGGTTATGATCAGGGTTATGGAATTGCGGTTGACTCACTGGGCAATACCTATGTCTGCGGTTTTACAATGTCAGATACATTGCCGGGACAGTTGGATATCTTTAAGGGGGGAACGTCCGATGCCTTTGTTGCAAAGGTGAATAAGGAGGGTATTGTAACGTCGGGTTTTATAGGAGGGTCGGCGTCCGAATCTGCCGAGGCAATTGCGTTTGGCAAAGATGGGTATTTATATATTGCGGGTTCAACAAATTCGGGAGATTTTCAGGTCAGTTCTGATGCCCTTCTGAAAAGTGCAAAGGGGATTGAAAACGGTTTTCTGATGAAGATCAATCCGTCGGTACTTTCAATGGTGTATTCAACCTATATCAGCGGTAGTGACTGCGGGGCTGTCGAACAGGAGTTCGTTAGCGGTGTGGCCGTGGACTCATCGGGCCTCGTTTATCTAACCGGTCACTCGAGTTGTAACGATTTGCCCCTGAAGAACGCATATCAGGCTGCTGTTTCAGGGAGCGATGATATTTATATTATCAAGCTCGACCTGTCGAAGAGCGGAGAGGATGCAGTTCTTTATGCCTCCTTCATCGGGGGAAGCGGTATAGAAAGAGGGCGTGCTATTGCTGTCGATGATTTGGGGAATGCCTTTATTGCCGGTTATGCTGATTCAATGGATTTTCCGGTGAAGAATGCCTTTCAGACGAAGAAGAAAGGCTTTGATGAGGTTGTGGTTGTAAAGATGGATACGACAAAGAGCGGTGAAGAGAGCCTTGTATATTCCACATATCTCGGAGGGGAAGCCAGCGAAAGAGGGCACGGAATAGCGATAGATTCGGCGGGGAATGCCTATCTGACCGGACACACAGGTTCTCCGAATTTTCCCACAACCAGCGATACTTTTATGCCGAAATATAAGGGTTCGTATAAGGTTTTTATTTCGAAACTCGGGGTTTCATATACTCTGAAAGTCTCGCTCCCGGGCACAGGGAAGGGCTCTGTTCGCAGCAGTCCGGCCGGAATAGATTGCGGAAGTGACTGCGAAGAGATATATGCATCAGGTACAAAAGTAGAAATGACCGCGACCCCTGATGGTGATTCGGTTTTTATGGGCTGGGGAGACGACTGTCTATCCTGTGCCGGCAATGCGGTTTGCTCAATCTCTGTAACTTCTGACAGGAACTGCTCTGCAAAATTTGATATCAAGCAGGTAGAAGCAGACGCAGGAGAGGATATAATCGATATTCCTGATGTCTCACAGGATACCGGCACAGAAGATATAACTGACGTGACTGAATCGACCGATATATCAGATACAGCAGAGGTATCCGATATTACTGACCTGTCGGAACCGCAGGATATAAAGGATATTATTCAGACCGAGGACATAACGGATATTTCTGCGGATGTGTCAGTTACGGATGCCGGACAGGATACGGCTCAGAAGAATGACGGTTCTACAAATGTAACAGAAGATAAGAGCAAGGGAGATGAGAGCGGCTGCTCCTGCAGTCTGATTGAATGACGTGATTGCCGATAAAATACTGATTATCTGATTTACCTGTTTGCTCGCGGAAAAACCTTTATTTTAGAATGTAATCTGGCCGTTGTTCTGTATTAGACACCTGTTTACAATATAATCCGATATGCTTATGTTCGTACACGGTTATTCCTTAAACACTTATTTTGCAGATGTCTTTTGGGTGTTAGGGATAAACAACTATATTCCGCTATGATAAATCTATAATTCTTCCACTTCCCATTTTTCGTTTATATAGATTCCGAAAACGTCGATATCCTTGAGATGACTTTTTGCGACCTCTGTACTCTTCTTTACCAGTTCAATGTGTCTTTTCTTGCTGACCGGATTGCCTGCACAGTCGTGATGACCCACAATTATCAGCTTCTTTGAGCCGTGTTTTTCGGTCGAGATTCTAATCTTTTTAAGTGTGTATTCGAGGAATTTCTGGTCCTCTGTCAGCAACACAAGGTCGGGACCCGGTTCATTGATCATATCGACATAATCTGCCCCGAACTTCTTCTTTGCCCAGTTTATAACAGGCTCCTGTGTCCTTCCGTCCATACAGTTGATAGATGTAACAAACTTTCCGTGACTCATTTATTCCTCCTTAGTGACTCTGTTATATCTTTATGTGAGATTCTGAGTCCGAGCAGGGATTTGACCTGTCTTGCCCTGTTCAGAATAAATCTTGCAGCCGATATTACGATCGGATGAAATGATGGTGGTGTGAATTCCCTGCTGCCCCTTATTACCTTAGTAGCCTTCCCTCCTATATCCTCCTCCCATACCGGCTGGTCTTCGTAAGAGAGGTTGTCGCCCCTGATGATAAAGAGCCTTCTTCCTTTTGCGGTTGTGTGGATTCTGATAATTCTGTGAACAATCATAACATTTTTTCTGACATACATTACAATATCACCGGTTCTCAGGTCTTCCGGCAGTACTCTTTCTATAATCACCTCATCGCCGTCAATAAGAAAGGGGAACATAGAGACACCTTTTACCCTGAACCTGAATCTTCCGTGTTTTTCAATCGCATCTCTGATTGTTCTGACAGATATCTCTTCCCTCTTCCTTTTATTCATAGTACATCCTTGCTCTCTGGCAGGCGAGCTCCGATGGTTTGTATATATCGTTATTATCTCTGAGATTCAGTCCCGGGCAGATAGAGCAGATACCCAGATATCTGCAAGACAGGCATTTTTTGTAGTCCTTTATTCTGAGGCCCTGAATCTCTTTGAGTCTTGATGAGTTCTTCCAGATGTCGGTAAGACTCTCTTTTCTGATGTCACCGAGCAGTTCGTTCCATTCCACGCAGGGGAAGACCTTCCCGTCCGGTGAAATATAAAGACCGGTAATTCCGGCGTAGCAGGTAACGGCCTCTTTTCCGACCTTCTTCAGTTCGGAATCTTCCATCTCTTCGACCTTTACCTCTTTCTTCTTTTCTATCTTCTTTATCTCTTTATACAGTCTCTTCTTCTCCTCAAAGGGTATGTTCAGCTCTTTTACACCCGGCCGCGATTTCATCGTGGGAGAGATGACCATATCGTATTGGGCGAGAATGTTCTCTCCCTGTGATTTGACCCATTTAAGCAGTTCCGGATACACTTTGTAGTTTTCTTTCATTACCGAGGTTTTGATTACGACGTTTATGCCTTTTTTGTGCAGAATTTCTATTGCCCTCATTGTCCTGTAAAAGGAACCTTTTACCCCTGTGATACTGTCGTGAATATCGGGTTGCAGGGCGTATAGGGAGACTCCCGCACTTACTGTGTTGTACTTTTTTAGAATCTCTGCCTCTCTCTCTCCGAGCAGATATCCTGACGTGATAATCTTAATTGAAAAATTGAGTTTTCTTGTAATTTTGAGTATTTCCCCGAAGTCTTTTCTGGCAAAGACCTCTCCGCCGGAATATGTGACGAACATAGCATTTAGTCTCAGAGCATCCCTTAAAACCTTTTCAATCTCCTTTGGTGTAAGCTCTCTGGTTCTTCTGTGGTCAATGTAGCAATGAATGCATCTGAGAGGACATCTGTATGTAATATCGATGTGAAGTGAGAGGAGAGAACCACTCTTTCTCGCCTTCTTCCGCAGATATTCAAAGGCCGAAATCTTTTCTGCCAATCAGATCACCTCCAGAAATTTGGAGTCTTTCGTAAAGTAGAGGAAGGCATTTTCGGTCTTCCCGATAATCTTCTTCATACTGTCAAAGGCTTTGCCGAAACTATCATTATCAACAGATGCATAGAGCATATTCTCAAGCATGTTTTGTATTGCCTCGTCTCTTGTTGTACTCTTTTTGTAATTCTTTTTTGCCTGTCTTATGAAATAGATATTTGAAAGAGGGGCCTTTTTGTATTCTCCCCTGATTTTTGTATTCCCCCAGAAGGGAGTGGAGTACGCAAATACCTTTCCCCTTTCGATGGAGATATAGGAAATCTCGTCGGAGAGAACCGATATCTTAGGGTCGGCCGAGGCGGCAATTCTTGAAAGCGTGCTCTTGCCGGCACCTGATTTTCCGGGGAAGAGATACGCCCTGTCGTCTCTCACAAAGGATGCGGCGTGGACAAATAATCCTCCAGAATTGATGATTTTGATGGCATATATCATTCTGAGAAAAGACGTGAGTACATACGGCCTGCTGTTGATTTTAGCTGATGCAGAACCACTTGAGAGGTCGAATGTCCCTGAGAAGTAATACCATTTTATTTCGTACGTGTGCAAACCGGTCCTGACGGCGGGGGCCGGACCTTTATAGTCATCGTATCTGAGTCCGTCCGTGAGGTTTGCCCTGAGAACGATATCCGGCTTTTTGGTGGTCAGAAAACCCCTCAGGATATCCTTTATAAAATCTTCGTGGGCTGATGGTCTGATTATGATTTCGGTTGTAAACTTTCCTATTTTAATCCTGAACATGGCTATTTTTTCCGTGCAGAGACCGATTCGAGAAGAGGGGCAAAGATATCTTCTGAAAAGCTGCTTACCAGTCTGAGATGCGCTCCGATCTCTTTTCTGTTTTTTTCGATAATTTCGTTTACTTCCTTTGTGAGAGATTCATCGCATATGGTCTTTTCTATCTCATTGATTGCTGTGTGGTTTTCACCCCTTGAGGCAAAGTATTCCGAAACAAGCTCTCTGAATCCGGCATTCTTTTTCATAAGGAGAATTGCCGGGAGGGTGATATCACCTTCCGAGAGGTCCTTGAGCCTGCTCTTGCCGGTCTCCCGTCCTGTAAAGTCGAGAAGGTCGTCGGTGAGCTGGAATATCTCGCCGAAGAGCATTCCCGCCTCTCTGAGATGAAGTCTTTCGGATTCGTTCTTTCTGAAGATTATGCCGACGGATTCGAAGGCGGCAGAGAAGAGCGCGCCGGTCTTCCCCCTTATGATTTCGAAGTAGTCACCTTCGCCAAGACCTGTGTTCCATCTGAAAGATGCCTGTCTGAGTTCCATCAGCGTCATATATGAAACCGCATATGAATATATCTTTGCAACCTCTGAGTCATAGTTTTCAAGAACGAGGCGCGAGGCGGATGAGTAGAAGTAGTCTCCTGCGAGAATACTTATCAGATTTCCGTGTCTGGCATTGATAGTCGGTCTGTCTCTTCTGATTGTGCCGTTGTCTATGACGTCGTCGTGAAAGAGACTTGCAATATGTACGAGTTCGGTCGAGGCCGCGAGGGGGATGAGTCTTTCCGTCTCTTCTTCCCTTATGGAAGATGACAGGGTATAAATGGTCTTAGGACGAATCATCTTCCCGCCGTTTATCTCATCGATAATATCCTCGAAGACTTCCTTGCTTCTGAGGAGTTTTATTGCTGTCTCTCTGACCTTATTGAGAAATTCTCTCTCCTGCATAAATCCCTATTTCTTCTTCTCCTTTTCCTGTTTCTGCTCGGATGGTTTTGTGAGTCCGTATGATTCCTTTATTTTATTCTCTATCTCAGAGAGGATATCCTTGTGTTCCTTGAGAAGCATCCGGGCATTCTCCCTCCCCTGTCCGAGTCTCTCGCCTTTGTAGGAGTACCACGTGCCGGTCTTTTCGATTATGCCGAGGTTTGCGGCTGTATCCAGTATATCTCCCTCCCTCGACATACCCTCGTTGAAGAGTATATCGAATTCAACCTCCCTGTGCGGCGGGGCGAGTTTGTTCTTTACCACCTTTACCCTCGTCCTTGCCCCTACTATATCCTCGCCGTTCTTGATTGTCCCGACCTTTCTTATGTCGAGTCTGACCGATGAGTAGAATTTCAGAGCCTTTCCGCCGGTGGTGGTCTCGGGATTACCGTACATAACACCAAGCTGCATACGGATCTGGTTTATAAAGACAACGAGGGTGTTTGAACGTGATATGGCGGCGGTAAGTTTTCTCAAGGCCTGTGACATAAGTCTTGCCTGAAGACCCATATGGGAATCGCCCATTTCTCCGTCTATCTCTGCCTTTGGTACGAGAGCAGCAACCGAGTCAACCACTATGAGGTCAACGGCACCGGAGCGGACCAGTGTCTCCACTATCTCGAGTGCCTCCTCCCCGTAATTCGGCTGTGAGAGGAGAAGGTCATCGACCTTTACTCCGAGCTTTGCTGCGTATTTCAGGTCAAGTGCGTGTTCTGCGTCGACGAAGACGGCTACACCCTGATTTCTCTGGCATTCTGCAATCAGATGAAGGGCAAGGGTTGTCTTTCCGGAAGACTCAGGTCCGTATATCTCCACAATCCTTCCCCGGGGGAGTCCGCCTGTGCCAAGGGCAATATCGAGAGAGAGAAGCCCTGTTGAAATGACTGGTATGTTCTTGCTGATTGCCTCAGTGTCCCTGAGTCTCATTATAGAGCCTTTGCCGAACTGCTTTTCGATGGTGCTTATGGCTACATCGATTACTTTCTCTCTGTCGGCCTTCTTGGTTTTGTCATCCGCTGTCATTTTGCCCTCCTTTTGCCAGGGAATGGTTATTTAATTTTATTATTTGCAAATAATCAATATTTTTTTGAGGTTTTACTTGTAACATAATCTGAGTATGTCGTCTGCAAAACTACTGTCCTGCTCGAATCTCTCCTTTTCATTTACACTTCCCCCGCATATGACTCTTCTTACGTATTTGTAATCGGTTCTGAACAGAGCGGTCTGGTAAAGGGTATCGAAGATATCCATTGTCGAGATTGTCAGATTCGGAAGTCCCGACAGGGATGTCTTTATCAGTGCATGTTTCTTTTCGAGATTTTCAATACTGTCCGGGTTGTGAATAAAGAGAGGGGTAAACGGAGACGGAACAAAATTGTTTATGGTGACTTTCAGTGTCCCGAGTCTCCCCCTGTTTCTCGACGAATCTATCAGGACCTCCCGTACCTCCCTGATAAAATCGATCATCGCCCCGATATCCTCCATCGTCTCGGAGGGAAGACCGATCATCATATAGAGTTTTATATTCATTACGCCGTTTGCGATGAGTTCTTTCAGCGCATCAAACAGCATGTTTTTATCGTAGAATTTATTTGTTACTCTCATCAGCCTCTCTGTTGCGACCTCCGGGGCAATGGTAAGCGTCTTTATGTTTGATTTAAGAATGAGGGAGATCTTTTTTGATGTAAGGTCTGCAATCCTTATGGACGCAAAGGCCGGGCGCTTTTTTCTGTAGATTATGTAATCCACGATGTCTGCAATTCTTGAATGTGAAAGAACTGCATCTCCGATAAGCCCGATAGTCTTTATGTCGGGAGGAGATAAATCTATCGCACGTATTATGCTGTCGTATTCGAACTCCCTGTAGATGGCATAAAGATGTTTTGAGAGACAGAAATTGCAGTTCCCTTTACAACCCCTGCTGATCTCTATGAGGTGCATATTGGCAAACTCTGCTTCGTCGGAGTAGATTATCGAGCGGGGCGGTTCATATTCCAGCGGCCCCGGGTCTTTGAATACCATATCAACCCGGTCAGCCAGCGGTTGTACTGTCTCGATTATTCTCTTTCTTGAATAACCGGCTTTTACCATTTTGAATATCATATTTATGTGTTCGGTGTGAGATTCGATGGTCCCCGGAAAAACGACTGCATCAGAGAATTTGAACAGACCCGGATTTGCCGCGACAGCCACACCCCCGACACAGACCGCCCTGATTTCGTGATGTGGCAGGAGACCGTAATGACACAACTTGATTACATCGGGTGCATTAAGTATGAAAGGAGCTGTAATGAATGCAACCTTGATGTCTTTGAATTCCAGATTGTGTTCGATACTTCTACCGGTCTCTACGATGAATCTGTCACAAAGGACGCCGCTGAGATTGTTAACAAATGAATAGAGACTCTGGTATGCGAGTGAGGACATCGCGGCTTCGTACGGTCCGGGGAAGAATAGCCCCGTATGAAGGTGACGGCCGCGCTGTTTGATTATTATACCTTTCTCTATCATTTCTTCTCTTCGTTCAGAAGATTGTTCAAAGAGGAATCTCCCCAGTACTGACCTATACTAAGGTCGACGTCTATCTCTATCTCCCTGAGTATCTGTCTCGACGCCTCTTTCATTAAATCTCTGCCGGTTCCGGCAACCTCCGCCGCACACGCTCTGTCGGCCTCGATCAGAATTTCGTCGTGAACGATATTTACTATGTGCGCATTCAGACCCTTTTCAGTTAGTGCTTCATCTATATTGCTGATCGAGAGCTTCATAATGTCCGCCGCAGTCCCCTGAACAGGCATATTTCTTATGAAACGGTAAAGTTCCTGAATCCTGAAATCGATATCGCGTACTGCCTTCCTTAACGGGGCATCCTCGTTTATTACATTCAGTAGTCTCCTGAGATACATTTCGTCGGACGGGACTCCTCTTTTGAAATACTCCTCCTCGAGTGCCTTGAGAACCAGCGTTTTGTATATCTCCGAGTCAGACCTGCCCGTTTTCCGTGCTATCTCACCAAGTATCTTTTTCCTCACATCTGTTATGGTCCCGAACGGATTCAGAAGGCATCTTCTGCCGGCAAGTGTGCGGAGTTCTCCCGTCTGCAACGCTGTATTGATTGTGTTCTGAATATACGAATGAAGTGACGGAAAAACCATATAGTATGTATTGATGAGTTTTGTTGCCTCCATTTTATCGGTTCCTAATCTCCTTGCGAGTCCCTGCGCAGTCATACCATAGATGATTCCGAAGTTTATTGCCTTTGCGCGCCTTCTCAGTTCGGGGTTCTCTGTCTTGCTCACCTTTTTTGAAAACATCAGTTCCGCGACATATGAGTGCAGGTCGAGTCTCTTTCTGAAGGCCTTCAGAAAGTGCGGGTCTTTTGAGAGGGCGGCCAGAACACCGAGTTCGAAGGTCGAGAAATCGAGTGTGATTATCACTCGTCCCTGTGGTGCCGAAAAATACTCCCTGAATATCCTTGTCTTGGGAATGGCAAAGAGGTTTGGTGACTGGGATGATGTCCTTCCGGAGGCGGATGAAATCTGAATGAATCTGCTGTGAATCCTCGATTCGGGTAGTGTTATGCGCTTTATCAGTTCATTTGCATTCTGGCAGAGAATATGTGCCGGGTCCTTATAGTTTTTTTCAAACTCTAAGAGCAGATTTTCAAGCCGTATATTTCCCTTTACTCCGTAATTGAAGAGTTTTGCCACCTCTTTCTCGTCGAGCAGGCTTTCTTCTCCCAGAAGACTTGTTTCACGCGCGCCGCTCAGGAGTCTCGTAAAACCTTTTATGTCAAAATATATTCCGTAGTGCTGAATTCCGGCGAGACTCTTTATAAGATTGCTCTCGATTCTCGATACCCTCTCGAGCGAGGCGGCCTTGATCTTTTTTACCTGCTCCAGAAAAATTCTGTAAATTACCAGCAGCTCAATTCTCATATACTCGAGCATCTGCTCACTTATATCGCCGCTGAAATTGTCGAGCAGAATTCTCTTCCCCTTCTCGGCCTTAAAGCCGAGGTATTTCTCGGAGAGGTCATCCAGCCCTTTAAGTTCGGACGGAAAGAAGTAATTATTCGTAATCAGCTGTTCGAGCAGGAGGATGTCCGTGATATTTGTGATTTTTGTCTTTTTGTAGCGGTAGACATTGAGTATTATGTCGTATGCCGAAGACATAACCTTCAGGTTTTTTGAGCCGAGAATATCACAGAGTGTACCAGTTCCGCACTTTCTGATGTCGAATACATAGTGAATCTTCTCTGTGCCTGCAAGAAGGAGTACAGGTTTTACGGTCTCCTTTTCGGAAAAAAAGAATATATCCAGAGCGATGATTGGAAGAAGCGAAATCTCTTTTACGGAGTGAACCGCCTCATCGCTGTTGTTAATGAGTTTAAGACCTGTATTTCTCAGCATATCGTCAATTCTGATTTATATATTGAGGATTATTCTTTGTCAAAGACAGTTATTCTTCCGTTTTCCTTTTGCAGATTTGTGGTCTCTCTTTGTTCTGTCTACCTCTGATACCGGTCAGGTCATAGAGATGCAGTAAGAGACGTATTTAATTTCTGTAATCCCTTAATCTTACATATTTGCAGAAGAGACGGAAAACTAATCGGACGGCTCTATCAGGATTTCACAATCCTCATTTCTGCACATAAGTATTTTGGATGCCTCCTCTCCATAGTATTTATCCAGTATTTCCGGAAGTTTCGGATTGCTGATATGACCGGAAAAGATAAGTCTATTGGCCCTGATTCCGCACTCGCTAAGCCCTGCTACTGCCTCTTCCGAACTCCTTCTCGATATGACATATCTTGCCGACACGGGAGGACATACCGGGGTGTCGTTGTATATGTAGACATAAAAACCTTCAAAATTGATCAGAATATCTCCGCCTTCCGACCTGCTGATATTCGTATCCGCCTTTTGTATATAGAGATGGTCTTTGAGATATGTGTCATCCGGTAGTCCGGCATTTGTGTAAAAGACTTTAATAATTCTTTTCTTTCGCAGAAATTCAACGGAGCGTCTCTGGTCATTCCCTGTTGCATTTTTGTCGGCGATAAGATGCGCCCTGTGCTCACCGTCGATAAGGGTTATGATGCCGCCTCTCACCATAAGAAGGGGTTTTGTATTGTTTTTTGCAATCCTGTCCGTAACAAGTATTGTCAGAATCAGAACGGATATCAAAGCGGGTATAACGAATTTTTTCAGGGGAATCCTGTTTCTGAATATCAGGACAAAGAGCAGAACATAGAAAACCACTATCTCGGCAGACGAGGGTCTGAATACCTTAATATGGGAGAGCGGAATAGATGCAAAGAGACTGTTGATTCTGTAAAAATGTTCAAGAGATATAAATGCCCCGTTCAGAAAGAATTCTGAGAGTGAGTGGGAAATGCCGAAAAATATCACACCGGCCGTAATCATAGGGAGAGATATCAGTCCGGCAAAGGGTACGAGTATAATGTTTGCGATTATGCCAGATACGGATATTATTCCGAAGTGAAAGGCTACGGCGGGGAGTGTAAAGAGAGAGGCCGCAACGGAAGTCAATGTGAGTATTTTGAGATAACCGGATATTTTTTGGGGGATTGATGTTTCCGTTGATATATTATCGGGACTAAACGAAGGGACGAATGTAATTATTCCGAGAACCGACAGGAAGGAGAGCTGGAAGCCGATATCTCGCAGCGAATCGGGTGCAAACGATGTAATAATGATAAATGCAAAGCACAAAGAGGAGAGAATATCCCGTTCACGCTCTACAAGGACAGATATGAGATATACCACAACCATTATGGTCGCCCGGACTACCGAAGGGGAATTCCCGAAGTAAAGGGAGACGATGATCATCAGCGGAATCAGAACTGCCGAGGATAACTTTCTGAGTGAGAATGGTTTTATGAATGTCAGAGGAAAAAGCAATACTTTCAGCAGATAATAGAGCAGGGCGGCAATTAGTCCTATGTGTGTCCCGCTTATGGCAAGTATGTGGGATGTTCCGGACTGCGCAAATATGCGGCGGACATCGTACGAAAGTTCCTTTGAATTTCCTGTTGAGAGGGCAGTCAGAATCCGGCCTGTATCTCCCCTGTATCTGGTAAATATAAATTCGCTGATATTCTTTTTGTATTCGTCGATGCTATTTAAAAAGCCGAAACTCTTTCTTTCCAGTATTATTGGTCTTTCTTCCTCCCTTCCGATACAGGTCTTGAGGCCGTCTTCACCTGTAAAGTATCTGCATCTTCCCCGTATTAAATCTCCTCTGATTGCCTCTGCAAGCGGGACAGGAGCGATATACTGCATTCCGAAACTTTTTACGTAGAGTTTTTCATCCACTATATAACGCTGTACGTTTATCTGATAAATGGTATTTCTGTTGCCGTATGCCGGACTCCCCGTTACATATCCGTCAAAGGTTATTACCGAATTTTTGATGTCGGGCAGGACCGGGTCCCGCATATTAACTGAAGGGATAAGTGCGCCATATAATATTCCGCCAACAAGTATAAAGATAATGTTGGGTCTTTTATTTCTGATTATCAGAAAAAGAGTTGTACAAAGATAAAGAATTATCAGCGGCAGTGTAAAACTGACAGGGAGCCTGTTGTCCGAAAACAGAAGGAGCGAAAAAAAGTATGCAGCTGAAAAAACGTAAATATGAGCCATACTACGGTATATAAGTCGTTTGAACGTCAGTTCCTTATCAGAAAATGAAGAGTTTTCATATAAAAAATTCTGTTTTCTTTAATCTGCCGGCTGGACAGATATCAGATGTTCGGGGTCAGTATCAGGAGGTATATTGTGTAATGGTTGTGTAAATGTAATCGGTTACATATGGGTAATGTCTGCTTTGAGAAATGTTTACTTTTTGCAAATTGTGCTTTACAAGTGTGTAATAATTGTATATACGGATATATGCTGTAAATTCTGGAAGTGAAGCTAAGTCTTTACATAATATTCTTTTTTATATTCTCCTTTTTGCTTTGGGCAGAGCCGGAAAAGATAACTGTAATTATTGATAATAATTACCCTCCGTATTCATTTACTGATGAAAAGGGGAATCTTCAGGGTATCTCCATCGACCTCTGGCGTGAATGGGAGAGAGAAACGGGTATCAAGGCAGCACTTACCGGTACGAACTGGTCTGATGCCCTTGCAAGAATGGAGAACGGGGAGTTTGATGTAATAGATACTATTTTTTATACGGAAGAACGGGCGAAGAAGTATGATTTTTCGAAACCGTATGCAAGAATCGATGTTGTGATCTTCTTCGAAAATTCCATCTCCGGCATTACTGATGTACTATCCCTTAAGGGACTTATGGTTGGTGTAAAGAAGGGAGACTCCGATATCGATTTTCTCAGAAAGAACAGGGTTGAGTATCTGACAGAGTTTGATAACTATGAGGATGTTGTAGTTGCAGCAAAGAACAGAAGGGTGAAGATATTCGTTATTGATAAACCTCCCGGAATTTACTACCTGTTAAAACACAAGGCAGAGAATGACTTCAGGTTTTCGGACCCTTTGTACTACGGTGAGTTTCACAGGGCAGTCAGAAAAGGGAATAGGGATCTTCTTGAGACTGTTGAAAAAGGGTTCGGAAAGATACAGGCAGAAAAGATTGCCGCAATAAATGAAAAATGGCTTGGCAGACCTATTGCAGGGAAGGGATATACAAAGGTACTCAAGATTCTCCTCTTTGCTGTGTCTGTTCTGGTAATACTGCTGCTGATGACATATCTCTGGATATTTTCACTCAGAAGGGCGGTCAGGGAGAGGACATTGCTTCTGAATATAGAAAAGGAGAGGGCTGAGAATTTTGCAAGAGAACTTCTGAAGAGCGAGAAAAGATTCGCAAATCTTTATAACAATATCTCCGATATCATCTATACAATCAGGCTTGACGGGCAGTTGCTCGAGATGAATCCGAGGGGGTTGGAGAGGCTCGGTTGCAGCGAAACAGAACTGAAGAAATTGCGGATGGAAGACCTTGTATTACCTGAGGATCTGGAGAAGGCAAAGGAAGGGATGCGGTCCAGACTGAAAGGTGACGACAATCCCAAAGAGTTCAGAATCAGGACCAAAAGCGGTGAAGTTATTACTCTGGAGACGAGAGGGACACTTTTATACGAAGATAATAAACCTTATGCCATTCAGGCAATAGCAAGGGATATAACAAAGCAGAAGCTGATGGAGGAGAGACTTCTCGAGTCGCAGAAACTCGAATCTCTGGGACTTCTCGCCGGTGGTATTGCACATGATTTCAACAATATTCTTATGGGTATAATCAACTACATTGAGTTCATAAAGAAGGACTACGGGAATAAGGATCTGTTTATGTCGGATATCAATTACCTGAGAAATTCTGCGGACCGTGCTGCAAGACTTGTTCAGCAGCTTCTCGGCTTTTCCAGAAAACAGATGATTCTTCCACAGCCGCTATACATAAATGAACTGATTATGAATTTTCAGAATTCGCTCTTTAAGTTTCTGGGTGAAAATATAAAGATTATGTTCTCTCTCTCGGAAAAGAACCCTGTGATATTCGCCGACAAATCCCAGATCGAACAGATACTTATGAATATTGTGGTCAACTCGAAGGATGCAATGCCGAACGGCGGAAGGATTACTATTACTACCGATGTCGTCTGTCTTGAAAACGAAGCTGAGGGTAACCGTCTCTATAACGGTGATTTCGTACTGGTCTCCGTCAGGGATACAGGGTGCGGAATAAGTGAGGAGAATCTGAAAAGAGTCTTTGAACCGTTTTTTACAACCAAACCAGTCGGGAAGGGGACCGGTCTCGGATTGTCTATGGTCTACGGGGCAATGCAGCAGAACAATGGATTTGTAAGAATTATGAGCAGGCTAAACAGCGGGACTGAGGTTAGGCTATATTTTCCTCTTTCGGAGAAGGTGTGTGATGAGAAGATATCCTTAAAACCGACAGGTACATATTCCGGTAATTTTGCTACGATTCTCTTGGTCGAGGATGATGACGAGGTGCGCTCTGTAATCCGTCAGATTCTGAATGCACACAACTTCAACGTTATAGAGGCAAAAGACGCCGGAGAAGCCCTAAGGGAGTTCGAAAACAATTCGGACCTGATAAGGCTGGTAATCTCCGATATTATAATGCCGGATAAAACAGGCGTTGAACTGAAAAATATAATTTCAGGAAAGTATAAGGATGTCAAATTCCTTTTTATAACAGGTTATTCGGAAGAGGTGCTCCTCTCAAAAGGAGTTGAGACAGGTAAGACCGAGATACTTTATAAGCCATTCAATTCCGAAAGGATTCTCTCGGCAATCGGAAAGATTCTGGGTCCCGACATCAGACCCCTGTGATTTTCTTTATGAAATATTTGTAACCGATTAATTTGTAAGTCAGTTTTGCGGCCAGAAAATCGGAAGAGACGTCGGGCGGGAGGGGAGAGAGTTCTACCACATCGGCGCCTACTACGTTTCTGGTGGCAAATACTTTTTTCAGAAGGGACGTAAGGTCATACCAGAGCATACCCCCGGGTTCCGGCGTACCGACTGCCGGCATAACAGAAGGGTCGAGACCGTCGAGGTCGATTGTGATATATACATTGTCACTCAGAAGGTTCAGGACTTCTTCAGAGTAATTCTGTTTTTCCCTGATGTAATCGGCATAGAATATCTTTATTTTGTTCTTTCTGATATAGACTGATTCCTCCTCGGACATAGAGCGGATTCCTACCTGAACGGCCGGACACATTTCCCTTATTCTTCTCATTACACAGGCATGATTATATTTCGTGCCCTCGTAGGTATCTCTCAGGTCCGAGTGGGCGTCAATCTGCAGAACAGAGAGATTTTTATATTTCTTTACGAGATTCCGCACTATACCTGTTGTAATTGAGTGTTCTCCGCCGAGGGTAATGAGAAACTTGTTCTCCTGAATAAATCTTTTTGAGGCCTTTTCGATTACCGAAATCATCTTCTCCGGCGAAGACATTACCGGCTCGAGTTCGTCCGTTGTGTGGATTCCGACCCTGTATGGCGAGGCAGCAAGTTCGATGTCATAAAATTCAAGCGCCTTCGATGCCGAAATGATAGCCGAGGGACCGCCGCGTGAACCGGCCCTGTACGAGAGTGTGGAATCGTATGGAACCGGAAAGATTACGACCTTACTCTTTTTGTAATCTGTATATTCTGCGCTGAAACCGCCGAAGTTATATGGAATGAACATAAAGAACTCTGTTTACTTTTCTTCTATTATGGGGAGGAGCTGCGGCTCGGCGACCTTCTTCCTCTGAATCTTACTTCTGAGTTCCTTCTTGACTTCATCGTCGATATATACAAATACCGCACCGGCAACTACGGTCGTCCATAGTCCGTTTTTATCTCCCTCTGCTGACTGGGTGATGTTTCTTGTGCGGATTATCTTTCCGCTCATTCTGTATATCTCTTTTCGTTCATCGTAGGCGGTATTAGGATCGAACTGAATTCCGAGAGTGCTGGCAAGCATCGTGGCGGCAAGGTCCTCGGAGTAATCACCTGACTTCTTCTCGGTCTCTCCGTATCCATGATGCTCCGATATATATCCGTAGTGGTCTCCCTGTGCAGGTACTGCAAGGCCGATGGAGGCACATATCAGTCTGTTGGGCTCATTTGTGGAGTTCTGTGCGAGGACGATATATGTTATCTGGCCGGGTTTGAGCGCAGCGATTCCTCTCGAGCGCGGAATAATCTTGCAGTTGGGAGGAAATATGGAAGATACCCGTACGAGATTGCATTTTTCGATTCCGGCATCCCTTAAGGCCATCTCGAATGACTGAAGTTTTTCCCTGTGTCTGCCTACTCCCCTCGTAAAAAAGACTCTGTTTGGTACAAAATTCAATTCTTCTCCTCCTTAAGAAATCCCTGAGATGCTTTATCTAAATTAAATTTACAATTTGTCAATAAAATATTTATATTTGCTTATAAGTAAGGGTTATAGTAAAATATATATATAAGTTCGGAGGAAGTATGAAAAGACAGTTAAGTTCTATTTTCCTGCTGATATTTCTGTTCTTTCTGCTTTTCCTGTTTTCCTGTTCTTCTGATGTAAGCTCCATTTCCGATGTCCCTCTCGGAGAGGATGTGAATCTGAGGAAATGTACAACTAAGGCACAGTGCAACCCGAATGAGATTTGTGAAAACGGTTATTGCAAGAAGGAGGGCGTGAAGACCTGCAGGACGAAGGAGGATTGTATCTATCCCGATGATTGTATTCAGGGAATCTGCAAAACACCTGAGGATGCGGGTTACGGAGATATTAATGAAACAGATGTACTGACAGACATTTCTTCAGGCGGGAGGATTCTTGCCGAACCGTCATCGGTAGATTTTGGTGCAATGCAGTTCGGGGAGACGAAGAAGAAGATACTGACAGTAAAGAACGCCGGAAATGCAGATGTCGTGGTCTATAATTTCGAACTCGACCCGAATGCAGACAAAAATACATTTGCAATCAGCTCCTCGTTTGCAAAGAACTCAGTTCTCAGACCTTCCGAGAGTTTTGAAATCGAAGTAAGCTGTACCCAGACCGATGCGGAGCCTGACAATTCGAGTATTATCATTACCTCAAGCGACCCTGAATCGAGTACTTTGAGAATCCCGATATACAACAAATACAAGGACAAGCCAAATCTGATGATAAAATATAAGACGATTGCCGGTATAGAGAAGACGTTCCCCCTGCAGGGAGATACCAACAGGCTGAATTATGAAATGGGGAATACCCTGCTCGATGCAGGAAAAAATACCAATACGGCCGAATTCGAAATTCTCAACACTGCAGAAGAGGGTATTTTCAGAATCGAAAAGATAACGGATTTCATTAACACAAAGAACAAGTTCGAATACAAGCTCTTCAGCAGGATAAGTAATCAGGAAGTAAAGTGTCCCGTCTATCTCGCCGGTAAGGAATCTGTCTTCCTGATAATTACATTTACAGCTACTGTTAAATCGAACAATGAATCGGTTACGCTGAATATCAGTACAAACGACCCTGATATCAATAATGACGGCAATGAGAGTGAGAACGGGCTTCTTATAATAGAGGCATCCACAAGGGCGGGAATTTTTCCGGCCACACTATGGGCGAGCGAGAATCTCATTGATTTTGGTCAGGTCAGGCTCTTCGATACGGCACACAGACAGCTTCAGATATGCAATAAGGGAGATGAAGACCTCATTATCTACAACACGTCGAGGGTTCTCGGCTCGAAATTTTCTCTAACTCCGTCAAATATAGAGAAGGTCCTTCTGCCGAACCTCTGTTACAACATTGATATTGCCTTCTCACCGGCAAAGGAAGAGAAGGTAGAGGATATATTGCAGATCGATTCGAATGATGCCGAAAAGTCGGCCTACAGTATTGTGCTGAAGGGGGAAGGGATCTCCTGTGTAAAACAGTCCGATACGGATGAGCCGGATGACCTTTTTGTGGATGCCAACTGCGACGGGATTGACGGAGAGGCGGCAAAGGCCATCTTCGTGGATACGGTCAGCGGGAGCGACAGTAACGCCGGAAATATTGGAAGCCCGCTCAAAACAATCAAGGCTGCCGTCTCGAAATCCTCGTCGGTGCCGCAGATCAAATATATTCTTGTGTCGGAGGGAAATTATTACGAGACTTTTGAGATAAATAGTGCAGTAAGCATCTACGGCGGATACAGCAAGACCAACAAATGGGCCCGTTCTGACTCATACAAGGTCAATATCTATCCGTCTCAGGACGGGATAAGGGTTTCTGATGTTTCTTCGGCAATCGTATTTGACAGGATTAATATCTCCTCTCAGGATGCGGTCCTTGCGTCGTCGAGTTCATACGGTATGGTAATCAGCAATTCCCCGAATGTAAGGATTCATAAATGCTCCATAAAGTCCGGAAGGGGAGCAAACGGTGAAGACGGGGCAAACGGCCAGAACGGACCCGCAAATGACCTGAGTGCCGGAAAAGGGAAACAGGGTATTCCGGGGTGTGAGGATTCCGGAGGTGTTTTGTGCAGCAGCTGTTCGAGACCTGCAGGAGGTGCCGGCGGGACCAGCGTTTGCGGGATGCACGGAGGAAAAGGCGGGGATGCCGGCAAGAGCTCGGATTACGGATATGACGGGTCGGCGGGGATAGGTCCTTCAGGGAGCGGAGGAGTCGGAGGTAAGGGCGGACCGCCGGGCAGAGGGTCTGCATCACCGCTTTCAAGTCAGTTTGGACAGAACGGACCGGACGGCCAAAACGGTGATAACGGCTCCGGCGGACAGAGTTATGGCACTTTCACTCAATCAGGATATCTTGCAACTAATAACGGCGGAGATGGTCAGAACGGGGTAAACGGAGCGGGTGGTGGCGGCGGAGGAGGTGGTGGAGGTGGTACTGCCGATTGTGATAGTTACGGAAGTTCTGCCGGAGGCGGTGGTGCGGGCGGTTGTGCCGGTACAGGAGGAAAGGGCGGAAAGGGAGGCGGGGCTTCTATAGGTTTGTATCTCTATAATTCGAACGTCCTAATTACCGATTCATCGGTCTCCTCGCAGAGCGGTGGGAGTGGCGGAAGGGGAGGGAACGGGGGAACGGGTAGTATGGGAGTTTCCGGCGGTGACGGAGGAGGTTATGGCGGAACATACGAACAGGACGACGGCTCTATGGGAGGTCCCGGTGGTTCGGGCGGAAAGGGCGGAAACGGCGGCGCAGGTGGCGGCGGCGGTGGCGGACCTTCAATCGCAGTTTATAAAAATGCAACGAGTGTATTCAATCAGAGCGGAACGGTTCTGACGCGGGGTAGCGGTGGTTCCGGCGGACAGAGCGCAGGTAATACAGGACAGAACGGACTCTCTGCCGAGATATATCCGTAACAAGGCGAACAGCAGAAGATTCTGTAAAATCTGTTTTCTGGTGCTTTGTCAAATTACTTGAACCAGACAAAAATATTTGGTAATTAAAAATTCTGAGGAGGGATTAGAGAGATGAATAAGTATTTATATTTTGCTGTTTTGCTTCTTCTTTCTGTAGTTCTTCTTTTTTCCTGCAAAAGCGAACCAAAGGAGATTAAGATAGGTTTTATTGGTTCACTTACCGGAAATTTTTCGGCATACGGAAAGCGTGCCCTCGAAGGGACGAAACTCGCCATTGAAGAGATAAACAAGGCCGGAGGGCTTGACGGAAAGAAGCTTGTACTCTATCTGGAGGACGACAGGTCGACGGGTGAACCGGCGCTCGAATCTGTTACCAAACTTGCCGAATTCGACAAGGTAAATGCCATACTTGCCTTCGTGTCTCCGCCGGCACTATCTCTTGGAGGTCCCAAGGCCGAGCAGGAGAAGATAGTCTTTATATCCTCGAGGACCATAACATCGACCGGAAACGAGGCGGGGGAATATCTCTTTCAGTCATATTCAGAAGGGACGGTCGAGGCTATAGAGCTTGCTGTTATTGCGAGGAGCAAACTTAAGGCGAGGTCTGCGTCTATTCTCTATTCGAATGTGCCGGTGGCGATCAATCTTGCACAGGTCTTCAAGAAGAATTTTCAGGAGAGAGGCGGAGAGATTGTAAGTTTCGACTTCTATCCTCCCAAGAGAACGAATTTCAAGGCCGATGCGGAGGCAATCAAGAGACACGAGCCCGATGTGGTCTATATTGTGGGTGATTTTGACGAGATGCTGCTGATTGCAAAGACGCTCTCCCAGATTGGTGTCAAGAAGCATATCATCGTATCAGGTATTTCCGGAACGGAGGTCGTGCAGGAGATTCAGAAGTATACCGAAAAGCTCATCTTTCTTGCGCCGGACCTCTCTATCTCGAGAAATCAGGCGGAGGTTGTAAAACTGAACGTGTCGAGGGAACAGATGGACCTTTTTGTGGGAGAGGCTTACGACATCACCTATTACCTTGCCTATATTATGAAGAAGTACGGAACTACTTCCGAGATGATAGCACAGGGTATTGTGAAGGAACCGCTCTTTTCCGGAGTAAATGGGAGACACAGGATGATAAGGGGCAGTTCCAATCCGCAGGTCCAGCCTGTAATGACTATCAAAAACGGTCAGTATGTGCCGCTCGAATAGATTTGAGATGGATAAAAACAGATAATCACCTTACAGCGAATCCCTTTAGTTGCCTCATATCAGGGAGTTTTGCAGAGCAGTAATTCCCCTGAATCCGACATTACAATCTGAAATTTCTCTGATGAAGGCTGGGTGCAGGTATTGAGTGTTTCTGTGTCTGTTTTCAGAAGGTCGTTTGGGCGGATGGATTTGATTATCCTCTTTTCGCTGCTGTTTTTAATGTTTATCCTCAGGTTGTGGATTTTGTTGCCGCTGCAGATTTTCAGGTCATACCCGTATCTTCTTTCCGAAGGATATCCGAGGACTCTGGCGAGACCTTCTCTTCGGCTGACCGGGGATGACGAGAGAACGAGATAGTAGAACTTTGCAGTTCTGTGTCCGGCATTGATAACCGTTTCGAGAAGCATTGATATATCCTGTTTTATGCTGAAATGACAGATATCCTGTGTGTTTTCAGTAAGGGGACAGCCGTCCGTACTAACACAGGGGGCAATGATATATAAGGGAAATCTCTTTCTAAGCTCTGTCATTATTTCCCTTGCCCGTATCCCGGCAGGTTCGATTATGATTATGAGGTTCGGTTTGCCGGATTTCAGAATTTCCGGGACAAGATTAAATATCCGGTTTGTGTTTTTTGTGTTTTCGGATAATGTATTCATTATTATGTACAGTGCGGGTTTTTGGGAGGGCCGGAGACTGGTTATAAAGTCCGAACAGATATATCGTATATTCTCTTCGCCCGTTTTTTCGAATAGTTTATTAGCAAGACCTGTCATCAGGCGGTTTCTGTCGATCAGCACGAGCGGTCTTTTGTCCTGCATAATCAGTCTCATACATATGGCACCTGTCCCGGGCCCGCAGCCGATATCGTATATCTCTTCTATCTGACTGAATGTCTCTTTGAATCTTTTCCTGATTTCATTGAGTACAAAATAGATTTTCGGGATATGTTCCGGCAAAAAATAGAGGAGATATCCGAGGGCCGCTCTCTCTTCGCTGATGTTGATTCTGCCGGATATATAATCCCTGCTCAGACCTTCGATTATGCTTTTCATTTCATGGGGCCTGATTCCGCTCTCTTCGAAGAGTGAATTCAGAAGAGTGCGGAGCCGCCCGAACTCATTCTCTGCTCTTTTTATATACATCCGGATATTTTTTGAGTAATTTTGCAAGATTACTTCTGTCTATGCCGGCTATCTCAGATGCCCTTGAAATATTCCCGCCCGTCTGGTTCAGAAGCTGTGCGAAATAGTTTTTCTCGAATGACTCTATCATCCGCCTTCTGGCATCCCTGTATTTCTCAGTGATTCTCTCCGTATTTGCCGGCTGGTAGCCCTTCGAGATGTGTGCCGGCAGGTCGTGGACCGTTATTAAGCTGCCTCTGCACATAACGACAGAACGTTCGATTGCATTTTCGAGCTCCCTGATATTGCCGGGCCAGCTGTAATTTTCAAGTATCGCCACCGTCTCGGGAGAAAACCCCTTAATATCCTTATTCTGTTTTGTAGAATATTTTCCGAGAAAATGAGATGCCAGAATAAGTATATCCTCCCTCCGTTCTCTGAGAGGAGGCAGATTGATTTCTATTACATTGAGACGGTAGAAGAGGTCTTCCCTGAATCTGCCTTCCTTTATCAACTGTCTCAGGTCCCTGTTGGTTGCGCTTATGAATCTCACATCTATCCTGATTGTTTCGTTGGAGCCGACCCTCCTGATTTCCCTCTCCTGAATCGCACGCAGAAGTTTGACCTGTATACTGAGCGGAATATCTCCGGCCTCATCGAGGAATACTGTACCGTTGTTTGCATATTCGAGGAGACCCTTCTTGTTGTCGAAAGCACCAGTAAAGGCACCCTTTATGTGACCGAAGAGTTCGCTCTCGAAGAGTGTCTCGGTAATTGCGGAGCAATTGATGGGTACGAGGGGCGAGTTCTTTCTGCTGCTCATTTTATGTATGGCCCTTGCAACGAGTTCCTTTCCGGTACCGCTCTCACCTGTAATCATCACACTCGAATCGGAGATGGCTACGGTCTCGATTGTGCTGAAGACCTTTTGCATTGCGGGTGTGTTGCCGATAATCCCGCAGAATCCTTTCTCCGAATCGGTCTCCCTCAGGCGGGAAATCTCCTTTACGAGCCTTCTCTTCTCGAGCGCCCGCTCCATCGCGGATATGACCAGCTGAAGATTTGCAAATGGCTTCTGTATGAGGTCGTACGCACCTTCCTTTATGGCAGTAATGGCATTCTCGACAGTTGCGACTCCGGATATTATTATTACCTCTGTCTCCGGATACTTCTCCTTTGCCTTTTTCAGCAGCTCCAGTCCTGTTATTCCGGGCATATTTATGTCGAATATGCAGAGGTCTGGTTCTTCTGACTGAATATGTTCGAGGGCTTTCCGGGGGTCGGCATAGACAGAGACGATATGTCCTGTCTTTTTCCCGATGGCTCTGAATACCGCGAGTATGCTTTCGTCATCATCTGCAACAAGAATTCTGTATGACATGTTCATATGTTCTGCGGTGTTGTCTCCTGCCCGAATATTCTCCTGTATTCCTCGGTCGGACTGCCGTCGTGATTGTAGAGAATGAGCGGAGGCATTATATCGAGCGAGGACCTTCCGAACTTTACACCTTCAATAAGTGCAATATTCGACGGACTGTCCTGCCGGTGATAGACAAGCCTTATTCTCTTTGGTTCTATCTTTCTCATTCTCATAAGGACAAAAAGGTCCACTAGTCTCATAGTCGGGTAAACAAGTTTGAGAATACCTCTGGATTTGAGAAGGTAACGTGAAATGTTGAGTATATCCTGTATTCGCAGCAGGATCTCGTGTTTGGCAAGGGCCTTTTCGGAGGCACTGCTGATTATTCCGTGGTCGACCTGCATATACGGAGGATTCGAGATGACGACGTCGAAAAGCTGTGGGGCAAAGTTTTCCTTGAGCTTCCTTATATCCTGACTGATGATTTCGATGCGGCCATCCAGCCTGTTGAGTCTGACATTCTCGACGGCAATCTCCGATAATCTCTTCTGTATTTCCACCCCGTATATCTTTTCGACGGAAGGTGATTTTGTTGCCATAATGATAGGGATAATGCCGCATCCTGTCCCGAGGTCGATCGAGAGACCCTTTGTCATAGAACTGAAATCGGCCAGCAGAATCGAGTCTTCACTGAAACGGTATCCCTCTTTCGGCTGATACAGCTTTATCCTGCCTCCGAAGATGCTGTCAAGACTTCTGTCGGTGTGGTTTGTCATACTCAAAATCTTATAAGTTCGAGAGTAAGGGTATTCCCCGTCCTGAGAGAGAGTTGCCTGCCGGGTCTTTCGGACTCAAAGAGGTCAAGTTCTCTCATAAGCGGATTCTTGTTGTAGTAATAGACTGCCTCTGCGGCGCTTACCGACTGATAGATCCTGTTTACGGCAGCGATCGCAATTGCAAATATTATCGATCTGTCACTGTAGTCGTCGAAGTAGAGCGTCAGAAATCCGAGTCCCAGACCTGCCAGGTCGTAGGCAATGTATCTTATGCCTCCCCATGTGTCCTTTGCATAGAAATGTCCTGTGCCGAAACCTACAAAGAAGGCAAGCGGGACAGCCACAAAGTAGCTCTTTTCGGAATAGACCGGTTTAGTACTCTCCGGCTGAACGGACTGAAGGCTTTCCCCAAAAATCACAAGAGGAAGAAGAATAAAAAGAATGAGTGCAGCAAGGGTTTTCATATCCTGAAATCCTTTCTGTAGATATTATAAAGTATTTTTTCGTTTTTTTGCATAATCTTTCTTTCGGCAATCGATTTGTGGTCGAATCCCAGAAGATGAAGTATCCCGTGGATAACCGTCCTGAGAAGATAATCGGTATACTCCTTCTTTCCTCTGCTTCGCCTTTTTATGGTTTGCAATGAGATTACAATGTCTCCGAGCGGAATCCTTTTCTCTGTAACAAGGACAGGCTCCAGCAGTTCCCCCCTGAAGAATCTGTACTGGGGGAACGAGAGGACATCTGTTGTTTTGTCTATTCTGCGGTATTCTCTGTTGAGTTCTCTCATATGTATGTCTTCCGTCAGCGTATAAGAGACATCGAAAAAATCAAAGCCCAAGTCTCTTAAGATCGCTGTCGTTATTCTCCGGATCGTCTTCTCTGTCTGATTCACTGTTGCCTGTCCTTTCGTCCTGTGACTTCTTCTGCGGCTCTGATTGTTTTACCGCAGGCTCGAAATATTCCGGTCTCTGATGATATATTCCGTCCAGAACCTTTATAAATGCGCGGGCAATCTTGTCGAGGTCCCTGAGTGTCAGGTCGCATTCCGACAGCTGTCCGTCCTTGAAAATGTTGTTGATTATTTTCTGAACAAGACCCCTTAGTCTTACAGCGTCGAGGTCCGGGACGGATTTGGCGGCCGCTTCTACTGCATCGGCAAGCATCACGAGGGCGGATTCCCGGGTCTGCGGTTTGGGTCCCGGGTATCTGAAGTCCTCCTCGTTGACGCTCTCCCCCAGATTTCTGGCCTTCTGGTAGAAATACTTAATCAGGGCCGTACCGTGATGCTGCTCTATGACATCGAGTATCGGTTGACCGAGTCTGTAATTCATACCCATATCGATTCCGTCCTTGACGTGGGATTTCAGAATGAGTGCGCTCATTGTAGGCTTCAGGTTGTCGTGTTTGTTTATTCCGTCTTTCTGGTTCTCTCCGAAGTAATCGGGCTTGTTTACCTTGCCGATGTCGTGATAGTATGCACAGACCTTTGCCAGAAGCGGGTTGGCGCCGATTTCCTCTGCAGCCGTCTCGACAAGGGAGGCCACAACGATCGAATGATGATATGTCCCGGGTGCCTTTACTATAAGCTCCTTTAGTAGCGGATGGTTCAGGTTTGCGAGTTCGAGGAGTTTGATATCGGTAATATACTCCATGGCCACTTCGAGAACCGGGGCAGAGGAGGTGACTATCATCGAAACCATAATTCCGTTTACAAAACCGAGAAGACATCCCAGAAGAATCGTCGAGTTTATCTGTTCGCCGCGCATAAGGGCAAAAACTATAATCATAATTGCATTCATTATACCTGTTATTAGTCCGCCTTTAAGTATGACGGCCCGGGTGGTTGCCTGTGCCACACTGTATGCCGCTATCATCGAGCCGATTAGTGTGTAGAATCCGTAGTACATGTCGTTTGCGGTGAGCAGATAGGAGAATCCGGAAATGACGACAGAGAAGATTATGGCAGTCTCACTGTTGAGAATGAATCTTACGAGCATTGCGCCTGCGGCAAACGGAATCATATATTCCCAGATATACTGCGGCACGTTGGGGAAGTAATCACTCAGGGCAACGCAGACAGTAAGAAGGAGTTTGCCGAATATCACGGTAAAGGAGGAGAGGATACCCATAAGTAGTATATCTTTTGTCTTGGGGGCAAACTTTCTGATGTATGATTTTGCAAAGATATACGGGACGAGGATGATTATCGTGGAAAACAGGAACATACCGATTGTGGTTATTATATCCCTCAGTTTTGTTGTCTGACGGTAGATTCCCTTGAATAGCTTTATGTGTTCCTGCGAAATCTTCTCTCCGTCCCTTATCAGGATATCGCCTTTTTTTATGTTTATGGTTACGGGTGTTATCTGGTTGAGTGTCTCGTCCTTTCTCCTTTCGGTCTCCGCCGGATTGAAGAAGAGATTTGGCTTGATCAGTTTGGAGGCAATCGAGATAATCAGTTTCCTCTCATCCTTGTTGTAGTCTGCGAGCAGAAATATTATCTTCTTTTCGATGAGTTTTCTTATCTCCGTGATGTCCTTAATGGTCGTGAGTGAGGAGACGATTCCCTCGGCGCGCTGCTCCTTTGCATATATTCTCTGAATCATTATGCCGGAGCCCTTCTCCTGTATGAGTCTGTTCTTGTCCTCGACAATCATCTCCTGCATAATCGGATGAATGACCGAAATTATACCATCTTCAATCTCCCGGGAAAAAACGAGTGATGTGAGTTTCGAGAATTCGTCATCTGTAAGTTTTATGCCAAGGCCTTTTTCGAATTCCTCACGGCTTGTCTGTGCAACCTCCCTTATGGTTTCCATCTCCTTCTTCTTCAGATTCTCTGCCGTCTTCTTGGGGAAACCCGCCTCAGGTGGTTCTCCGTCCGTATTCTGGTAGATGGCAATCTGTATATTGTTGCGGATATAGTTGAACGCCTCTTTTACTGAATCGGTTATTGTATCCGCAAGTGAGGCATCGTAGAAGAAGATGGGTTTGACGTTCTTCAATGCGGTCTCCCGTGCCTGCTGTGTGGCCTCATAGTCAATGATGGAATAATCCCTGTCGGCCCTGATAGTAGCGGTCGCTACCTTCCCGAGATTGCTTTCGTCGGCCGGCAGTTCCATCTGTTTTATGAGCGGAGAGGTCGCTACTGTTACAGAGGCAACCGATATGAAAAATGCAACGAATCTGATGAAGCCGGAATGTCTTTCGGTAAATCTGAGTGTCCTTCCCGAGAGGGCCTTCTCTTTTCTGGTCTCTGTAGCCATTACTCTCTCTTCTTTTCGAATGCCTTGATAATTTCCTGTACCAGAGGATGTCTTACCACATCCTGTTCAGACATAAAACAAAATTCTATACCGGGGACATCCTTCAGGATTCCTATCGATTCGGTCAGGCCGGACCGGATGTTTGCGGGCAGGTCTATCTGCGTTATATCTCCTGTTACGACCACCTTAGAGGAAAAACCCATCCTTGTGAGGAACATCTTCATCTGGTCGGTGGTTGTGTTCTGGGCCTCGTCGAGAATCACAAAGGAATCGTTGAGTGTCCTGCCACGCATGAATGCAAGCGGGGCAATCTCGATAATACCGCGTGAGACGAGTGACTGGAATCTTTCGAACTCCATCATATCGTTGAGGGCATCGTATAGAGGTCTCAGATAGGGATTTACCTTCTCCTCGAGGTCTCCCGGCAGAAATCCGAGTTTCTCTCCCGCCTCGACGGCCGGCCTCGTGAGTATTATTCTCTTGACGGTCTTGCTGAAAAGGGCAGTGATTGCCATTGCCATGGCGAGGTATGTCTTCCCCGTTCCGGCAGGACCGATACCGAATACTATATCGTTTTTTCTGATGGCATCGACGTATCTCTTCTGTCCAAGCGTCTTCGGGGTAACTGATTTTGTCTTGGAAACGATGAACACTGTATCCATATATATGTCTGCAAGCGAGACTTCGGGGTGATTTATCAGGGTTCTGATTCCGTATTCGATGTCCTGCGGTGTGATGGTATGTCCTGTATTCATAATTTCACAGAATTCGCGGATTACCCTCTTTGCAAACTCTGTCTTCTGGGGTTCTCCCTTGAGTATTATCTGGTTCCCTTTCGTGTCAAACTGAACATTGAGTCTCTTCTTCAGGATGTTTGCAATATCGTTCTGGTTTACAAACAGGTGCCTTGCTGTTTCAATATTCGAGAGTTCTATCTTGAGTATCTCACTCATCGGTTGTTTCCTCAGTACAGGGGTGTCTCGAGCAGGATATCGTTATTCTGCACTCTGTATTTGTATTTCATCCTGAACGGGTAATAGAGGTCTCTCTCTTCGAGCAGACCGGTCTTTACAAGCTGTTCCGGCTGTTCGGGGAGAGTTCCGAACGAATATCTGTAGACATTTGCGGAATTTCTTATTCTCTCCTTGGTTATGTCTGATATGAGGTGTTTATATACCGACACCCTTACAGCAGCGTTGGGGCTCTCTTCCTTGAGTGACCTCACTCTCGAGAGAACTCCGCTTATAAGAATTACAACAGTGAGGAAGGCGATTATCCCGAGAATTATATTGAGAATCAGAACGGATGGTATGATTATGCGCTTTGTGCTGAGCGGCCCGCCTTTGAGGGCATTGAACGGAACAGCGTTTTTTGGTTTTTTTGCAACCAGTATGCCGGTTCTGACGAGATTGTACAACGCCTTACAGGTTTCGAACTCTCCCAGTCTTGATATGTCGATAAGTTTCTGCACGTCGTAATCCGGGTTTTCTATCAGGAGGGTGTAAATCTTCTTCTCTCCCTCGCCAAATTCGTTCTGTCTGGCGATCTTGTCGAAATCCTCTGACTGGGTGTTGAGTTCGAATCTCATATTTACGGCCGTAATTACGTTGTTGATGGACGGCCATTCATCCACGACCCTGAAGGTGTCCATAAGGACGCTGTCGGTCGGCTGGGGTGTATCATAGGCCGAATTGACGGATATCTCGGCAGGCTCGAATTCGAACTCTCCCTCTTTCCAGCCCATAAGTTTGTACAGAAGTTCGCTGTTTTTCAGCTTTATGAATACAATCAGGTCTTCACGACTCACAAAATTCTCGTCGAGCAGAATATCTTCTGTGCGCCGCATAGATTTGGCTCTCTTGTCGGTAATGTACTGAAAATTCTTAGCTGATATCACTCCGGCTCTCAGAAGCATTGTCAGCAGAACGTCGGCAATCTTACCGGATTCATAAACCTCAGACCTGACCACGTTTCCGTTGAAGAAGAAGACCCTCATTGTGAATCTTCCTGATTTTATGTGCAGTATCCCTGATTTTCCCTGCTGTGCTATAAGCTGGAATATATCGGCGAGATTGAAATCCTTCAGTGAACCGGCAAGTGCCATAATATCATTCCTTCCTGAAGCAGGTCCTGATATTGATTATATATGCAATAAGTCCGCCGATTAAAAACGGACTCTTGAAGACTGTCTCAAAACCGGTCGTCGAAAAGTAGGGAAGCGGGTTGGGGCGATTGAAAAAGAAGAACGAGATGAACCCTGTAACGGAGAAGAAGAGTATGAGCAACCCCTTTACCGGCTGGTTTTTGTGTATGAAAACCGTTCCGGGGATTACAAACGAGAGCATCCTGACGATTATGTTGTGAACGAACTGATAATTGGAAATTTCCTTGTCCTTCAGGAATCTGTTCTTCGGGTCGGCCACATCTCTTCTGGTGAATATGTGAAAACACTGGGAGCACTCATCGTCACTGTGCAGTTCAGGACTGCAGACACTGCATACGGGTTTTCCGCATCTGTGACATATATGCGATGTGCGGATATACCTTGAGAGCAGTCCGGCACCGACAATCGTGATAACCATAATCAGGAGCCAGAAGAGCACATCGGATGTGAGAATCCCTCCGGTAATATAGTGCTCGAACGGCAGATACATACGTTTTTCCGGAAAAAGGTCTCCTTTAAGGATTCCTGCCGGGTCGATGTTGTATGAGGGCTCGATGTCATATATGAATCTGTTGATATTCGGGCTGGAGTTTTTGAGAAGTGTGGAAACAAATTCTTCATTGAATCTCTTTGCCTCCGCAAGTTCCGAATTGCTCTTGTCGAGCTCCTTCTTTCTCAGAAAGAGTCTGGAGATATTGTACCTTATGATTTCTGACTGGGGTTCGAGGTTGAGTGCGCTGTTGTACTGTGCAAGGGCTTCGTCGTATCTGTCTGTAATGAGATAGAGATTCCCCAGATTGTTGTATGCGGCAACGTTCGAGGCATTTGTCTCTATGGCCTTTTTGTACATCTTTTCAGCCAGCTCAAACTCGCCTTTTCTCTTGTTTATGAGCCCGTAGGTTACAAAGTCGTCGGTTCCCGCCTGACCCGATTCGATAATTTTTGAGAGTTTCTCGATTGAAGACTTGTCCTCGAATTTCAGGGCCTTGTAGGCATGCTGGGAGTCACTCTTGAAAAGATATAGCATTCTGTTGTAAAGCGAGAAATTGTACGGAAGAGCCGATATGAATATGATGAGGACAATCAGTATTATCTTCTCTCTCTTTGTGAGATAGAGCCAGAGGATTATGCTGCTGATGAAGAAGAAATGGAAGACCGAGAGAAACCTTATAATCATTGTAAAGAAGAGCGAGAGCCAGATTATATCGGAAAGAAAGGGGGACCTGCCCGAGGGAAAGAGGTGAGAGAGGTCGTGGAGAATCCTGTTTGCATTTCTCAGAAGTAGTGAGACGATAAAGAGCAGTGCCGTAACGGATATAATGAGCGAAATCAGTGTAAGGATATTCCCGATTACGAGCGGGCCTGTAGTAATGGGGGTAAATGTCCTCTTCAGTCCTCCCCAGACGAGTGAAAGCGGCTTTGAGATATCTGTCTTGTTTATGGTCCAGTGAAGATATGCACTGAAGAACCAGACTTCGTATATGTCTGGAGAGATTAGCATTGCTGCATCTGCGAGTTTCTGGGCGGTTACGAAGTCCTTTGCCTTCAGGGAGTTTTTTGCCTCGAGGATGAGTGAGAGAGATACCGGAGGTATGTCGGGTATCCCGCTGTTGAGTTTCTCTTCGGTAATCTTCTTTAGTTTTTCGTCTGATAGTGCAAATTCCCTTTTCTTGAGATTTTCGAGCCTTTCAAACCAGATAGCGCTTATCTCCGGAAGTCTGCTCTGAGGTATTCTGAGTTTTGTTATATCCATTTCAGGGGGTGTCTGCTGGGGTGCTTCTTTTTTCTTCTCTTCTTCTGCAGTTTTTGTCCCCGCATCCGGCTGGGGCTTTGTCTCTCCCCTCGTTTCTTCGCCCGCCGCCTCTTTCTTCTTGTCCTCCTTCTTCTCTTCTTTCTTCTTTGGTGCGGGCCTGTCTCCTTCATCCACATACTCAAACGAACCCGACTGTGTCTCCTCCTCCTCTTCCTCTGTATGCTTCTTTGCGGCTTTCTTCTTTTCGGCCTTTTTCGGGGTATTCCATATCTCCTCTTCGCCTGTTGATTCCTCCTCCTCTTCCTGAGCAGATACGGGGCTATACAGCGCAATAAATGCCAGAATAGTAATTAATACAATGTAAATACGCATAACCAGAAATTCCTAATAACATAATAAGGGCTTTTTGTATAGTGTAAGTTGTGTTCAGATTGCAAATGTCTTTACTGAAAGGTCCTTGCTTATAAGCACTATGGTCCTGTCCGGTATTATCTCTTCCCTGTCCAGAAGTCCTTCCAGTGCCCCGCCGACCAGAGTTACGGCCCTGAAGTTTTTATGCTGCTCTGCCAGAATATCCGTATCTGTCCCCTTTGTCTTCTTTGCACAGAGCGGGCAATCCGGGATCGAACTGAATCTCCCGATATATAGAGGCTCTTTAACGGCAATGCCGACCATATAGTCGCCGCAGCTGATTACGGAGGTAAAACTGCATCTGGCCGAGTTGTCTGTACCGGAGATATCCTCAACGATTTTAATTGAACGGGTAACCGCATTTACTATTGATTCGCCCTTTATTTCGGGTCTGTCAAGGTCTCCTGTTCTGAACAACTCCGAGAGTATCAGATGGAAGAATAGCTCGCTGTCCGTCTCCCCCTGTATGTTTCGCATAAGAAAATCCGGGAGTTTGAAGAAAAGCTTCGTGTCTATCTTTGAAAAGTTGTATATGGAGCCGATATGGGCAAATACAAAATTGCGGAACCTGAAGGGATGGGTATTTTCTATCTTGAAAAGACCGGTCTCGGCAATTCTTATATGGACGATTAGTGTATCCGATTTTACATCACGGGCGATATCGAAGCAGCTTTTATCGAGCCTCTGCCTGTTGAGGGGCTTTTTGAAAATCAGAGCCCTGAAGTCGTTGAAATAACCCATTCCGTAACCATCATAGCTGACCTCCGGGTCCGGTCTGTAGATATCCTTCTTGCTGTAAAGAAAACAGCTCAATCTGTCCGGATTGTTGCACATTACACCGAGGAGTCTGCACATAAACTCTCCTTCTCTTGAGGCCTAAAGATATTAAATCAAACAGGATTTTGTTTCAAGAAAATAAGTTATTTTATCTTTTCGAACAGACGCTCTGCCTCGTCATTTATAGGTTTTTCGAGTTTGTCGATAGTGGGGGCAGATACAATTTTGACGCCCAGAAGGTCCGATGTCTTTGTGTCGAAGAGCTTCATCTTTATCTGGAGGTTTCTTCCGAACCGTCCGATCTCTCCCGAAACTATATAGTCTGCGCCTATATTCTTTCCGGTCTCTACCTCGCACTCTCCCTCACAGCTTTCGAGATTCTTTCCGGGCGGCAGCAGCTGAAGAATACTCTCCCTTGTCATAACCATAAACTGGGTTCTCGAGAGCACCTCTCTTGCGGCCATTCTGACCATGTCGGTAATTGCCTGAGCCTCATAGGTTGTAATCTTTGCGAAATTCAGGAATTCGAGAACGGCCACCTTCTTCTTCTCCTTCGGTTCTTCCTTGACCACAGCCGCCTGCTGCCCTTTTATGGCAGTTGGTGTAATTGCCTGTGCATCCGTGCAGCTGACCTGAATACCGAGTTTGCAGGCCTGCTCGAAGGCCTTCTTTGCATTTTCAAGGTCGCCTGAGGCCTTGTAGGCAAGACCTAATCTGTCCCAGAGATTTCCGTTCGACGGGACGATCTTTGTTGCCTGAACATAGAATTCTATTGCCTTCTTGTGATTTCCGCTCATAGCGTATTCGAAACCTGCCTCTTCGAGGGCCTTTGCGTGTTTCGGGTCCTTCTCCACGGCCTTGAGGAACTGGTCAAGGGCGTCTGCATATTTTGCCTGTCCCTGATAGATCTTTCCCTGCTGGTAAAAATAGTCTGCTGTTCCGGGCGTAAAGGTATTTACAGTTGGTGTTGCCGTCTGCTTGCCGGTCTTTAGTGTCTGTGCGTCGGTGCAGGAGGCCTGAATACCGAGTTTACATGCCTCATCGAAAGCCTTTATTGCCTCTGCCGTATTCCCTGCTGCTTTCTGGGCAAGTCCCAGCCTGTCCCAGAGATTTCCGCTTTTCGGGTTGAGTTTCAGTGCCAGATTGTAGTAGGAGATGGCAGTCTTGTTATCTCCCTTCATCGCAAATTCGAAACCGGCTTCTTCTAAGGCTGCGGCATTTTTCGGGTTAAGTTCCACGGCCTTGAGAAACATATTGAGCGCCTCTTCGTACTTTGCGGCGCTCTGGAGTTTCTTCCCTTCCTGATAATACCATTCTGATGTGTTCGGCACAGCATTATTTGCAGTAGCCGCAGGTTGTGCCGCGCTCTGTGGTGTGGCAGTCCCTGCCGAACCTTTGAGCTGGTTGGCATCTGTGCAGGAGACCTGAATACCGAGTTTGCAGGCCTGCTCGAAAGCCTTTATTGCCTCCGGAATGTTGTTCATTGATTTGTACGCAAGTCCCATCCTGTCCCATGCTGTTGAGTAGGTAGGGGCTATCTGAAGTGCCTTCGAGTAGTAGGATATGGCGTCATTGTATTTTCCCTTCATTGCCAGTTCGAATCCAGCATCTGTGAGTGCCTGATAGTGATTCGGGTTTATGCTAATTGCCTTGAGAAACATATTGAGCGCCTCTTCGTACTTTGCGGCGCTCTGGAGTTTTTTGCCTTCCTGATAATATGTCTCTGCCTGACTGAGTCCGGTGGCGGTCTGCTGCGGTTGTGCTACGGGTTGTGTTGTGGCAATTCCTGTCGAACCCTTAAGCTGGCTGGCGTCGGTGCAGGAGGCCTGAATACCGAGTTTGCAGGCCTGCTCGAAAGCCTTTATTGCCTCCGGAATGTTGTTCATTGATTTGTACGCAAGTCCCATCCTGTCCCATGCATTCGCCGCTGACGGGTTTACCTGTATAGCTTTTTTGTAGTAATCGATACCGGTCTGCGGTTTACCTGCCATGGCGTATTCATAGCCGGCCTCTTCAAGGGCGGCGGCGTGGGACGGATTTACGGAGATGGCCTTGAGAAACATATTGAGTGCATCAGTGTATTTTCCCTGACCCTGATAGATCTTTCCCTGTTTGTAGTAGTAATCTGCCGACCCGGGGGTGTAGGGATTTACTGTGCCGGACTGGGGCTGTGTGTTCTGAACAGGCTGGGCCGGTTGTTCCTGCTGATTGCTGAATGATTTGGTCTTCAGGTCGTCACAGGAAGCCTTTACACCGAGGTCACAGGCCTTCTGGAAATACATCTTTGCCTTCTCTTCGTTTCCGAGATTCCTGTATATAACACCTGCCGTATCATTTAATCCCGGGTAATTCGGTTTTATCTTGAGGGCCTTCTCGATATACAGTACTGCATCACTGTATTTGCCCTGCAAATTATAGATTTCCGCGAGCCGTTTGAGTGAACCTAAGTGTTTGGGGTTTTTGTTCAGAGCCTTTTTGTAATTCTCTATGGCATTTTCCTTGAAGCCTCCGGTATACTGGTCCTCTGCAAGGATATAATAATCTTCCGCAGTCATTGTCGGCTTCGGCTTTGGTTTGGTCTGTTGGGTTTCTTCTGTCTGTGCATAAAGGATGGATGAAAAAAGGAAGAAAAGGGCTAAGCAGATAAAAAACTTTACTTTCTGATGATACATGATTCACCTCGGGTCTTTTGGGATATAGGTTATTGGCCGTATCACCAGCCAGTTAGCACCCGATTAGTGCAATTGCAAATTTAAAAACGAATCTTTGGGATTCGGTTAGAGCTTTTTGCGTTGCACTGGGATATATAGAAAATGGGGTATCCCAGAGACCTCTTGATAAGAAATTCCCCCAAGTCTATAGAGGGAAACACTACTTTTAAACATACATATTTCTTCAATTTCTACCC